>Ga0066866_10000752_pt1 | contig 12809 bp, 11 predicted proteins | sample ETN01SmetaG_3_FD_66435 | JGI IMG/M metagenome (GOLD analysis project Ga0066866, IMG submission 66435) | Marine microbial and viral communities from oxygen minimum zone, Eastern Pacific Ocean - ETNP2014F12-01SV263 | ecosystem: Environmental > Aquatic > Marine > Oceanic ...
GGAGAACTAACAATGAGGATAATGATAATACCATGGTAGGTGATATGAAATCTATCAATATATTGAAAGCTAGGAACTGTTTTCGTGGGCAGGTATTTTTATTGATTCATCCTTCATTAATTAGATCGTCCTGCCAGGGTGTTTGATCATGGAATGCTTCATACATAAATCGATTCAATGAGCTGGTTCTGTTTTTGTAACGAATAGAAAAAAATTAATCTCTTCGAAGAGAGAGATGATTGAGAATTTCCAAAACAATGAGTTGTTTCCCTGTCCGTCGTAGCATGAGCCATTTGGTGATTGATCCTAAGTATCCCTTTGGAGAATTTGTGGTTGGGTTGGCGTAACAAAAAGAATATAAAGATATCCATAACTTAAATAAAATCCTGTGACCTTAAATTATTTTAACTCATGAATCTGGATCGTCTCTTTCGTCCCAAAAACGTTGTGGTCTATGGAGGGAAGTGGTCGGACTTTGTGGTCGAGCAATGTTTAAAACTCGGTTTTTCAGGCAATCTATGGCGTGTCCATCCCAGTCGAGAGGGATGTTTTCGGGAACTTTCGGAACTTCCAGACATTCCGGATTCTGCATTTCTGGGAATCAATCGGGAACAGACCCTTTCTGTGTTACGTGACCTGAGTCACCAAGGTCTGGGTGGAGCCGTAGTCTTTGCCTCTGGTTTTGGAGAGATGGAGGATGGACTTTCATTGAGGGATGAATTGGAGCAAATTCCTTCAGACCTGCCTTTCATAGGCCCCAACTGTTACGGGTTCATCAATTTTTTCGATCAAGTTGCCCTCTGGCCCGATCAGGTTGTAGGCCAAGTGATCGAACGTGGGGTGGCGATCATCAGTCAAAGTGGAACCATCTCCATCACCCTCATGGCCCAAAGACGATCGCTTCCGGTGGGATATGTGATTTCGGTTGGCAATCAGCAGCGTCTCGCGGCTGAGGACTTGATCCGCTATTGCGCCCAAGATGATAGGGTCAGCGTCATAGGGCTTTACATGGAAGGAATCAAGGATATCTCAAACTTCATTGATGCCGTGGAAGAAGCAAGGCAGTTGAAAAAGCCGATTGCCCTGATCAAGGCAGGACGCAGTGAAAAAGGGAAGCAAGTGGCCCTGACGCATACGGGGGCAATGACCGGTTCGGAAGAATTACATGATGCTCTGTTCGAACGTTTGGGTATTGCCCGTTGTGAGGATCTGAGCACTCTGGTCGAGACTTTGAAACTCCTTCATTGTTGCGGACCACTTCAAAGTAATCGTGTGTCGATGATGAGCGCATCAGGTGGGGATGTTGCCCTGATTGCGGATAACATCAATGGCCATGATCTCGTTTTAGAACCTCCTTCAGATGGTGTTAAAGCCAAACTGAGTCCTTTGGTCGGTGAACGTGTGTTGATTGACAATCCGTTGGATTTTCAAACAGCCACCTGGTTTGATCCACCCAGGTTGAGAAAAATGTTTAAGACGATGCTTGGTGCGGGTTATTCACTGACTTCCTTGATGCTCGACCCTCCCGATGAAATCGAATCGGACACCGAATCTTTCGATAGCGTGATCGAATTGTTTCTGGAAGTTGCCGAAGGTTTTGCATCTCAGGCGGGGTTGCTTTCATCTCTTCCGGAAAGTCTTTCACGCAGAATACGAGAAAAAGCCCTGAAAGCAGAAGTGGTTCCACTTCAGGGACTTCCAGAAGCAATTCGATCCATGAATCATGCATCCTTAATCGGAAAGAATTGGAAGCAGGGTTTGCAAACAAAACTTCTGATTTCGGATGATTTCTCAAGTTCCAAAAAGATGCTGACGGAATTTCAAGCAAAGAGCATGTTCCGGGATGCAGGCCTGCCGGTACCTTATGGGAAACTGATTTCCGCTGAAGAGGCACCCATGGCTGCGGAATCGATGAATTACCCGTTAGTGTTGAAGGCATCATCTCCAGAGTTGTTCCACAAAACAGATCAGGGAGGAGTGGCACTAGGGCTTTACTCTCAAGAGGAAGTGGCCAACGCTGTTGCAGAAATGAGAGGCACCTCTGATTCCTTCCTCCTTGAAGAGATGGTGACAGACACGGTGGCAGAGTTGCTGCTCGGTCTGCACTACGACCCACAGTTTGGTTTTTCGATCATAATAGGATCCGGGGGGATTTTCGCAGAACTGCTGGATGACAGTGTCACGGTCCTTTTTCCAATGAATGAATCGATGATCTTGCAGGCGCTGGAGAAATTGAAAATCTATAGGGTTTTGCAGGGTTGGCGGGGAAATCCCAAAGGGGATCTGGAAGCTTTGCTGAAAACCGTTCAGGCTTTTATAGAATTTGCTGAAAACCACCATCAAAACGTGCTCAATGCGGAAATCAATCCCCTTGCCATACGACCAGAAGGAAAGGGAGTGATACTTTTAGATGCATTGATCCAAATCAAGGAGAACTGAATGCCGGAAGCCTTTGAATTACAAGAACATGAAAGTGTTCTGGAAGTTACCCTCTGTCGAGGTAAAGCCAATACCATCACTGCGGAAGACAGCCGTCAACTCAACCGGATGTGGGAAGGGTTTCGTGACAACGCAACCCAGCGTTTTGCAATCCTCACCGGGAAGGGGGAAAAGTTCTTCAGTGCAGGATGGGATCTTAAGAATGTCGCAGAGAGTGGAGAGGTTTCCGATTCTGATTACGGCTCCGGAGGATTCGGAGGACTGAACCACCCGCGTAACCTCTACAAACCGATCATCTGTGCAGTCAACGGCATTGCTTGTGGAGGTGGGTTCGAAATGATGCTCGGATGTGACATCATTGTTGCTGAGGAACACTCAACTTTTGCCCTTCCTGAAATCAACGTCGGGGTGTTGCCTGATTGTGGGGTGGTGAAACTCAGACGTAGGATTCCATACCATGTTGCGGTTGAACTGATGATGACAGGACGCTGGATGGATGCCCAGGAAGCCAAACATTGGGGACTCGTGAATCATGTGGTTCCACAAGGTGAAGGCCTGGTCAAGGCCCGTGAAATAGCAGATCAACTCGAAGCAGGACCTCCGCTGCTCTACCCTGCCATCAAACAGGTCTTAAGGATGACGGAGACGATTTCTGAAAATGAAGCCTTCTCTGTCCATGATGCCTGTTCCACGGTTGAAAAGGTGAACCGTTCTGAGGATATCAAAGAGGGAGCATTGGCGTTTTCTGAAAAACGTAAACCTGTTTGGAGAGGAAAATGATGAGTTTGCATGAGCCGAAAATGGAAACCGTTTAAGGCGGTGTTTCCAACTACTCCATTGCAGGAAAAAGCCTGTCAAAGATGGCTGCGGAAGAAACTTCAACTCAACAATCAACAAACAAGGATTGGGGATTGAGTGAGAAAATGTTGAGCCTTCATTATGTCTGAACTGGAGATTCGAGCAATTAATGGGAACGAAGCAAAACCTCTTCTGGATGCTTCGGATAAATTGATGGAAAGCCTTTATCCTGCAGAGAGCAATCATTTGGTGGATATGAAGGAACTTTTAATGCAGGACAATTTTTTCATCGGTGCATTCATTCGAGAAAAACTTGTTGGCTGTGCGGCCATGATCGTGAAAAAAGAAGAATTGAATTATGGAGAAATCAAAAGACTCTTTGTTGATGAAAATTATAGAGGACAAAAAATTGCCATGAAGCTCATGCAGGCACTAGAAGACCAAGCGTTGAATCAGAATTATCAAGGGATTCGGTTAGAAACTGGAATCCATCAGCAGCCATCCATACACCTCTATGAAAAATTGGGATATCAGAAGACAAAACCATTCGGAAATTATGTAGAAGATCCATTCAGTGTGTTCATGGAGAAAAAAATAACAACAACTGATGACCTCTAATTCAAATCAATGCATGCTCCTAAATAGATCCATCGGACGATGGTATGAGTACATTAATTTCGTGAAATATCTCTTTGAGAAAAGCTAAGAGCGTTCAAAATTAATGAATTATTTTAGAAGGGAATTGATAGGGAAATTAATGATCAGTGTCGCCTCATTTTATTTTCCTGAAAAATTATCATCATTACAGACAATTGAGGAGGCTTTGAAAGAATGAAAGTTGATAATGGTTATGGATATATTCATTAAAGAATTACAGAAATCTAAAAAAACAACATGGGAAAAAACTAGTCAAGAAATTGGAGGCTCTAAAAAAAATAAATCATGGTTTTGGTTTTCATCTTCGAAATAGAGGTCTCGATTTTACTGATACTCAAATCTTTGCCAACGCAATTCAAAAGGTTTCTCGTCAGGGTTTTGTACAAGAAATCATTTAGCTTGAGTTACATTCCAGGGATCACTGATGAAGGAGTGTAATTATTGGCAAGGGCATTTCCTCTAAAACTTGCCGAACCGGGTTTAGTTGGTTGAAACATAGGGGATGAGGGGAGAGCAATTCATGATTGGATCTAAAATACAAAAAAAAATTAAGGATTGTTTAGAAGGCAATCATTTCTCACCGTAAAATAAGCATTAACTGGAATTGATTCTTCGAGGGGAAAATAATCTTTTGTTGATTCTTTGAATTCAAGCGTTTGATGCGTAATTGAAAAATTAAACATGGATAATGACCATCGTCTAGAGGAATTCTAAATAATAATCCGACAAGATTTAAACAGGAGATTTGCTGAAAGCATTCACCAGAACAACTCCGATCACGATTAGGACCAAGCCCAATACCCCCTGCCATTGAAGTTGTTGGCGATAGACAAAATATCCAAACAGTGAAACAAAGAAGACTCCAAGCCCACTCCAGGTAGGATATACAATGGAAATTGGGATACTCCTGGGAGCATAGGTCAATAAGTAGAAACTAATCAGATAACAAAACGTTAATCCTACAGTGGGAAGGAGTTTGGTGTAATTTTCTGAAATCGGTAGCAGCAGAGTCCCTGTCACCTCCAAGATGATGGCAGACAGTAAAAATAAATAATTCACCATGAGATAGAATTCTATTGATACGAGTGAATCTGACTGAATTTCAATTCTTTATTCTGAAAAAAAGGTTCAATTTATTTTTCGCCAAGGGTTCTTTCATCAATAATTTTAGAAAAACACTTAGCTTTATAGTATCAACAAGGGGCTGAAATATTGTATGGACCTTGAGTGTATGAACCTAACTGAAGGGTGATCTGTTCTATTTGCTGTATAATCGGATCATTTCTTGTGAACTGAAATTGTTTTCATGAACTTTGTTTTGAGGCAATGATCAGAACTGCATCGGCAACATCTTCTGCAAGATTGGATATTCCACCAAGTTCTTTTACGATATATTTCAACTGATATTGTCTTCCGAGATCAAGTTCCTGGTTGTTAAAAATCAATTGGAGCAATTCACGTTCATATCGGTCAACTTCACTTTCCTGTCTTGCCGTCTCTTCGACAAACTGCCGGATTGATCTCAGATCTGAAAATAAACTATCCACGGCATGAGCCAATGCATCAACAGCCTCTCGAGTGTGGAAAAGAAGTTTTCTGATGGGGTTATCGTGCTCTTCAGGAATGACAGGTTTTTCAAGCCCTATATCTGCAAGCAGGTGTTTTAGACGACTTGGAATTTGATCCAGTTTCGTTAACAACTTCAAAAGATCATCTCTTGAATCGGGCATCAGAGATTCCCTGAGCAAAGACATCTGAATCTGATGCCCTAGAAGATCCAATTCTTTTTCAAGTCGTCCCAATTCTTGTTGAGTATTTTCAAAAACGTCCCATCGCTTTTCCAGGTAGGCTTCAAATGCTTTTTGATGCAAAAGGACCATATCCTGGAGGTGCTTCAGGAGGCGGTGAATTTTTTCTTCAATTTCATACTGTTTTTTTAGAAAAAAGCTGATGGGATTCATGGGTATTGAGTAAGCTATAGTAAGGTTTTTGTAATTACATCATTTTTTTACAGAAAAATGGCGATAAATGTAGGCAAGTTTTTGTTTGATTGCTCGGTCATGGAGCTTGTGTTCTATATTTTCTCCGAGGATTTCCCATTCTTGGTTAATGGTTTCTAGAGCAGATCCAAGTTGCCAGGAATGCTCATATTTTTTCCCATTCAGTTGTTTTAATGCCTTCATTTGTTTTGTGCTGAAAACTTTTGTGTCAATTAGCTCCAGCTTTTCAGATGAGATAGTGACGGGATTCAAAAGAGAGTATTTTATGGCTTTGAGTGCAAGTTTGGAAGGCAATGGTTTTTGCGATTCGATGGCACGGATTAAAGAGGCAGAACTTGGATAGGTAGTGTTTTGCAGTCCATGAAGGTGTTTCATGTCAATGCCTTCATCTTTTAATTTTTGCATCACTTTCGAAGAAAGGATATAAAGGGATTCTCGCTGAACGGTTTGCATGAAGACGTTTTGAAGGAAATAAAGACCTAATAAACATATCATTCCTGAAACCAAGGGGGTGATGATCCACCCTTTGACGATGTTGGTGACCTTCCCCCACCGGATTTCTCGGCCTCCTTGAAGCATTCCAATTCCGATCACAGCACCTACAACGGCCTGAGAACTTGAAACAGGAACCAGAGGGATGGTTGGTAGCGAGAGGCTAGCAAGGAACTGTTCCAATTTTTCGGATGCAAAAAGAAACAGAACAATGGAGTGAGCCATGACTGCAACCCATGCTGCCAATGGAGTGAGTCTCATGAGTTCTGATCCGACTGTGAGCATGACTCGCTTGGAATATGTAAATACTCCTATAGCAATGGCAAGTCCACCGATTAAAAAAAGCTGTTGTGTTGAGGAGAAGCTGAAATTATCACTCAGCCTCATTTCCTGAAATGGGGCAACGGGAACAAAAACACCCATCACATTGGCAATATTATTTGCTCCCAGACTGTAGGCCCCAAAGGCTCCTGCGAGGATGAGCGCGAGGCGGGTGTAACCATCCAGACGGATCAACCCGATCCCTATTCGACGAACAAAAATCTTTGTAAGGATATAAATTATGGCTGCTATGATTGCAGCAAGTAGAGGACAGATGACCCAGGTAGATAGGATTTTGAGGAGTGAAGCAAGATCAGTATAGGAATCACTGAAAAGGTTCCAACCGACGATTGAGCCGATAATGGCCTGGCTGGTGGAAACGGGTAGGCCCAGTCTCGTCATCCAATAGACTGTGAGTCCAGCAGATAGGGCGGCCATGAAAGAACCTCCTAAGGCATTGACTGCACCTAATTTGCCGAGAGTAAGAGCTGCTCCGGTTCCACTAATGGTAGCACCAAGAATAACAAAGATGCCACAAATCAAGGCCGCAGTGGTGAAACGGACCATGCGGCTGCCAACAGCAGTTCCAAAAACATTGGCAGCATCATTGGCTCCCAATGACCAACCCAGAAACAGGCCACTTGTAAGGAAAATGAGTATGCCGGGATCAGCCAATTTTAGAGTGTTCTATAAGATCAGGAATGGGGAATGATGCTTACACCGCGATTTTTAAAATCAAGGGAAACAGATAAATTTTCTTCATGAATTTCCTCCATTTGAGTGTCAATGACAAACCATTCTCCAAGTTCTGTTTGAAACGTGTATTCCTGATGGCTGCCTAGATAGACACTTTTTAGGATCGTTCCCTGAATTCCCTGATTTAGATCAGAATGAATCCTGATCGATTGTGGTCTGGCTGCGATCTTGATTTCGCCGGGTTCTTGTCCACGATGGGGTAGGCTTAAAGAAATCCCACAAATTTCAGCCTTTGCGTCCTGGCCGTTGTGATCGGTCAATTGCCCGCTGATGATGTTTGCCTCACCGATAAAATCAGAGATACATAAAATAAATTAACAGTATTCTAACAACAAATTATTATTCCTTCTGATCTAGTTGAGAAAGAAGAAAATCCACCATTTCTGCAAATCCATAACCTCCTTTATTTTGGGTGACCCAAGCCGGAGCGGGGTTTAACCGGGCACTAAAATCTTTGACATTTGCGACCCCTACACTGACAGGGAAAGTTTCAAACATGGGACAGTCATTAGGAGAGTCTCCAATAAAAAGAATTTTCTCTTCAGCCTCTTTTTTGTTGATACCAAAGATGCTATCAAGCAAAAGAAGGCTCATCGAACGTTTATCGTATTCCCCAAACCAGCCGTTGACATGAATGGAACTGACTTTTGCCTTGGCCCCATGGGATTCAAAAATTTCAACGATATTTTCAACTGCTTCAACGCTCAATGGGGGTACATCTTCACAGAAATCAATCGCTAAATCAGCTTCTCGGTAGGCTTGGTCTGCAGAAAGTGCGGCACCCGGGACTTTTAATAAAACTTGATCCGCGATGACTTTCAGACGTTCACGATCATGCAGGCGTTGGTCCTCATCATTGAAGAAATGCCTGATCATTTTCCGGGAGGAGTGCTGGTACTGGAAATAGAAGGCACCGTTTTCACCAACAACTCCTTCAACAGGCCAAAAACGTGCGATGTGATCGCACCACCCAGCAGGTCTTCCCGTTACAGGGATTACGAAGAAACCAGATTCTTTAAGTCGATGAAGCGCTGCGAAGGATTCTGAAGGAAGACTCCCCTCAAAGGTCAGTGTGTCATCGATATCGCAAAGAATGAAACGGATCGATTTCAGAAGGGATTGTGGGATTTCCTTCAGGGGACGCATGTCACGGTATGAAGGAAAATCAAGAGGTGTTCAGATGATCGCGTGGCGGACTTTTGCAGAGACCCACTCACTGATCAGAACTGAAATAAAAATGGAGATCAGAATCAGGGTTACCTGGGGCCAGGCCAACACATTCAAAGAGGCCTGCAACTGGAGTCCGATACCACCTGCGCCCACCAGACCCAGCACGGTGGATTCCCGGATGTTGATGTCCCAACGGAAGACGGAAATGCCAGCGAAAGCGGGAAGGATCTGGGGGATGATGCCGTAGGCGATCACCTGGCTTCCACGGGCCCCTGTGGCGGTAACAGCTTCAACCTGATTGGGGTCGATCTCTTCAATCGCTTCATAAAGTAGTTTGGCGATGAACCCTATTGATCGCAGGCTGATCGCGATCATTCCTGCTACCACTCCGGGTCCGATGATCGAGACCAGCAGCAGAGACCAGATCAGTGAATTGATGGAACGGGAGGAGACAATGATCAGCAGTGCCAGCGGACGCAGAATGCGGGTGTCAGGAGTTGTGTTGCGGGCGGCAAGAAAGGCCACCGGCACTGCCATGACAATCGCCAGCATGGTGCCAAGTGTGGCAATATTGATGGTGTCCCAAAGCGGTTCCCACAATTCAGTGATATAGGACCAGCGTGGAGGAAGCATGCGGGAACCGATATCCCCTGCAATCCGTGGGGCATCCCAGACAAAAAACCATTGTGTTTGTTCGGAGATCAACTGCCAGCAGAACACAAACAACGCTGTGCCCGTGAGCCATGCAAACCAGATCGCCAGTTGCTTGCCCCTTTCACGGCGCTGCCATATTTTCTGTCCGTGTCTTTCAGAAACCGGCATTACTGAATCCAAGCGCGTATGTGACCGGACAGATATTCCATCAGCATGACGATGGCGATTATGGTGATCAGAATTGCTGCCGCGGTATCAAATTCATAACGGTCGAATGCGGTGTTCAAAGTTGCACCGATACCTCCCGCCCCTACCAGACCAACCACGGCTGATTCACGGAAATTGATGTCCAGACGGTAAAGAGAAAGACCAATCAGCCGTGGCATGACCTGGGGCTGGATGCTGTAATTGAGCCATTGCCACCAGCGCGCGCCGGTTGCTTTAACGGCTTCCGCCTGGCTGGGGTCGATGTCTTCTATGTCTTCGGCGAGCAGTTTGGACAGAAAACCGATGGTCGCAAAGGAAAGTGTCAATATCCCCGCAAGTGGTCCGAAACCGAATATCGCAACGAATAGAATCGCAATGATGATTTCTTGGAAACTTCTTGAAAGGGCGATGATGCCCCGGCAAAGCAGGTAGACAGGCAGGGGGGCTAGGTTCTTCGCGGCACCCAATCCGATCGGTATGGAAATGCCGATGCCGATCACAGTGGAAGTGACCGTCATCATTAAGCTCTCGAGCAGTCCCTCACTGATGTCGGTCCAACGCTTGGAAAAATCTGGATCCATAAAAGCCAGCACAAACTTGGCTCCCCGGTCAAGTCCCTCATAAACCCGCATCCAGTTGACTTCCAGAGAGCCGACGGCCAATACTAGATATACGATGATACCAAAGAATAGCAGCCAGCGTCGAACGGGATTCTTGATAAAGGGAGGAGGGCGCCAGGAAACTGGATAAGTCTCTCCGGTTTGATTCACCACGGCCTTTGTACATTCAATCGCATCAGACGATCCCTTCCATCAGTTCTTTTTCCGAATCAAATGATGCTTCTGTGTCGTCGTTCTGAGTTCCCTTCTTTTTCTGAGTCCAGTCTTCCTCCCCGTATATTTGGGTCAGTACATCAGAGTTCAAACCTTTGTTCGGGCCATCATATACGGTTACTCCCTTTTGAAGTCCGACAATGCGTTGAGCGAACATTTCTGCTAGCCCAACGTCATGGATATTTATTATAGTTGCCAGTTGACGTTCTTCACAGAGTTCAGTGATGAGTCTCATGATCTGTCGAGATGTTTTTGGATCTAGGCTGGCTGTTGGCTCATCGACGAGTAGAATTTCAGGGTTTTGGATCAGAGCCCTGGCAATACCAACCCGTTGACGCTGCCCCCCGGAGAGTTCATCCGCCCGCTTATCAGCCATTTCCTCCAGCCCGACTCTCTCCAAAAGTCGGAAGGCCTCCTTGAAATCGGTCTGGGGGAATTTCCGGAAATAACTTCTCCAGAAACCGACATAACCCAGGCGCCCGGATAAGACATTTTCCATCACTGTCAGGCGCTCGACCAGTGCGTATTCCTGAAAAATCATGCCCATCTTGCGGCGAGTCCTCCTCAGGCGCCGGGAACCCATTTGAGTCACATCTTCTCCACTCAACAGTATTTTCCCGGAAGTCGGTTCTATTAGACGGTTGATGCAGCGGATCAGGGTGCTCTTGCCCGCTCCGGACGGACCGATCAGGGCCAGCACCTGACCCTTAGGAATCAGTAGATTCACTCCCTTCAGGGCCTCGTCACCGGTGCTGTATCGTTTAAACAGATTTTTTAGCTCAAGCATTCTAGAGAACGAACTCGAAACGAGGAGATGGGGTGGACCCGAATGCTGGAAGCACCCGGATCCTGAAATAGATTATTTGCACGCGTAGGACACGCCATTGGCTTTATCGATCGTTCGGATCACAGCCCAATGGGTTTGGTAGGTGATAGGAATGAACTGTCCTTCTTTGGATTTGGAAAATTCTTCTTTAAGAGTTGTCGGCACCATTTCCTTTTTAGACCAGTCAGGCTTGTCCCACTGAAAGCTGAAAAATGCTTCTTTGATTTTGTCTTTTAGTGCTGGAGCAAGGTTGTAAGCATATCCAAAGCCGGTGGTAGGAAAGGTTTGAGACTTGTAAATTGTGACCACATCCCCCTCTTTGATCACGTTTCTTTTAATCATCCTGTGTTTCACGGAATTGGCAATAGAGGCTGCGATATAATCCTTATGGGCTACTCCGAGAATCGAATTGTCGTGCTTGCCCGAGAAGACCGCTTCGAAATCACGACCTGGAATCATATTGAACTTACTTTTTAACAACGCGGAAGGAGCTTTCTTGCCTGAATTAGAGGTCGGGGAGGTGAAAGCAAAAGTTTTTCCTTTGATGTCTTCCACTTTGTTGATGCCGCTTCCTGGATAGGTGATGATTTCCATCTCGTAACCAAAATGACCCGTCAGGCTGGCCATGATAGTGAAGGACTCGAAGCCTGCACAATTGACCGCGAGAGGATTAGAACCTGTGTTGAAGCCGGCGATATGGAGTCGTCCTGAACGCATTGCTTCAATTTGCGCTGCGTTCGATTGTACTGGGAAAAAGAGTACGTCTTTACCGGTCACCTTTTCCATGTGAATCAGAAAATCCGACCAGGCTTCTTTATAAACTGCTGGGTCCTCAACAGGAGTATAGGCAAAAATAAGTGGATTTGGATCAACCCACTGACTTGGGTCGGTCGGTGAGTCAGCAATTAGATCACCATTTCGATCACAGAATCGTTTGTCCAAAGAACCTCTTGGACAATCTGCAAAAGCAGATGTAGTAAAAAGCAACATTAATAAGGAAGCAATGCTTATAAAGCAGTTGAATCCTTGTTTCATTATTATCTCCATAAAGATTGAGGGAAGGCTGATGAATGAGTGTCATCAGCAAATCGGATCACAATTTATCACATATGTAAAAAAAAATCACAGATTTATTATCATACGAATAATTTGTATTTGGATCTTTGAAAATCAAGATGTTTTAAGTTGACCCCTTAAATAGGGCTAACATTTCAATTTCTTTATTCAAGTTATACTGCAGAGAAAATCAGGAGTGGTTTCTTACTTTTGGTTGTTGGCAGGGGATCTGGAAGAGAGGTCAGCCTTTAGAAATCGTTCTGGAAAAACGAGTGGCGAGGTTGAAGTATTCAAGGGCCACCGTACCAAGGCTTTCATTTTGGAGGGCGACTTTTTTCTCACAGGTCAGCACCCCGTATTTCAGTGCACAGTAGGTTTGATAGGCCGGCAGGATGGAATCAAGATCACGGTCTTTGGAGGATTCTTTATATTTTAGAAGGAAGTGATCTGCCAGATCCGGTTCTCCTCCGACGATGAGTTGGACCATCAGGGTTGCAACATCATGTGCGGCATCCAGCACCGAGTATTTTTTGTAGACTTCATGGGGGCTGAGAAGGCGTACTGTTTCACCTTGGATGTGTATGTGTTCCGGAAGCAAAG
>Ga0066866_10000762_pt1 | contig 12770 bp, 10 predicted proteins | sample ETN01SmetaG_3_FD_66435 | JGI IMG/M metagenome (GOLD analysis project Ga0066866, IMG submission 66435) | Marine microbial and viral communities from oxygen minimum zone, Eastern Pacific Ocean - ETNP2014F12-01SV263 | ecosystem: Environmental > Aquatic > Marine > Oceanic ...
CAAACCTAAAACAAGAAAAATTTTTATTGGATGAAATAAAGAGAACTACTAAATCGTTAAAGAGTTTTTATAAGACCTCCACAGTATCAACAAAAAAACTATTTTTTAAAAAATCAATTAAAGAAGCTGTGAAAGATGCTGATCTCATCCAAGAGAGTGGACCGGAGAATGAAAAAATAAAAAAGAAGATCGTCAAAGAAATCAGCAAGTGGTCAAAACCAAATGCCATTATTGCATCAAGTTCATCTGGATTGTTGCCCTCAAAAATACAATCTGCGTGCAAAAATCCTGCCAGATTCATCATTGCCCACCCTTTTAATCCTGTTTATTTATTGCCTCTAGTTGAACTCGTAAAAGGAAAAAAAACAAAAAATAATTTTATAAAAAAATCAGAAATTTTTTATCGTTCTTTAGGAATGCAGCCACTTATAGTTAAAAAAGAAATTGAAGGGTATTTATCTGACCGATTACAAGAATCAATGTGGAGAGAGTCATTGCATATAATTAATGAAAATTTAGCTTCAACGGATGATCTAGATAAGGCCATTATTAATGGACCTGGACTTAGATGGTCTTTGATGGGAACTTTTTTAACTTTTCATCTTGCTGGGGGAAAACTAGGGATGAGACATATGTTAAAACAATTTGGTCCAGCACTTAAACTTCCATGGACTAAACTAAAAGCTCCTAAACTAACAAAGAAATTAAGTAACAGAATTATAAAAGGAGCAAAGAAACAATCTAAGGGGAAATCTATAAAAGAATTAACAACAATACGTGATAATTTTTTAATTGATCTATTAAAATTAAAAAATAAATATAAGATTTGATTATGACTATAACTTCAAAATTTATATCTCTTAAAGAATATATTCCAGCTGGTAGCCCAAATTTATCTCATTTCTCACTTAATGCAAAAGAAATTAATCTTGGGGATAGTAATGACGTGCTCGTAAAGAATGCGTGGATATCAGTTGACCCTTATATGAGAGCAAGAATGACTGAAAGAAAAAATTACTTGCCACCATTTGATTTAAATAAACCTATGTTGGGAGCTGCTATTGGCAATGTTCAAAAAAGCAATTCCAGTAATTTCTCTGAAGGTGACATTGTATTAAGTGAAAATGGATGGAGAGATTGTTTTGTTGAAAAAGACACAAAATTAAAAAAAATTGAAAATATCAATCTTCCTGTACAAACTTACCTTGGCCCTCTTGGAATGACTGGGCATACCGCGTACATAGGTCTCTTTAAAATAGGTGAATTAAAGGAGAATCAAACTGTGTTGGTCTCTTCTGCCGCTGGTTCTGTTGGATCAATGGTTTGTCAAATTGCAAAAAATTTAGGTTGTACAGTTATTGCGAGTACTGGAAGTGATGAAAAGGTTGAATGGTTAAAAAATCAATTAGGCGTTGATCATGCTTTTAATTATAAAAAAATAGAAAACTTAGTCTTGCATTTAAAATCTTTGGCCCCTGATGGGTATGATCTGTATTTTGATAATGTAGGAGGTGATTTTTTAGAGTCGGCAATCTTTAGAATGAAAAACTTTGGCAAAATAATCATTTGTGGAAGAATATCACAAATGAGCGCCACTTCACCTGGTGAAGGCATAAAAAATATGGCCCATGTGTTAGTGAAAAGACTCACGATAAAAGGATTCTTAATTTTTGATCATGTCAATGATCGGGAAAATTTTGAAAATGACATGAATAAATGGATTTCCAATGATAAAATTAAATGGAAGGAGACTGTGGTTCAAGGCATTGAAAACGCCCCTCAAGCTTTTCTTGATCTTCTCAATGGAAAAAATATTGGTAAAATGCTTGTAAAAATTTAAGTTAATCTTAAAATTGTAAAATATAATAAAATTCCTCTAAAATAATATAAAAAAATTTAATGTCTTATTTACCCAACAAAAAAAGATACGATCAACTTAGTTACAGACGTTGTGGTCAAAGTGGTCTTCAACTACCTCTAATAACTCTTGGCTTATGGCATAATTTTGGAGGGAAAAATATGTCAAATGAATCAAAAAAAATGATTTTCAGAGCCTTTGATCGTGGTGTTACCCATTTTGATTTAGCAAATAATTATGGACCTCCATATGGCTCAGCAGAGTCAAATTTTGGTAAATTAATGAATTCAGATTTAAGGCCTTTTAGAGATGAATTAATTATTTCCACTAAAGCCGGCTATGATATGTGGCCTGGGCCATACGGTGAATGGGGATCTAAAAAATATTTAATGGCAAGTTTAGATCAAAGTCTAGATCGCATGCAACTAGAATATGTAGATATATTTTACTCTCATCGTTTTGATCCTCTAACTCCTCTTGAAGAAACTGCTGATGCCTTGGCTCAATCCATATACCAAGGAAAAGCTTTGTATGTTGGAATATCATCATATTCATCAAAACAAACTATACGCATGAATAAATTATTAAAGGAAAGAGGTATTAAGTGTTTAATACATCAACCCTCATACTCTATGATCAACCGGTGGGTTGAAAAAGACTTGCTAAAAACTTTAAAAAAATTAGGAATTGGATGTATTGTGTTTTCACCCCTTGCCCAAGGTATGCTATCTGAAAAATATCTTCATAATATTCCAAAAAATTCACGTGCTGCAGAAAATTCTTCTCTGGATAAAGATACAATTACTAATTCATATATAAAAAAAATTAAAGGTTTGTTAAAAATAGCAAGAAACAGAGGGCAAACCGTATCTCAACTAGCCATAGCGTGGGTCTTACGTCATAAGACAATGACATCTGCCTTGATTGGCTCCAGGACAGTGAAACAATTAGATGAATGTTTGGATAGTTTAAAAAATCTAAAATTTACAAAATCTGAATTAAAACAAATAGATAAATTTGCAAAAGAAGAAAAAATTAATCTTTGGGAGCCTTCCAGTCGTTATTAAATTAGGCTGCCGTAAAAAAATCTATTTCAACTGGTTCTGCCTCTGGTTTGCCAAGTATCATATCTGATGCTTTTTCAGCAATCATAACAGTGGAAGCATTCAAATTGCCGCTAATAATATCAGGTAAAATCGAAGAATCTACAACACGCAAGTTATTCAAACCATGAACTTTGGTATCAGCGTCAACAACAGACATACTATCAATGCCCATCTTATTCGTGCATGAAGGATGATAAGCCGTTTCTGATGCATTTCTTATAACCTCATCTAATTCTTCATTGTTTTGAATGTCAAGTCCAGGACGGATTTCTTTTCCCAAATATTCATTAAGAGATTTTTGACTAAAAATTTTTCTAGATATTCTTACACATTCCCGCATTTGCTGCCTGTCTCCTTCGGTTTCAAGATAATTAAACTGAATAATAGGCAAATCACTGGGGTTGGAAGATCGCAATTTTATCCATCCTCGACTCGTAGGTCTATTCGGACTAGCATGAAATTGAAAAGCGTGCTTGTCTGGATTTTCAAGACCGTGATTAATAACCAGGGATGGGAAAAAATGAAATTGAATATTTGGATGATCAAAATCTGAGGAACTTGCAACAAATCCTCCCAATTCTAAATGTGAATGTGCCAATAATCCTTTTTTTAAAAGAAACCATTGAGCGCCGTGATAAAGCTTCATAAGCGGATTATTAAAAAGTCCGTATAACGTGACTGGCTTTTTGCATTCATGTTGTACGTATATCTCCAAATGATCTTGTAAATTTTTCCCAACACCGGGCAAGTTATGCATCACTTGAATGCCTACTTGTTGCAGATCCTTTGCATCTCCTATCCCAGATAATTGTAATAATTTCGGAGAGTTAATTGATCCGCAACATAGGAGAACTTCTTTACCAGCGAATATTTTTTCTTTTTTCTCTTTTATAATTACCTCAACTCCTTTTGCCACTTTACCCTCGACAATAATTTTTTGAATATGAGATTGTATGAAAATATCTACATTTTTTCTTTTTGATGCTTCTTTCAAATAAGCTTTGCCAATGTCACATCGTTTTCCATCTTTAATTGTAACATCATAAGTGCAAAAACCTTCTTGCATGAACCCATTTGAATCTTCTGTATAACGATATCCTGCTTCCTTCGCTGCATCTATAACAGCCTGGTACAGAGGAAACTTTTCATTTATTTTGGATTTAGAAACCTGTAGTGGACCATCCCCTCCGCGATATTTATTATCGCCTCCTGACCAGGTCTCTAATTTTTTAAAATATGGTAAAACATGATTATAGCTCCAATTAGTTAATCCTTTTTGAGCCCAGCGATTAAAATCCTGAGCATGTCCTCTTACGTGAACCATTCCATTATGGGACGAGCTTCCGCCAATCATTTTTCCTCGCGGACAAAAAATTTTTCTGTTATTTAAAAAAGGCTCTGGCTCTGAATAATATTTCCAATTATATTTTGGATCATGCATCGTGTATAATAAAGCGCTGGGCATATCAACTTTCCATGTATCACTTGATGGTCCTGCTTCAATCACTGCAACTGATATTCGTGGATCTTCAGACAATCGATTTGCAAGAACACAACCGGCAGAGCCGGCCCCTAAAATCACATAGTCGTATCGATTCACTAATTCATTCTTTCAGTATTGCCATCCACTGTCATTACTTGTCCTGAAATTCTTTTTGCCTCTTCAGATAATAGAAAAACTGCCATATTAGAAACATCCTTCTTATCAACAAAAGATTTAAGCGATACCATTGACTCATAATCTTTTTGTATGCTTTCTTCTTTAACTCCAAGAGATCTGGCTTTTGCCTCTATAACTCTTTTCATCCTATCTCCAGAAACGGACCCTGGACAAATGGCATTGACACGAATATTAAATTCTCCTAACTCCACTGCAAGAGATTTAGTCATGCCAATGACTGCCCATTTACTTGCTGCATAAGGGGAGCGAAAAGGAAATCCAAATAATCCTGCCGTAGAGGATAAATTAATTATAGATCCTCCATTATTGTTTTTAATCAACGGAATTGAAAACTTAGTGTAATAAAAATGACTGTTGATATTAATATCTATTGTCTCCCTCCAATCATTAATATTTAACTCTTCTAATCTACCTGTAGGACCTGCTATTCCAACATTATTTATAAGCGCGTCTACACTATCAACTTTATTCTCTATTTTATTAAAATAATCTTCAACTTCCTGAGCGTCATGAGCATTGACTCTATCTAAAAATAATTGTTTTTCATATAGATCGTGTTTTGAAATTTTATCTAAAGATTCATTATTCTTATCAGTTAAGTAAACAATCGCACCATTCTGCATGCATTCTTGCGCAATTGACCAACCAATTCCCTCGGCTGCTGCTGAAATTATTATTTTTTTATTAAGAAGTTTTAGCTGGTTCATTGTGGCTGGTTTTACTCAGCGAAATAGCCAATTCTTTTTCAGTAATATAACCCTTGGTATCACCTTTATTATCAACTACTACAATTGTAGATCTATCCCGGAGAACTTTTGGCAAAAATTCTTCAATATAAGTATCTTCATCAACTTTATAGGATTCAGATAACTTAACGTCTTTACCATTAAATTTATCGGGTTTTACCATCACAGTTCTAGCACGAAGGACTTTGGCTCTATTCACATCTTTAACAAACGCTTCTACATAGTCATCTGCGGGATTCATAATAATATCTTCAGGTGTTCCAACTTGCACGAGACGGCCGTGATTCAAAATACCAATATGATCCCCTAGTTTAAGAGATTCATCAAGATCATGCGTAATAAAAAATATTGTTTTTTTTAATTCAGATTGAAGTTCAAGTAATTGCTTTTGCATATCACTTCTAATTAACGGATCTAGTGCGCTAAAAGCTTCATCCATTAGTAAAATGCCAGGATTGGTAGCTAGTGCGCGCGCAAGCCCTACTCTTTGTTGCATGCCTCCGGACAATTGACTTGGATATTGATTCTCAAATCCTTGGAGACCTACTGCCTCTATTTGAGACATAGCTATTTTATTTCTTTCATTGATTTCTTTGCCTTGAATTTCAAGACCGTACGCAACATTTTGCATAACTGTCTTATGTGGAAACAAACCAAAGCGCTGAAAGACCATACTCATTTCATGCTTCCGAAACTCAATCAGTTGTTTTTCTGAAAGCTGCATAACGTTAGTTCCATTAACGATTATTTCACCATCAGTTGGATCAATTAATCTGTTTAAGTGACGAATTAAGGTTGATTTTCCAGAACCAGATAAACCCATGCATACAAAAGTCTCCCCCTCCTCAACAGAAATAGAAACATTATCTAATCCAACTGTGTGGCCTGTTTCTTCTAAAATTTCTTCTTTAGTTGCTCCTTCTTTTACGCTTGGAAGAACATTCATTGGTTCTGTTCCAAAAATTTTATATACGTTATTTACTTCAATCTTTGCCATTATAATCTATTTATTTTTCTCCTTTTTTGCAGGTTGAGTTCTCTCCTGAATTTTTTCACCATAAGCTTGAGTTATCCTATCAAAGACAATTGCCAATAAAACAATTGCAAGTCCCGCTTCTAATGAAGATCCCACATTTAATTGTTGAAGGCCTAAAAGCACTTCATCGCCAAGTCCTCTAGTACCTATCATAGAAGCTATAACAACCATCGCTAACGCCATCATAGTGCATTGGTTTATTCCCTGCATAATATTTGGAAGAGCTAGTGGCAATTGAACACCCCACAGTTTTTGTTTTTTATTTGCACCGAAAGATTCGGCAGCTTCAATTACTTCTTTATCCACTAACCTAATTCCCAAATCTGTTAGACGTATCAAAGGGGGACAAGCATATATGAAAATTCCTATGATAGCTGGAATTGCTCCAAGTCCAAATAATATTATACCCGGTATTAAATAACAAAAACTTGGTATGACTTGCATTAGATCAAGCACAGGTAGTATTGCATTTCTGACTCTTGGATTTCTTGCCATCGCAATGCCTACAGGAAGACCAACAATTAAACAAAGAAGTATACCAATAAAAACAATTGTAGTTGTTTCAATAGCTTTGTCCCAAAAACGTGGATTTAGGAAACCTATTGAAAAAATACAAAAACCAACAAAAATAGTTGTTCCTATTTTTTTTCCACTTGCAAAATAAGTTAGTAAAATAACTCCTAGAACGATTAATGGCCATGGTACATCAATTAAAAAATTTTTTGTGATTGAATAAGCCCGAAGTAATGCATAACCAATGGCATCAAAGATAAGTCCGTATTTTGCGCTAAAAGCCCTCCATCCATCATTTATCCAAACCATGAATGGAGCATCAAGCCATTTTGGGAAATCGTTCAACCAGCCAAAATCAGTAAATAATTCTGTAACGCTATCTGGTTTTCTTTTTGAAGAAAGATAGCTGATAACTATCAAGCCAGCAAAAAGTATTAGGTATATATAGTTGATATATTTTTTTATGATTTTTATCATGATGAGAAAAAAACCAGGGGTAATACCCCTGGTTTAAATATATAACAAATAATAACTATTTATAGCGCGCTCTTAACCTTTGCGGCTACATCTGCTGAAACCCAAGATTCCCACACAGATTCATTAGACAAGAAATGTATAGCTGTTGCTTCCATATCGCCGCCTGATTCATCTACATAGTAAGCTAACATTTCATTAACTTTTTCTGTAGGTAACGCATAAGCTTTAATCATTGCTGCAATATCTGGATTTGCTGCTGCCCAATCTGCTCTTACTGACTTGGTTAAAGCCATATCTTTATATTCACAAGCACAAGAAGGTTTATATGCTTCAAAACCGTTTGCTTTGATATCTTCAACAACAACAGACATAGCTCCCCAACAATCAGCATCATAAGCAGGTTCTTCCAATCTAATCATATCAATTTCTGCTTTACCCATCAAGCTGGTTGGCGTCCAATAATATGAAAATATTGGTTTGCCTTTAGTAAAAGCACCAGAAATAGCTGCATCTAATGCGCCGCCTGAGCCTGGATCAAAGTTTGTATAAAGCTCATCAAGACCATACTCTTTTAATTTAACATAGTTAATTGTGTAACAAGTCCAGCCTGAAATACAGCTTGTCATTCTACCTTTAGATGGATTTTCAGGATCTTTAAAAAGTTCCCAAACGCCAGGTTTTTTCATATCTTCAACACTTTTTAAACCATGTGCTTCAGCTGTAGCTCTATCTACCCAGAATGCTTGCTCAGAAGCAGGTGTATTAGTGCCCATGTGAATGATACTACCATCCGCAAAATGAGGTTTTAGCAATTCAACTAAGTTATCTTCCCATAATTCAGTAATGACATCAATTTGACCATCAAAGAAGGCTGCCATTATTGGAGTAGTGCTTCCTTTAGTTACTTCAACATCACAACCATAACCTTTTTCAATGATAAACGTAGCAATGGCAGTGTGGATGTTTGCACTATCCCAGTCAAAATCACCTAAGTGAGTGCTACATGCTGCTTTTGCACTAGATGCACCTAGTGAAATGCCTGCAATGAAAGCGAGGGATAAGATTAATTTTTTTATGAATTTCATAAATATCCTCCTAATGAAATTATTTAAATAATTTACCCATTAAACGTGTAATGATAGAAAAAACAACCTTTAAAATGGCTAATATTATGAATTTCGCAGGTTTTATAAAAAAAAATAGTAGTTTGCCATAATAACCCAAATCACAAAATATATACGGCATTTTATGAATTTTTTTAGAAATTATTCTATTTTTTCGATTTATTTTTGTTCTCGGTATACAATGTAGATGCCGCTAATCACAATAAATATTGCACCGATATAAACGGTGATATCCGGCACTTCATTAAAAAACAAATAACCTAAAATAGTAACAAAAATAAATGAGCAGTACTCAAAAGGTGCAATGGCCATAACTTCAGCATTTTTTGCTGCTTGTGATAAAAAATAATGACCCAAAGATCCAATTATTCCAAGACTTACAAGAGGAATTAAATTTATCAGTGAAGGATATATAAAATTTTTTGGAAAAAAACAAATAGATACAAAAAGCAGTGCAATGGAATAGTAAAAAATAATTGCAACACTGGATTCTGTTGACATCAAATACCTTGTTGAAAGATATGCTAGTGCCATAAAGCATGCTGCTGCAATTGGAATTAAAGAATAGATATTAAATAGATCAGTTCCTGGTTTTAATATTATTAAAACTCCGACAAAACCAAGCAAAACTGCAAATAGACGATGAAAACCAATTTTTTCCTTTAGTATGGGTACTGCTAAGATGGTGGCAATAATTGGTGAAGAATGAAAAATAGCTTGGTTTTCTGCAAGAAGTAAAAATTTTATTCCGAAAAAAAACAAAACTACAGTTCCTACAGATGAAAAAGCTCTAATTGCGTGTCCAATTGGTTTTGCTGTTATTAATTTGGACCAGCCAAAATAAAAAACTAGAATGAAGGATATAATCACTCCGCTAAAGGCCCTAAAAAACACTATTTCCCACACAGGAAATTTAAAACTTAAACCTTTAACCAATATATCATTAATACCTAAACTAAAGATTGCAGCAATCATAAAAAATATTCCTAGGATAGTTTTATTGTGTTTCATAATTATGATTTACAAATTGATATTTATGATCCAAAAAAAGTAATAATATTAATATATAGACACATGGTTCAAGCAGTATCAATAAAGAACGTTTCAAAGAATGACAAATCATTAGAAATTGAATGGAATGATGGAGAGAAAAGTAATTTTCATTTTATGTGGCTTCGTGATAACTGTCCGTATGGAGTGCATCCCACTGCGAGACAAAGAAGCTTTAATTTACTAACTGTATCAAATAATATTCATCCTAAAACCTACTCCATCACCCAGGATGGAAAATTAGAAATCAAATGGAGTGAAGGTGAACATACAAGTCATTTTGATCCTCTTTGGTTAAGAAACCATTGCTATACAATCAATAATAAGAAACCTTATACTTCTCCTTACGTTCTTTGGGATGCCAGACTTAAAGATGATATGGGAAAAGTAACTGTAGAGTGTGAAGAGGTAATGAATAGTGATGAGGGGTTAATTAAATGGATGGAACAACTGCACCACTATGGTTTTTCACTGTTACATAACGCTCCTACAGAAAAAAAATCTGCATTAAAAATTTTACATCGAATTAGCCACATAAGAGAAACATTTTTTGGCACGCCTTTTGATGTAATTAATATTCCCAAACCAAATAATACTGCCTATACGTCTCTAGGCCTTCGCAATCATAGTGATTTACCATATTATGAATATATGCCTGGCTATCAATTTTTACATTGCTTAGTTAATGATGCCAAGGGCGGATTATCATTGGTTATAGATGGTTTCCATGTTGCAAAATATTTAAAAGAAAATGATCCTAGCGCCTTTGAAATATTAGCTAAAACTCACGTAAAATTTAAAGACAATGATTATACCCAAAACAAAATTCGTATTTTTCACTCCCCAATGATAAAGCTGACAAAAGATAACGATTTTAGCGAAATACGATTCAGTGTAGCAACAATGGCTGCTATGGATTGCCCGCCAAATGAAATGGAAAAATTTTATTTTGCATACAAAAAATTTGCAAAACTAGTTCATGATGATGAATTTGCAGTTAAATTTAGAATAAAAGCCGGAGATATTCTCTCTTTTGATAATCGAAGAATATTACATGGAAGAACAGAATTTGATCCGAATTCAGGGCTCCGGCATTTACAAGGCTATTATAGTGATCGAGATGAAATTTTATCTAGATTAAATTACTTAAAAAAAATAGAAATATGAAATTAATCTAAATCGAACGGATATAAAAAAAATATTACTTCCAACCACAAATTGTTTTTACTTCTAGGTACTCTTCTAATCCCCAAGTACCACCTTCTCGACCATTTCCTGATTGTCTATAACCTCCAAAAGGAGTTCCTGGATCAGAGCTTTTCCCGTTAATATACACTCCGCCAGATCTAAATTGTCTAGAAACTCGTCTTGCTTTTTCTTTATCTTGAGTTTGTACATAATTGCCTAGACCATAAGAAGTGGCATTAACTATAGAAATCGCTTCTTCCTCATCTTCAAATGGTATTATTGATAAAACAGGCCCAAATATTTCTTCTTTTGCTATTCTCATATTGTTTGAAACATCAGTAAATATTGTAGGTTTAATAAAATAACCTTTATTCAAACCCTCCGGACGATCTGTCCCCCCTGCCACTAAAGTTGCTCCTTCATCAATGCCACTTTGAATCAAATTCAGTATTTTGTCATACTGTGTTTTTGAAACAACTGGGCCAATATGATCTCCTTTTTTTTCTGCAACATCTACTTTAATTATATTAGCTTCATCTGCCGCTTCTTTCACAGCTCTTTCATAGATTGATTTTTGAACAAGCATACGTGTTGGAGCATCACATGATTGTCCTGAATTACTCATAACATTTCTAACGCCCTCTCTTACTGCTTCAGTATGTGAATCTTCAAAAACAATATTACCTCCCTTACCGCCAAGCTCCAAACATACCCTTTTAATTGTATCTGCGGCATTTTTTGTGATTAATTTTCCTGCTCTTGTTGATCCTGTAAATGACACCATGTCTATATCAGGATGACCGGATAATTGTGTACCAACACCAGGTCCATCGCCGTTAACTAAATTAAAAACACCTGGTGGAAACCCTGATTCATCAAGCATTTCTGCAAACAGCATACCTGATAGTGGAGCAATTTCAGAAGGTTTCAAAATCATCGTACATCCAGCGGCCAAAGCTGGTATAACTTTCAATGTAATTTGATTGATTGGCCAATTCCACGGAGTAATTAGACCACAAACACCAATTGGCTCATAAGCAATATAATTATCTGATTCATTGCCAAAAGATAATTCAAATTTAAATTCTTTTAACCTTTTTATAAAGTCTTTTATATGGGAAGCTCCAGATGATGTTTGTGCCGTACTAGCCCAATCAATAGGAGCTCCCATTTCCAAAGAAATCGATTCTGCCATTTCACTCCATCTAGATTTATAAATTTCATATAATTTTTGAATGAGAGAAATTTTTTCATCTTTTGAAGTTTGGCTCCAACTTGAAAAAGCTTCTTTCGCTGCTTTTACAGCTGAGTTTACATCTGCAACACCTCCCAATGAAATAATTGCGCAGAGCTCTTCATTTGATGGATTAATTACCTTGAAATCATTTGATTTTATTGGAGCAATCCACTGACCATTTATATAAAAATTTCTTTTATCCAGCATTCAAAATAGTTTTTTAAATTTATGTTTTTATTTATTGATTATATATCGATTTATTATCATCTAATAGTCTTAAAAGAGCTGGCCACTCATGTTTGCCTAATTGAAATCGAGGATCATCATACTGACCTGCTGCATATTCCATTATATTGTCAGACGGCCCAATGACATCCTGCCCCGTAGAAAGAGTGTCAACTTGATTTTTACAGGCTCTGTCCAGATAATACATTAGCATAAAAGCCTCCCCTATTGTCTCTCCACAAGTCAATAGCCCATGATTGCGCAATATCATTACTTTATTAGAGCCAAGACTTTTAGCTAAACTTTCACATTCTTCAACCTCAGTCGACATCCCCTGCCAATCATGATAGCTAACTCTGTTGTAAAATATAGCTGCGTCTTGAATAATAGGTTGTAGCCCATTTTTTAAACAAGAAATTGCAAGACCTGCCCTTGAGTGAGTGTGCATAACGCAATTAATATCTTCCCTAGTTTTATGAATAGCTCCGTGAATAACATACCCTGTATCATTGATCTTCCCATCACCACA
>Ga0066866_10000775_pt1 | contig 12684 bp, 10 predicted proteins | sample ETN01SmetaG_3_FD_66435 | JGI IMG/M metagenome (GOLD analysis project Ga0066866, IMG submission 66435) | Marine microbial and viral communities from oxygen minimum zone, Eastern Pacific Ocean - ETNP2014F12-01SV263 | ecosystem: Environmental > Aquatic > Marine > Oceanic ...
GTCTCAATTACCCGGTGCGTTAGGTGAGGCTATTTTTTCAATGCAATTGGGAGAGATAAGCGATCTTGTTAGAACTGGATTTGGGTTTCATATTATTAATCTGGTTGATATGGAATCAGATGGAATGGTTCCATTTAACTTAGTTAGAAATGAAATAGAGTCAGAATTAAGAGCACAGAAAGTCAGTGATAATTTTGTCTTAATAGAGAGAGCCTTATCCGATGCTTTATTTGATGCAGAAGATATTAATGCTTTAGCAGATGACTTGGGCTTCTCTATTAACCGTGTTGAACAGTATACCGAATTAGGCGGTGAGCCATTTGGTACCAATCAGATTGTTATCGATGCAGTCTTTGATGCACAAAGAACCAATGATCGAGAAATATCAGATATTATAGAGGTTGATACTGATCGATCAATAGTGTTTCAGATTTATAACTTCAATAAATCTAAAGTTAAATCACTTGATGAGGTCTATGATGAAATTACTAATGATATGAAGTTAGCTTCAGCAGAGGTTTTGGCTAGTAATATTGCAACTAGATTAGAAACTTCAATGAGAAACAAACAAAGCATCGAAGATATTGTTGCTGAGCTTTCATCTGTATCAATGAGAAATGTCACTATAAATCGAGTTACAGAGGACATTGATTTTATGATACAAGCCAGTGTTTTTGGGGCGAAGAAACCAGAAGACGGTCAAGCGCGAATCGGAACCGTAATAATGCAAAATTCAAATTATGCGGTATATAGTATTAACAGTAATGCTTACGGTATTCCTGAAATGATACCCCAAGAGGAACGAGATGAAGCCAGGAATCGACTAAATCAACAAGCAGGAATGTCTGATTATTCTGCTTTTGTTGCAGAGTTAAACAGACTTGCTGATATTTCGAAAAATCAAGAATTAATAACCTCATCAAGTATTTATGATTAATCATTTTTAAATCTCTTGGTATGCGAAGAATAAAAAGTATTGAAAATAATGAAAAAACTTGAATTACATTGGCAAATCTTAATAGCTATCCTTTTGGCTGGCATTAGTGGCTGGGCAGTAAACCAGATGATAGCCTCAGGCGATACAAATCCATCTTTTTTTGGTATCAGTATTTTAGGGTTTTTTAAATATATTGGGGCGCTATTTCTAAATGCGTTGAAGATGATTATAGTGCCGTTGATCTTTTCATCAATAACTGTGGGTGTTGCCGGTATTGGGTCAGGTGGAAATATTGGAAGATTAGGCGGCAAGACTCTCTTGTTTTACATAACCACGACACTCACTGCTATATTGGTGGGTTTGGTATTGATCAATATTGTTAATCCAGGATACCTTAACGGTGAGCCTGTTGGAGAAATGTTGGCCTTAGATCAATCTGGCGAGAAAATTGCCAATGTTGCAGAAGGAAGAGGACCTGGCGACATAGCAAAAGTTTTTCTTTCTATGGTGCCGCCAAATATATTTAAAGCAGCAGCTGACGGTCAAATATTAGGCGTTATTTTCTTTGCATTTCTGTTTGGCTATTTTATGACTAAGTTACCGTATGAAAAATCAGAATCATTACTGTCTTTCTGGGACAGCGTGTTTAAAGTTATTATGAAGATGACAGAGTGGATCATGAAATTTGCACCAATTGGTGTATATGGTCTAGTTGCAACTGTTGTTGCTGAAGCTGGATTCAATGCTGTTGGTCCCCTAGCGGTGTTTGCGGCTACCGTTGTAATGGCACTTTTATTTCATGTATTGATTGTGCTGCCGTTTTTATTGAAATTTATTGGACGCCTCTCTCCTTATAATTTTTTTATAGCTATGGCACCAGCTATGTTAACCGCTTTTTCCACGGCATCTTCATCAGCAACACTCCCTATAACAATGGATTGTGTCAAAGAGAATGTTGGCGTATCAAATAAGATTTCTAGTTTCGTATTACCACTTGGAGCGACTGTTAATATGAATGGCACTGCCTTATATGAATGCGCGGCCGCAATGTTCTTGGCTCAAGCGTATGGGTTAGATTTAACCTTTAGTGTACAATTTTCTATCGTATTTATAGCGCTATTGACTTCAATAGGAGTAGCAGGGGTACCATCAGCTTCATTAGTAGCCATTGCCGTTATTCTTGGTGCTGTAGGATTGCCAATGGAGGCTATTGGAGTTTTATTGGTTTTCGATAGAGTGCTCGACATGGCTAGAACAAGTGTCAATATCTTTGGTGATGCATGTTGCGCTGCAATTGTAGCCAGACTTGAGGGGGAAGAGACTAATTTAGCAGCATAATTGTGCTAGTTGTTTTCCTCTAAATGCATTCCGATAGTATTAAACCCTCCATCAACATAAAGAATCTCACCAGTTATACCGGCAGCTAAATCTGAGCACAGAAAAGCCGCTGCATTACCAACATCATCAGGTGTTACGTTTCTTCTAAGTGGGGAGGTCTTTTCCATATGACTGAGCATCTTCCTGAAATCAGAAATACCAGCAGCTGCCAGTGTTTTTATTGCTCCAGCCGAGATTCCATTCACACGGATTCCCTTTTGTCCTAGGTCAGCGGCTAAGAATCGAACATTTGCTTCAAGACTGGCTTTGGCTAATCCCATGACATTATAATTTGGAATTGCTCTGACAGCACCAAGATACGAGAGTGTTAAAATTGCACTATCTTGATCTTGCATAATTGGTAATGTTGCCTTGGCAAGTGCAGCTAAACTGTAGCTTGAGATATCATGTGCAATTTGAAAGCCCTCCCTGGTTACGCTCTCAACATAAGTTCCTGATAGCTGGTCTCTAGGTGCGAAACCTATTGAATGCACCAGTATATTCAAATTATCCCAATGACTCTGAATTGACGGCAAAACAGCTTCAATTTCATTGTCATTGGCTACATCAAGCGGGAAAGTGATAGTTGAATTTAATTCTGCTGCCATTCTTTCAACACGCGGTTTGAGTTTTTCATTTTGATAGGAAAAAGCCAACTCTGCACCTTCTCTGGCGAATGCTTGTGCAATGCCCCAAGCGATCGAGCGCTTACTAGCCAAACCGACAATAAGAGCTCTTTTTCCTGTCATGAAACCCATCTGAATTCCTTTTGAATTAAATTATATAGCTAATATTAGATGTGAAAAAAGATAAAGGCAATTAACTGGATTGATTTCTAACATCAATATGGAGAATTAATCTTTGACCGGGTTTTAATATATTTTCTTGGTCTAGGTTGTTCCATCTAGCTAGATCAACAATGGTGACTCTGAATTTCTTTGCAATTAGGTAGAGTGAATCTCCATTTTTTACTGAGTAGTTTAGTTTTCGGGTAACAGGCTTTGCTTTTATTGAAGGTTGATCGGACCATATTATCAGTTTTTCGCCAATTGATAATGTATCTTTTGGTGACATATTATTCCATGAGGCAAGAGATTTAATATCAACCTTATACCGTCTTCCAATAAGCCATAAACTTTCACCTCTATTGATAATATGTTCGATACGTTGGCCAGTTCTGGTTTGATTTTGTTTTGAAATCCTTCGTTGATCTTTACTTTTTTCGTAGCTTTGTAAGTTCTTATTTGAAACAGGGATCATTAGATACGATTCTGATTGAATTATATTGGAGCTTAAGTTGTTGGATAATTTTATCTGTAATGCCGTTGTATTATATTTAAGCGCTATCTCAGAGAGTGTTTCTCCATAGGAAACTTGATGTCGTTTCCATCTAACTTTTTGATCTTCTGGGAGGGAAGCTAAAGCATTCTTGAAAATTTCAGTCTTATGTTCTGGTATCAATAACCTGTGTGGACCATTTGGGCTTGTTGCCCATCGGTTATGACCTGCATTGAGAGTGTATAGTTCATTTAATTCTATTTCGGCAAGTTCAGCAGCAATGGATAAATCTATTTGTGAGGTTATATTTACGACTTGGAATTGTATCTCATTGGAAACAAAAGGAAGTTCGATGTTATATTTTTTAGAGTTCTCTACAATTTCAACCAAAGCTAAAAGTCTTGGCACATAAGCACTGGTTTGTTTGGACACTTCAAGATCCCAAAATGTTGTTGGTTTTGATTTTTTTTTATTTTTCTTGATTGCTTTGTCAATATTACCTTCACCCGCGTTATATGCCGCAATAGCGAGCAGCCAGTCTCCTTGCATGAATTTATGTAGGTAAGCAAGATAATCTAATGCTGCGTCGGTTGAGTTGATAACGTCTCGTCGGCCATCAAACCACCAATTTTGTTTTATTCCAAATCTTGTTGCGGTAACGGGTATTAGCTGCCATAAACCAGCTGCTTGTCCGTAAGAGTAAGCAAAGGGGTCATACGCGCTTTCAACAATCGGAAGTAGTGCAAGTTCTAAGGGCATTTCCCGTTTTTTTAATTCCGATACGATATAAGATAAAAATGGTCTTGAACGAGTTAAAACTTGCTGCATATACTTATTATTTCTTTTGATAAAATTTATCTCAGACTCAATACGATGATTGATGTCAAAGCCCAACGAGAAGTTTTTTTGTAATTTTTGAATTAGATCTCGAGAAGGTTCAGGTAAGTTATGCGGCAGGTTATTAGTGTTGTGATAAGGGGATTTCTCTAATGATTTTGAATATGTGGGCAAGAGCTCATTTGTACTTGCATCTAGTTCTTCATCAAAGATTGAGGTGTGATTTTGTGCTTGGATATGTTGGGCGCATATTTGACATAAAATAAAAGTGAATATACAAAGGATTTTGTTTATGTTTTTCTTTTTCATAAGAATATTTTTACTTATTAAGATAAGTGAGTGGTATTCTTGCTTAAATTAATTACAATCATTACGTTGTTTAAATGCATCATCTTTTCGTTAATGAACATTATCTATTATTAGTCAGTTGATAGGATTATAAATGAAAAAAGTCGATATCTATACAGATGGAGCATGTCGAGGTAACCCAGGTCCTGGCGGATGGGGTGCATTATTGATTTACAATAATTCCAAGAAGTCAATATATGGTGGTGAGCATCAAACCACCAACAATAGAATGGAAATGCAGGCAATCATAGAAGCCTTGAGCGCTATAAAATTAGAATGTGACATAACGTTGTACACAGACTCAAAATATGTAATGGATGGAGTGACTGAATGGCTGCCAAATTGGAAGGAACGGGGATGGAAAACCGCAAATAAGAAACCAGTGAAAAACCAAGATTTATGGCAATTACTGGACGAAAGCATAAGTTCTCATAATGTCAACTGGCAATGGGTGAGAGGTCATACAGGCAATCCAGGAAACGAAGAGGCTGATAGATTAGCCAATAAAGGCATTGATGAATTAACTTAAGGTAAATTAAAGGTAATCACTTAATGAGGCAAATAGCGTTAGATACAGAAACGACAGGAATAAACTTTTCTGATGGTCACAGAGTCATCGAGATTGGATGCATCGAATTGGATAATCGTAGGGTTACCGGTCGAGAATATCATTGTTATTTGAATCCAGAGCGAGATATCGATGAGGGCGCAGCGAGAGTGCACGGATTGACTCTCGATAAACTTGAAGGCGAGCCACTATTTAAAGATGTCGTTGATGAATTTTTAGAGTTCATTTCTGACTCAGAGTTAATTATTCACAATGCCGAATTTGATCTTGGTTTTTTGAATAATGAATTATCTTTGGTAGGCCAGAGCGAATCATCGATTGAGAGTTATGCGATGGTTTTAGACACATTGAAGATGGCTAGGGGAATGCATCCTGGCAAGAAAAATAGTCTTGATGCTTTGTGTAATCGTTATGAGATTGATCGGTCAATGAGACAAGTCCATGGCGCCCTAATTGATGCCGAATTATTAGCAAAAGTTTATCTGGCAATGACCGGAGGACAAGAAGATCTTAATCTTGAACAAATTCCTAATATTCAAAAAAACAGAAGAAATAACGTTAAAGCTAACAACGACTTGTCATTAAGAGTGATACCGGCTAATGCTTCAGAATTAGAAGCTCATGAAGCTTTCTTAACCAATATGGAGAAGCATGGAAGTTGTTTGTGGTCTGAGAAGCTGGAAAAATGAATCAACTTTTATTGTAAAGAATAACTTATTTTTATTATACTTAGAGATTATAAATATATATTTTCCCCAATCAAATAAAATAAACGGAGTGTTTTAATGGAAGCTATGCATATGCTGGAAATGAGCGAAGGGATGATGGTATCGGGTATTATCTTGACCTTAAGCTTCATTGGAATATTCACAGAAACCATACATGGGTTTCATCGTGTAAAAGTTGCCATGCTTGGTGCTGCAGTGATGCTTGTTGTCGGCCAATCTTATGGTTTCTATTCCCCTGAGGCTGCGTTTGAAGCGGTTGACTGGAATGTGGTTTTTCTTCTTGGCTCTATGATGGCTATTGTGGCGATAATGATAAACACTGGTGGTTTTGAAGTGCTTGCGGCAAATATAGGTCAAATAGCCAAAGGCAGGCAGTATTTACTGTTGGTTATGCTAGGAACGGCGGTAACGGTAATTTCCTTGTTATTGGATAACGTCACCACTGTGGTTATCTTTGGCCCATTGATTGTTTTGATTTGTCAGAAAATGAAAGTTTCTGCAATACCATATCTTATGGCTGCAGCGCTTCTTTCTGATACTGGTGGAGTTGCTACATTGGTAGGAGATCCTCCCAATTTAATGATTGGATCTGCTGCAAATATTGCATTTATGCCTTTCGCCTACAAAATGTTTCCAATTGTCTTTGTTGCATGGATAGCGACGTTGTTATTTCTTAAGGTGTTATTTAAAGAAGATTTAGCGATTGTTCCTGAGGGAAAATTTGAAGATGACATTCCATATAAGGATAAAAGTTTGTGGAAAAAATCGGTATCTATTTTAGGTTTAATGGTTGTTCTGTTTATTATTCATAACAAAATTCATTGGGAACCATGGATGGTTGCAGGAACTGGTTTGATACTGCTCACGATTCTTGCCAAAGAGATTGAATTTGAAGATGTGATGCATAACATGACGCATGAAATTCCACTCCTGATGTTCTTTGTTTCGTTGTTCATGATTGTTGGCGGCGTTGAAGGAAGTAAATTTCTCGAGTATTTGGGCCAATTTATTATTCCGTTTGTGAAAGAAGATTTCTTGATGGCTTGTATTATATTGATGTGGGTAGCAGCTATTATGTCTGCGGCAATTGATAACATCCCTTTTACTGCAGCCATGATTCCTATAATCTTGTCCTTAGAAACACAAGGCATAAATGTTGCAGCGTTATGGTGGTGCTTAGCTCTTGGTGTCGGAATGGGGGGGAATGGAACCCATATTGGATCAACAGCAAATGTATACATTGTTACGGTATCAGAGAAATTAGCTAAAACAACGGGTAACCCTGATATGGCTATTACTCCTTACAAATGGGCTCAAAAAGGTTTGCCGGTTATGCTATTAACATTGGTGATCTGTACAGTAGTCATGTATGCCTTTTTCCCTTACTACAGTCAGCCTATATAGTGGTACATGGATAGAGCCAGTTAGATTTTGATATCGAATTTAACCGCATAACTAAAGCAGAGCAAGCAAGAAACTTCTGCATATCTAAGGTAGGATAGAGCAATGAACAACAAGCGATTAAGCGCGCGCTATCCTACTGATTTAGATGCATGGAAATCATTAAAATCCCATTGCAAGAAAGACTTAAAAAATAAAACCATCTCATCGTTATTTAAAACCGATTCCAGTAGAGCTGATAAGTACAATATTAAGATCGGCAATCTTTATCTGGATTATTCGAAGAATATATTTAATAGCAAAACAATTAAAATCTTTAATCAATTAATTAAGCAAGCGCGTCTAGTTGAATCGATTCAAGAAATGTTCGAAGGTTACAATATTAATACTTCCGAAGATCGCCCAGCATTACATGTGGCTTTACGATCCAAATTATCCGATCAGGTTGCTCTCGATGTAGACGGCGTTAGCGATATTTGGGCAACTTTAGAGAAAATGGATCACTTTGTTTCAAGACTCCATGATGGAAGAATTTCAGGATGCACCGGTAAGAAAATAAAAAATATAATTAATATTGGAATTGGTGGATCCGAGTTGGGCGTCAGTATGGCGGTACATGCTTTGCAAGATTATTGGGTGGGTGATTTCAGTTATCATAGCGTTTCCAACGGAGACGGTGTAGAGCTTCAAAATTTATTATCCAAACTTCATCTAGATGAAACATTGTTTATTGTCTGCTCAAAGACTTTCACAACAATCGAGACAAGTGATAATGCAAAGAAAGCTCGTAAAGTTATAGAGAGCCAATTTGGTAAACGTTCAGTCAACAATCATTTTGTAGGGGTATCTAACAACAAAGAAGCAATGCAGGAATTTGGCATTCAGGCTGATTACCAGTTTAATATTTCAGATTGGGTTGGAGGTAGATTCTCTGTAACTTCAGCAATGAGCCTTTCTTTGGCATGTGTTGTTGGAATGAAAAATTTTTATAAATTTTTAGAAGGCGCCAGAAGAATGGATTTGCATTTTAGGCACAATAAGTTAGAAGAAAATATGCCAATGATGTTAGCCATGATGGCAATTTTGAATTCAAACTTCTTTGGTTTTAATACACAAGCCATACTCACATACAATACGAAACTAAAGTATTTTGCAGCGTATGCTCAGCAGTTACATATGGAGTCACTGGGTAAAAATGTTCGCTTTGATGGCTCCAAGACTAAAGTAAATACAGGAACGGTCATTTGGGGTGGATCTGGATCCGAAGGACAACATTCGTATTATCAGTTACTCCATCAAGGGACACAATGTATTCCTATTGATTTTATTTTACCCGTTAGTGATTTGGACAATAAAAATGATAACTATAATTATGCTAATTGCCTGGCACAAGGCGAGGCTTTGATGGATGGCTCCAAAAATAGCCAATACAATCAAGTATTTGAAGGCAACAAACCTAGTAACGTTATACTTCTTGATCGTTTGGCACCGGATTCTTTAGGTCAGATTATCTCGTTGTATGAGCATAAAGTTTTCGTTCAGAGTGTTTTGTATGGGATTAATGCTTTTGATCAATTTGGTGTTGAACTGGGAAAAGATATCACAAATTCTTTGGAAAAAGTGTTAGCAAGATCATCAAGCTACAAAGGAAAGAATCAATCTACGAGACGATTGTTAAGTATTATTAAAGCGTTTGGAAAAAGTAAATCTATATAATAGAATTAATTTTATATGGCAATTAACATTAAAAATAAAGAGTATTTCAGGCCTTGGGGCAGTTACATTACCTTCGATCAAGAGCCAGGTTTTCAAGTAAAACGCTTGAATGTTAATCCAGGTGGAATCTTGTCTCTTCAAAAACATTACAAAAGATCTGAGCATTGGACGGTAGTCTTGGGTGCAGCAAGGATTACACTAAATGATGAAGAATTTGATTTAAAAGTCAATGAATCTGTCTTTATACCTGTTGAAGCCATTCATCGCATAGCCAACCAAGGCGAAACAGAACTTCAAATTATCGAAGTTCAATGCGGCGATTATCTAGGTGAAGACGATATAGAGCGTTTTGAGGATAATTACGGAAGAGTTAAAGATTAGTGTCTTTTAGTATTTCATCATTTAAAGCCTATGATATTAGAGGCCGCATTCCCGATGAAATTAATCCCGAAATTGCATATCGGATTGCTAATGCTACTGCTCAATTTTTGTCGGCAAAAAAGATTGTCCTAGGTCGAGATATAAGATCAAGTAGCAATGAGTTAGCTAACTCGGTTGCAACTGGGTTAATCGATTCTGGCTGTGATGTGATTGATATTGGCGAATGCGGTACTGAGGGTGTGTATTTTGCTACTGGCAGTTTGGACGCATGCGGAGGAATCATGGTGACCGCCAGCCATAATCCATCGGATTATAATGGTTTTAAGATTGTTAGAGAAAATGCCAAACCAATAAGCGCCGATAATGGTCTTGGAGATATTCGTTTGCTTGCTGAGTCTGATAAAAGGATTCTTTCAGAAGAGAAAGGCGAATACGAAAATGTCGATATTACAACCGCCTATACAGATGCCTTATTAAAATTTATAAATACAAACGCTTTAAGGAACTTAAAAATTGTTGTAAATCCTGGTAATGGTGGTGCAGGTCATGTTCTTGATGAACTAGAGAAGAATTTACCTTTTGAATTAATTAAGGTCCATTATGAAGCGGATTCATCCTTCCCAAATGGTGTGCCAAATCCAATGATTGAAGAAAATAGAGTGTCAACAGCTTCAGCAGTTATTGAGACTAATGCAGACATGGGGATTGCATGGGATGGTGATTTTGATCGATGCTTCTTTTTTGATGAAAAAGGTGAATTTATAGAGGGTTATTATCTTGTGGGATTACTTGCCAAAAGCTTCTTAAGCAAGAACCAAAACGAGAAAATAATTTATGATCCTCGCCTTACATGGAACACGATTGATATTGCAACAAAATATAATGGCAAAGCAATTCAAAGCCGATCTGGGCATTCTTTTATTAAACAATCAATGCGAGACAACAATGCGATTTACGGTGGCGAAATGAGTGCGCATCATTATTTTAGGGATTTTTATTATTGCGATAGCGGTATGATTCCTTGGTTATTGGTAGCAGAGTTACTTTCAAAGTCGGGCGAAGACCTGTCTTCAATGATAAATACTTATCGTGCTAGATATCCAGTCAGTGGTGAAATTAACCGTAAAGTCAAAGACACCAAAGTAGTGATAGATTGTATTAGAAATCAATATCAGGCTAAGGCAAAACATATTGATGAAGCGGATGGAATAAGTATCGAATTCTCAGATTGGCGGTTCAATTTACGCGCCTCAAATACAGAACCTTTATTAAGATTGAATGTTGAAAGTCGTCATGATCGATCACTAATGGAATCCAAAACAAAAGAGTTGTTGCAAAGCATCAACCAATCAGGATAAATAGTTGTTAAAATTTGTTTCATTAGTTAAATAAAAGACTAAAAAATGATTAGAACTCGATTTGCTCCAAGCCCAACTGGTGTTCTTCATATAGGAAGTGTTCGCACAGCTCTATTTTGTTGGTTGTATGCAAGACATGCCAATGGTCAATTTATTTTAAGAATTGAAGATACTGATAAAGAGCGCTCAACTCAAGATAACGTTAATGCTATTTTAGATAGCTTGGATTGGTTAGGACTGAACGCAGATGAAGATCCAGTTTTTCAGTCAGATCGATTTGATCGTTATCATGAGATCGCTGATCAATGGCTCGAATCCGGCAAAGCTTATCGATGTTATTGCACAAAAGAAGAATTAGATGCCATGCGGAACTCCCAAAAACAAAAGGGAGAAAAAATGCGATATAACGGTCATTGCAGAGAGTTGTCTCATGTGCATAACGATAAAAATTATGTATTACGCTTCAAAAATCCCAGGACAGGTAGCGTTGTTGTAAATGATGAAATAAAGGGCAGAGTGGAATTCAAGAATGAAGAGCTTGATGATTTAATTATAGTGAGAAGCGATGGTTCGCCAACATACAATTATACTGTGGTTGTGGATGATGTGGACATGAAAATCAGTCACGTTATAAGAGGTGACGATCATCTTAATAACACACCACGTCAGATAAATATGTTTGATGCTTTAGGGGCTTCCGTTCCAAGTTTTTCGCATATCCCAATGACGCTTGGTGAAGATGGGTCAAAATTATCCAAAAGGCATGGAGCAATGGATATTCGTGAATATCGTGAGCAAGGATATATACCTGAAGCTTTATTGAATTTTATGGTACGTCTTGGTTGGTCGCATGGAGATAAAGAAGAATTTAGTATCAGCGAAATGATTACTTTATTTGATATAAAAGATATTAATCAATCTGCCTCGACATTTAGTCCGGATAAGTTAATTTGGTTGAATCAGCAGCATATGATGAAGGCACCTATCGACTCTTTGGTGCCATTACTTGAATATCAAATGGAACGCCTAGGAATTAATGGCGCTCATGGGCCTAGTATCAATAAGGTTATCAAAGTTTATCGTGAACGAGCTGAAACATTTGAAGAAATGGCAAAATCTTGCCGTTATTGTTTTGAGGATTTTGATGAAATTAATGAAAAAGCCGCGAAGAAACATCTTAGACCGATTGTTCTAGAGCCACTTCAAGAAGTCTACGACCGTTTTAACGCATTAACAGAGTGGTGTTTAGATGAAATTGATGCTTGTATCGATGAAACTGTTTCTAAATTCGATATAAATATGGGCAAATTGGGGCAACCTCTGCGTGTTGCTGTGACTGGAGGTTCTTCATCCCCATCAATTGGTTTGACAGTAGAGTTGATTGGTAGAGATCGTGTCTTGGAGAGACTGCAAAAAGCAATCGAAGTAGTAAAAAAAAGATCAGGCTCTAATTAATAGAAAAAACTATATTATTTCTATAAATAAGGTGACTCAAAGCATAACTCTGATTTAAAATAGGGTATTAGGTAGTTTAAAAGAAGTGACACTAAAATAATTCTAAAATAATTGCATATAGTCTTGGGGCTATAGCTCAGCTGGGAGAGCGCTTGCATGGCATGCAAGAGGTCGGCGGTTCGATCCCGCCTAGCTCCACCAGTAATATGTATTTGGAAATTTGTGTCCCCATCGTCTAGAGGCCTAGGACACTGCCCTTTCACGGCGGCAACAGGGGTTCGAATCCCCTTGGGGACGCCA
>Ga0066866_10000796_pt1 | contig 12550 bp, 29 predicted proteins | sample ETN01SmetaG_3_FD_66435 | JGI IMG/M metagenome (GOLD analysis project Ga0066866, IMG submission 66435) | Marine microbial and viral communities from oxygen minimum zone, Eastern Pacific Ocean - ETNP2014F12-01SV263 | ecosystem: Environmental > Aquatic > Marine > Oceanic ...
TCTGCTGGTCTTAATCTCCACGCACATATTAGCCAACTCAAAAGGCGACCAGTGTTTATGTTTAATTAAAAACTTTAGTAACTTTGGGGCAGTCGCAACGTTATGCTGGTTTTCAGGGTTAGAAACTCTGGCGCAAAAAGCAATTATATCCTCTGCGCTCATCACCTTGTCATCATACCCGTTAACTTTGGGTTGAGTGATTGATATTAGCCTAACTTCCATCAGTCTTTGATTTTCGCGCTCTGACTGAGGCACATTTCTCTGTTTTGTATAATTTTCTAGCTAAGACATCATCTTGATTATAATAATCCATCATGTTTTCTAGCCTGTACAATGTATCACCTAATTCTTCAACGACTTCTTGAGCGAAGTCTTTATGAGGCTTATTGAATTGCTGCATTAAAATTGTAGCTAACTCATTTAGCTCCTCTACGCACTTAAGATAATCATACTGTTTTAAGGTTTCTTCTTTTCCTTTATATGTCCCATTCATGTCGTGCTTGTTCGAATATTACGTGGAAGTCCTCTTTCGGGGTTTCTTTCGCAATTTTTACAGCTGACCAGACTATCTCTGGCTCCATATTGTAAATTGCTGCGTCTTCTAGATGTTTTTTAACTGCTCGTAGTTCTTTAGCTTCGTTAGGCATTTTTAGTTATTGATTTTTGTTGTTTCCAGTAAATATTTCTACCAGTGTCTCCGTTGTACCAGAAGTGACCAACGTGTTGGTGAGGGTAAGGTTCGTCTGGGCCAGAAGGTTTGCTCATGCAAAAAACTTCATAAATAATATCATTTGGAAAAAGAGAGTCGTCCTTTTCGTCATTGAAGTAGGCGCATCTAACGTGACTCTCAATAAAATTGGTAGCATCATCAAGGGTCATAAAATGTAATCTTCCTTGGTCCATCCAGCCGCACGTTCCGTTCGTGTACTGCTTCTCTTCTTCAAAAGTCATGTACTCCCTCCGGTAATCAAAAGAACCTTTTGTATACTCGGTAAACGCCCATTCTTTTTGCTGTCTGATGTAGCACTCAACATAGAACTGCCAAGGCTCAGTCGTTTCTGGCGGGATTTTGAAAATTTCAGAAGCTAAAATGGAGGAGGTGACGGGTAAAGCAATGGAAGCTTTTCCCACGGATTGAATAAAGTTTCTTCTGTTCATTAGTATTTTTTGAAGAATTTAACGTTTTTCTCTTCTTTTTCTCTCTTCTTATTTACATGCTCAACCTTCACCCCGTCTTCTAGCTGATCTGTTTGTTCTGCTAGTAAAATATTATAACAAAAAATATCCATATTCTCAGGTGACACTCCGTCTGGCATGTCTAAAACCAGCGATGCATACCTACCAAATTTTTCATCCCATTCAAACTTGTACTCGTACTCTTGAGTCTCTTCGTTAAGTTTCTTTTCTTTTATTTTAAAGAAGCCCGCTGGGACTATGGTTTTGTCCCTGTTTTTAACAATCTCAGCTATACCCTCCCCTTCTTTTTTAACTTCCTTTTTGGGAGTACGAGAATGGAAATGAGTTTTGGGTCCGCCTTCGCTCATTTTTCGGCCTCTAAAACTTTCTTAATTTCACTAAGAATTTTAGTTCTCTTTTCTTCTGAAAGACTGCTGGTCGCTTGGAGAGCTCTCACGGCGGGAGCGATCTCGGTCAAAACTTCCGCCAAGAAACGATCTTCTTCGTTTAATTGTTCTGGGAATGGGAACTTGTTTTGAACTGTTCCCGCAGTATCGTCTCCTGTGTTAAATTTAAACGTGCTCATTACTGTAAAGAATTATAATCTACTCTTCCCAAAAGTCAAGTAAAAAACTCATGCCCCCGTCGTCTCCATCGTCTACAAACAGTACGGTCCCTACGTAACAACCCTATTGTGGCATAGGCCGCTCTGCAACGATGTTTATGGGATACCGAGGGGCATGAGTCGGGCGAGGGCGTTTTGCCCTCAAATTGTGTATTCTAATTATTTATTTTTTTGACGGCGTAATCGCGCTCCACAATAGACTGAAATTCTTCAAGCAGAATAATAGTCTGGGTTTGGCAACGTAGAGCCGACTCTTCGTTTTCGTTTGAAAAAAAATCATAATCCAAGGTCTCGACAAGCCCAGCTATTTCGTCAATCCTCTTGTCTAGCTGTTTTGGATTATTCACTACATATTATAGTGCGTGGAATCTGTTTTTTTAGAAAAAATTAAACGAGAGGAGGATTATGATAGTCTGAATCCGGGTTTAAGTCTCGTATTTTTCCGTCCAGCCATTGACAGTAAAAAAAACGATGCTCTAAAATGCTATTGTATTGTCGGCCAACCGCCCGCCCATCTACCGAGGCGTACCCAGGGCTATTCATGTCCCACCAATCCACGTTATAAAAATCTATTTTTTCAACAATAGGGATAGCGCAGTCTGGGTCTCCCTCTCTATACTCACCAAACCCCCCACCTTGTTCTCCGCCAGCATGAAGAAAAAGCCAAGCAAGAGAAGCCATTGAAGACCAGAACTTTGCTTTCTCTGGTTCGAAAAAAGTAGTTGGCGGACGGCCACTCACCCTGTTAAAATAATTCTGTATATCCTGCTGTATCCTCTCGAAATTTCTGTAAATTAAAAACCCCTTACCCTTTTTTTCCCTTATTTGTTTGAATACTTCGTCTAGACTTTCGCGGACGCCGAAAGAGTATTGAAAAATAAAATCATGCTTCTTTTTCGCTCTTACTGGATCAAAAATAGCAGTAGCCCAACAACTTGTTTTACTGCCTAAGTATTTTTCATTTTCCGAATCAATATCGTACCAGCCAAATCTGACAACAATATCATAAGAGTCTATAACTTCTCCCATCTCATGGTTTTTCCCGCTATAACCATTCCCTACGAAGATGACTTTACTCATTCTAAGTCGCCCCTTCTATGGCTTCATCTAAAGGTTTATGTATTTCATTGTTAGATTTTTTCCAGCCATATGTTTCCTCCCATGGCTCTCCTTTGTCTATGCAATGTATAATCCTTGAGATAGAATCACACGACTCGATTCCGAACCAGTTGCCCTCCCCGTATATATTTTCTTCCCAAATTTTTTGGCCCTCGTAATTTATGATCACTTGGTTGTCCCAAATTTTCATGCTTAACTTTTTGTTTGCGACTTGAATGACTACGTACATGTCAGAATTTACAGCCTTGGCCATAAACTCTAGCTCTCTTATGACTCCAACCGTAATCATTCTTTTTCGGAGAGTTCTTTTAGTTTTTTTAGATGAAAGATAAGCCAACTGTCCCCAATTGTTTTTTCTGCTTTGCCATTTCTGTTGTCTTTCTTGTGTCTATCGTCCATGATTTGAACATACTCGATTATTTGGCTTAGCAATTTCTTACATTCTTCACTCATGTTTCCCTTACGATGAATTTTTCTTTGTGCTCTTTTTTGAGAAGTCTCGTGTAGGCTTTAGCTTTTTTGAGACCTTCTGAAGTAAAAGGGAAAGCTCCGTAAGTATGTTTCTTTTTTTCAGAAATGACTATATAACATTTTTTTGAAGATTTTCTTCTAACCTTTTTCTTCATTATTTTTAAAATAGGTTGCTATGTTTTGTTCTTCTAACTGCAATCTCTTTAAGAGGAATGCTACCTGTTTTCTTTTCTTTGGCAGTGATGGATGATTCGCGGACAGAGACTCCATGTTTGTTAGAAGTTGGTTTAATTGTTTTTCCCACCAAGTAACACTATTTTCCAGCATAGTGTATTGGAACATGGCTTGCCTAAATTTTGCTTTATCTTTTTTCATTAGAAATTAAATGTAGCCACCTCGTTATCGGGCAAATATAATTTAAGTATAATTTTTTTAATACCGAGTTTTTCTTTTTCTTTTTTGGCTAGGCTCTCCAAGCAATCGTGGCAATATTTTATATTTTGATCTCCCTCGATTAGGTGAAAATAACTAATTTTATGACTGTCAAATAAGATTCTGTAATCTTTTAAAGTATAAGTCATCCCGCACTCAAGGCAAGCAAACTTTCTCCTCCTCGTTAAATGAGGGTCTATTAAGTTTAGCTCTATTATGGGTATTTTTTTTGCCATCCCTGTATATTATTTTACTTTTAAATTTTAAAAAATCAATTAAATATCATCATCTGTCACTATCTCAACCACGATGTTGTCGCCTAAAATGAAAGCCTCATCATGAAGGTATTTGACTATAAGTATCGCCTCTGTTTTAGATACGTCCCCCATAACGTCAAAAATTTTTACTTTATTAGAAAGTATTTCGACTACTAGTCCGCTGATTGTTACCTGGGGAGCCACATAGTTAATTACACTTGACTTAAAGAAAGTTTTAGTTATAATTTTTCACTCTGGCTCACTAGTCAGACTTGTTAACAAAAAAATACATATGAAAACACTAGTTACTATTGTAGTTGGAACATTCGTCTTAACGGGCTGTTCCTCAACCATGACTGTTGGCCCTAAAGCTAACGAAGCTTCTTATTTCGGGGCTGACGCCTCAACTAAGGGGGCCAGCGTCACCGTTCCTTTCGTAAAGGCTTCGGTTGAGGCCACGCCTTCTGAGACTAAAAAGAAGAAGTAAATTAATTTTTTAATTAATTTTAATTAAACACGACTCCGCTTTTTCGAGCGGGGTTTTTTTATGTTTAGGTGTAATTAAGTGTGTGATGAAAGGTATTGTTTCCAAAATTAAGCACCTAACACACAAAACAAGCGATTTTCTCTCTAAACATAGTGCAACCTTGTACTCTTCTTTGTTTTTAATCGTTGTGTTTTCTTGTGTTTGGGTGGATCAAAAAACGTCTTACGTTAAAAAACTAAACCAAATAAAGAACGAAAAATATCTTTTAAACGTTCAATTAGATGAACAACACAGCTTCCTTATGGGGCAGATAGAGTTCATCAAAAAACAATCTGAGACGATTGAAAAATATGAGAACACTCTCCAATATGCAAAAAACGCTATAGACCAACAAAACAAATTGATTGCAGACTTGGTGAATTACTTAAAAAAAATAGACCATTGGCCGCCCAAACACCCTCGGCCAATCCCAGAGCAACCAAATCGTTCATGGGCGATACATAAAAGGTAAAAATTATGAGTGAAGAAAATAACGACAGAACCAAAGAAGAGATCATCGCTGACGTAAAGGTAAAAGAAGCGGAAGCTAAACTTAAGGAGGCTGAAGCCGCCAAGACTGAAGCTGAAGCTTCGAAGGCTAGGTTCGAGGCTCATGAGGCAGAACTAAAATACCATGCTGCAAGGGAAAAATTTGAAAGAGAAAAAGCTGAAGACGAGAGAAATCTTTTGTATAGGTTCACTGGTGATGTTTCTGCTGGCTCGGTAGCAAGATGTATGAAGAAACTTACTGAGTGGTCAAGAGTGTCCCCGGGCTGTGATATGGAAATAGTTTTCTCATCCCCAGGTGGAAGCATTATTGATGGCTTTGAGTTATTTGATTTCATTCAGGAATTAAGGGGGCGTGGACACAAGATGACAACTGGCTCATTGGGAATGGCGGCTTCAATGGCTGGCATTCTCTTGATGGCTGGAGACAGACGATGGATAGGCCACCAATGTTGGATGATGATTCACAGGGCTGCTTTTGGGGCTATTGGAAAGACTTACGAAGTAGAAGATGAAGTTAAGCTTGTAAAAAGAATCGAAGAGCGATGCTTAGATATTTTTGTTTCAAGGTCTAAGTTGAGCAAACTTAAAATTAAGAGAAACTGGGATCGAAAAGACTGGTGGATAGACGCAGACGAATGCTTAGAGCTAGGTTTGGTTGATGAAATCAGGGGAATGATGCCAGAGATGAAGAAATAGTTTATTCGTTCGTATCTGTATTGGTTTCTTCATTCGAGGGGTCAGCTTCTTTATCGGGGCTGGCCTTTTCTTCTTTTTCTGGGCCTTTTCTTTTATCCTCGATTTGTTCGCGGATGGCCTCCACATCTTCAAACATGTCTATTTCTATAGTGAAGTACGAGTCCACTGGATTCAATCTTATTTTTTTAAAATCACTCATAACACGTAAAGCTTAAAAAGAGGGGTGCAACACAAAATGCCACACCCCCCCTTCAACTACTCGCCTACTCTTCTTTTTTGGGTCTTCCGTTTGATGGAAAACAAAAAAACCTAAAAACTATTTGCAGGGACACCCACAGTCAGTTGTCGAACAGGTATTTGACTCGCAACAATTCGAGCCACATTCACAGTTGGGACAACCAGAGCCCTCCCAGTTGCAACCGATAGCAAATGCTGTAACGAATAGTAAAATTGTAATTTTTTTCATGCTTAATTTCCTTTCTATTTATGATACTCCATAGTTTTTGGAGTTGGGTTATTTTTTAAAAACTCAGGTCGTCCGTCTATGTGTTTGGGGTAAATGCGAATCATAAATGGAAACTTCTTTTTTGCGGAAGCGTTCTCTTCCGCTTCTTCTTCTGATTTCTTTTGCTTTGGCTCATGCTCAACTGGAATTTTTTTCAAGTCCTCCTCAGTTGGCATCGGAACCTTTGGGTCTAGAGCCCACATGATTTTATGTTTTTCGCAATAGTCTGCCATTCTGCGGACAGGAACGATAAGGTTAAATCCTTCTCCCGCTCCACGAACAAGCATTCCTACGTAACGTGCGTCACCCTTTAAGTAAACACCTCCCCCAGAAGAACCAGGAAACGCTGTGCAAGTTGTTTGATCAAAAACAAACTTATTTAAACTTTTAATCAATCTTCCATGCTGAGAGTAGATGCCGTCAGTCATGGAATTTGCACCCATTTGGCCAAGGAGAGAACCTACGTGAAGTAAGTCCGTGCCTAGACCTGGGATTTTTTCGTCAAGATAAAACGTGACAGTATCTGTTACAAAATTATGTTTACGAATTCTAAGCAATGCTAAGTCGTGACCGTCGTCCGCATCGCTATACTTTAAAACTTCGGCGTCCATTTGCAGCCGACCAACAGTTCTTCCGTTTTGTCTAATTTCTTTTACGACCATTGGGTCTTTAAATTCAACAATGGTTTTTTTAGCTCCACTGATTAACACTTCTCTCTCTTTTCTGAGGTTGTCTATAACGTGGGCGGCGGTCCATACAAAGTTTACCGAATTTCCTTCTGAGTCTTTCCTGGTGAAAATAACCCCAGACCCTTCGCCGTTAGAAAAAGCTCCTTCTGATCTAATCGTAACTGAGACATTCTGAAGGTGTTCGGCGGTCCCCTTTGGGGTTGCAGCTTTCTTTTCTTGTGGGAAAGAAGTAGTGGCGGAAAACAAAACTAGAATCAGAGCAGGGATAATGGCTTTCATAACATTAGTTATTGTAACTTTTTCAACACCAAAGTTCTAAAAAACTTGCTCTAACAGCGCATTACTTTTGAAGCTTGTCTAATTTTTCCTCTAGCCTATCAAACCTATGATGAACCACCTTTACTAAGTTGTCAAAGTCGCTTTTTGAGACGTATTTCTCTGGTAGGGAAAGGGCTAGGTTGTTTAACTTATCAACCATGTGTCTGTGATCTTCTTCGTGAGCGTCTTCTAACTCGTTAACTTCGGTCTCTATGCTCCTGAGTTGATCGTATAAAACCTTGAAAAACCAACCCGCAATGACACTCAAGCTCCCTAAAGCGATATTGAAAAGTACTTGGTAGTCCATACTGTTATTTACACAAAAATAACCGCATGGGGCGGGTTAATTTGACGCTAACTCTAGTATGGAGACTGCTGTGGCGTAATCGGTGCAATGAGCCATGGAGAGATGGCACTTGTAGCCGTTTTTTTTAATTTTTTTTGCTACCTTGTTTCTAAACTTAATAAAAGGCTTACCTTTTTCATTATTATGAACAACTATATCTTTCCAATCTAGCTCTTTCCCGAAACCTACGCCCAATGCTTTTGCAGTGGCTTCTTTTGCGGCAAAGCGAGCAGCGTAATGTTGATGAGAGTTCGAGTATTTATTGCAGTATTTTTTTTCCGAAGGGGTGAAAACTCTATCTAAGAATTTTTTACCATATTTCAGCTTCATTCTTTTAACTCGCGATATATTAACCGCATCTGTTCCTGTTCCTATTATCATTTTAAATTCCCTAGAAGTTTACCTCTTTTAGGGAAAAAACTCAAGAAAAAACAAAATAAGTGTAATATGATACATGCATTTTTACTCTTGTCCATATTGCCCACCGGGGAAGAGGACTAATTTAGTAAAATTGGATAACGCTACCCATGAAGAGTGGGAGGAGGAGGAGGGCGAGAAAAATTCAAAGGAATTCATAAGGGATTTATTTTCTTACAAGTGTCGAAAATGTGATGAGCACTTCTTGGGGACTGAGGATTTTTTGGAAGAGCAAAAACGAAAAATAAAAGATGGATAATTATAAATAAGGGTAGCCGAGCAACTCAAAATCCCTAGCGTAAACCCTCTCCACTATTTTCGCGTATTCTGAGTTGGCGTAATATTTTTTTAAATTCTTTTCTGTCTTTTCTTTCTGCATCTCTGAGTTGAAGGTAACTTGTAAGTTGAGGTCGTTTTCGTTACTAAATCTTTCCATGTCCTCTTGGTAGTTCTCAAATCTAATTAGATTATCAACAGCTAGTTCCCCTTTGTGGGAAAGATATTTTTGTTGAGGGTAATAGAAATATTCGGAGTAAAGATCGGAAGATAGAAGTTTTAGAAACTCGCTGAACGCCCCCCATTTTTTATCACCTCCGAAATATTCAAATAATGAGACGGCTCTTTGGTAAGGGTCCCTGGTTATGGAAACCGTCTTTAATTTTTCTTTATTCGGATCATAAAATTTGTGTTTAATAGTCTCTAGATAAGTTGCGTGCTGGAGCATCAGCCCTGAATCCCTGTCCCAGCCCATGATTTCTTTATAGTTGACGGGGTAATCTTTAGAGCCGCAGCGAGGTGGAGCATCGTGACCTTTGAACCCCAAAAGTTTTTCAAAATGAGTACCGCCAGTTCTAGGGATATGAATAAAAAGAATTTTTCCGAGCTTCACACATTTTATTACACGCTGTAACCAAATTTATCTTTTAATTCTTTGCTGTTGGTAAACTTTTTCTCTAAGATTCTAACTGGTTTTGTAAGGTTCCTAGATTCGTACATGGACACCAACTTTTCAGCGTCGGATTCTTTTTTAAAATAAGCCACTGTATGCCAGTGAAGGTTATTCCACTGCTCTTGTACTTCGTAAAAATTCATTTATTTTCCTGTCGTGTTTTGCTCTTAGCCATTTGAAATAATTTTCTTTTGAAAACTCTTTGAAGCCTATTCTTCTAGATAGATTATAAATCCACAATCTTTCCATGTCTTCATCAAAGACTATTATATATGCTTCTACGCCTAACTTTTTAGCAGTTTGAACAGCAAATCTTCCTTGAAAATCTGAATCAAATCTCTCTAAAATAGAATCAAAATAACTTTTGGGTGGCGTTTTAAATTTGGGGTGCGAGTCTCTTCTGGTTAGTTCAAGAACCGCCACATGAACCACTTCGTCATTTACTATCGAATACTCAACTTGATCCAAGTCCTGACAGCATCTTGATGGCCATGACTGGTCCCACCGAGCATCTCTATACAAAGTAGTTCGATCTTCGGTGTCTTGTCTGTTGCGTTTTTTTGTCATTTTACTTTGGTGGCGAAGGCGGGACTCGAACCCGCATAGCTTGGCCCGCCGACAGATTTTAAGTCTGTTGTGTATACCAATTCCACCACTTCGCCTTATCTACCAGTTTGAGCTACTCAGGCTTACGAAAAATTTTACCACAACCTTCCCTGAGGTCAATAAAAAAAGCCTCACTCGAAAAAGTGAGACTTTAAGTTTTGTTTTTGGATTATGCTTTTTATAGATACCTATCTTTAAGCTCTACCAACAGGTGAAAACCACCAAAAGCAATAGCTGACCAAGCGAGCACGCCCTCAAGAGAAATAGAGGGGCATAACAACAGTCCGCCAGCAGCAATAAGACCTAAAGAACCAACTAAATTAGTGTTCCACTCTAGCCAGTCTAACACGGCCTCACCTCCGCTTTTAACTTTTCCCCAAAAATTCCTCAAAAGAGAGATTTTCGAAGACTTTTTAGTTACCTTTCTTGTTTTTTTAGCTTTCATAATAAAAAATACCCCTCACTGAGAGGCACTTATTATTACACTAAAATAAGTAGGGTTACTTCTCTTTAGTTGTGATTGGCGTTGAGGTTGCCTCCTCGGAAGACGTTTCCACCTCGGAGGTTTGAGGGGCTTGCGGGGCAGGTGCGCTTGCAGCTTGCCGCTCTCTTGTCTCCTCGCTAATCGTCGCTTTAGTAATACCATCGATTTGAGCTTGAGTAGTCTGATTCATATTGTAGACTACGTAGCCAGTAAGGCAGAAGTTGATGGCGAGTAGGAATACGGCCGCTCTCGCGTACGCAGTCTTAACGGTTGTGAATCTGTTACCTTTTTCAGAGCTACAAGAAGTAGTTGTCTCTTCGACGCTACAGGTTTCGGTTTGTGTTTCAGAACTTTCGTTTTGTGTTTGGTTTTTCATTTTGGTCTGTTTTATTTTCTTGTTCTACAACTTCGGGTTGTAAATTGTCATGCTTCCATACGTCGGGGTTTTCTTCTCTTTTCCTCCGCATGTAGTCTCTCTTCTGTTTTCTCCTGCGTTCAGGGTCTCTTTGATCGTACGCCTTGCGAGCTTTATTCAAAGCCTTTTTGCCTTTTTTTGTCCCAAAATATTTTTTAGCTCTTGTGCTCATGGCTTAACCTCGGCCTATCTAACTCTTGGTTTCTTGACAGAACAGCGTTTATAATACGGGGGTCAACCTTGGCTTGAGTCATCTGATGGCGCAAGGAAAAAGTATCCTTAGGGAAACAGGTTCCACCAAATCCTTTCTTGCCATCTGGTCCGGGGACTGCTGTGTGACTACCTCCTATTCTACCGTCTGAGGCTACCATTTTTCTTACGTTTTCATAAGAAACGCCCATAGACTGACAAAAGGTTTCCACTTCGTTAAAAAAAGAAACCTTTGTAGCTAAGAAGGTATTCCTTGTCAGTTTTATTAACTCAGCCTCTTTTGTTGTACATGCGCTAAAATTAAGATGCTTTATTTTCCCTTGTTTTTGTGCTGTTTGAAAGATTCGCCCTACCGAAAGGGATGTCATCATTGTGGGCCTGTCTTCTCCTACTATCCAATTTTCGCAATTAATAAAATCATTTTTCCAATTTGTCTCTGTTAAAAACTCTGGCATAACACATACGCCTAATCTCTCGGAGGTTCCTACTGGGACTGTAGACCTGATTACTATCTTTTGCCTTAGAACTATTTTGGAGACTTCTTCTACTACTTTTTCTACGAAATCTAAATTACAGCTGCCATCCTCCCTCATTGGCGTAGGAACACAGACAAAGACTACGTGACAATCACATAAGTCATCCAAAGAAAGACCTCTTGGTTTACATTTGTCAGGGTCTAGGTCATAGATGAAAACGTCATTCCCCTCGCACTCCAACAAAGCTGTCGCGCCCCCCACAAACCCATTGCCAATTATTCCTATCTTCATAAACATGGTACTCTTGCTGGGACTCGAACCCAGAACCCTCGGTTTAGAAAACCGATGCTCTATCCAATTGAGCTACAAGAGCAAAAACTGGAGCGGGTGGTGGGAATCGAACCCACGTTATCAGCTTGGAAGGCTGGAGTAATACCATTATACGACACCCGCGACGATCTAGAATTGTAACTTAATCTTCTTGTCAGTCAAGCTTAATCGAGATGGGTTTTGCTGCCGCAAGCTTAGGGATAACTATGGTTAGGATTCCGTTTTCGTATTTTGATTTTGCTTTTTTGGCATCGACTTTATCTCGTGGTACATGACACTTGTAATGATAATCGATACCTTCGTCTGCTTTACCTAAGACCGTTAACATATGATCATGATAGGAAATGTTGATGCTCTCTTTCGAGGCTCCAGCGAGGTTAAGTTTTATACTAAAAGAATCTTTCTCCTCTGCAAATCTATTAAGATTGTCGTTTTCGTATTGGTTGGAAGTCGGCCAAGTGTTGGCGTACCAGTCTTTGTCGGTTACTAATTTATTCATTCTGTTAAGTAGCGTTAATGTATTCATAGTAGCTCGTTACTGCAAGAACTATGCCATCTAAAAAACCAGATTTTCTTGGATTTTTAAGGAAAAGAACATAGAGAGGCGTCATAAAGACGCTTTTAGTATTAGACTAATATGCGTCAAAATGGCATTAATTAAAAATAAGAAGTATAAAATTCAGTTTCTTACTCAGATAGAGTTGTCTCATATTAAGACCTGTTTCTTTCATCTACCTTCTATACCTTATATTACACTCAGGAACTGCAAGATTCACAATTTTCTGGGTTTTCTATAGAGCAAGCTACGGCGGCTTCCACCTCTTCCTTGGAAGCGTTAACGCCCAGACCTTTCAAAGCGAAAGCTTTAGGTTGAGTTCTTAAATAATACATTCCTGTTTTTAAACCTTTTTGCCAGCCATAAAAGTGTGCGCTATTTAATTTGCCGATACTAGGTTCAGCTATAAATAAATTCATAGACTGAGACTGGCAAAC
>Ga0066866_10000805_pt1 | contig 12524 bp, 13 predicted proteins | sample ETN01SmetaG_3_FD_66435 | JGI IMG/M metagenome (GOLD analysis project Ga0066866, IMG submission 66435) | Marine microbial and viral communities from oxygen minimum zone, Eastern Pacific Ocean - ETNP2014F12-01SV263 | ecosystem: Environmental > Aquatic > Marine > Oceanic ...
TGCAGCTCCAATTGGTGATGCGGATGGGTTCGTACAGAGTTCTTCTATGCCATCGTAACCGTATTGGTCACAACCGTACATGTTGATGTACATGATGTCCGTCCAGTCTTCCAATGTCACCACCCGGAACAACGAAAGCATTGCTAGGTGCAGATTCTCAAAGTGCACAGGATCATTATCTCCATAAATGAACACCGCCATGGCCGCGTAGATGTAGAACAGCAGGAACAAAAGCACGCCTACGTAGCCCATTGATGGGATGCTACGCAATAGCGCCCCCACCAATAGCTGCAGCTTCGGAATTGCAGTCACCAGTTTGAAAACCCTAAGAATACGCGCCAAACGCAGCACCGCGATAAAAGACGCATCCAAATCAGGCGTGACAAACGCAAGGTAGCACACAGCCACAATCGAAAAATCGAAAATGTTCCAAGGGTCCTTGAAATAGTTCAGCGGTTTAGTCCCTTCGGCGAACACCTTGACGAAAACTTCTACGGTGAAAATGAATAGGATGATGACGTCGAGCAGATTGAGAATGTGCGCAATGTGCGTAACTTGGCGCTCATAGGTCTGAATGCCCACAAGAATCCCCGCAGAAATAATGGTCAAAAGAATAAAAATGTTGAACCGAGAGGAATCGGCGATGCGCTTGTTGAAGTCGAAAAAACGTTGCATGGAACTCAGTGTGTCGGTAGCATTTGTGTTGGGTTTGGTGGAGCTCATATACAATATTCAAAGAGGGTTGTCTTCATCATCGCAGGAAGCATATATAATTATATTGCTTTTTTCTTCTTGGGTCTACTATAATAATCCCATAACTGCGCCTTAGGCGTCTTTCTTTTCATCTTCTTCGTCATCATCATAAAAATATGATTGGACTCTTTCCAACTCTTTTTCAGCTCTCTTATTAATCTTCAATACTAAAACTGCTAGACCCATAACTAGGGCTGTAACTGCAATCGCTGAAATGTACATCCCCTTTAGAGTTCCATCATCACTATCTGGCATCAAATAATTCACAGTAGCATTAATTGTGTCCTTCCAAGCTAATGCTACTACTAGACCAAAGGCCGTCATTATCGAAGAAATAACAATTCCTCGCATATTCAATTTCTCAAAATCTTCTTGATTTATTCCCATTATTCTTCCTCTGGAGTATTCAATTCCTTAAGCTCTAAACTGTAGACCGAAAAAACATAGATGTCTGGATTACTCTTAATCCGTTCAACACAAGCCTCACACATTGGATGAATGAAACCTTGATTCTCCTCATGTTTATGCCTAAGATCTGCTTGATAACAATGTGACACAAGATATTCAGCACTTGCTGGTTGATTCAATTTAGTTGGTGTTAAACCATGGACATCAACGCACATTCTACAATACATTTGTTACTCCTTATTGCTGATTTACCCAAAGAAGGGGTCTTATAATTATGCTAATTAATTTTAAATAAGACAGGGAGGTCGAAAAATTATGGCAAAAGAAAAGAAAGGCCAAGGTTTCCAATCCGCTGCAGGATTGATTCGTTACTTTGACGCAGAGGATAGCAATGCTATTCAAATCTCAAAGTGGGCTGTTATTCTTGCCTGTATTCTAACTATAATGGTTGTGGAAATTGCAGCTGCTGTAGGTCGAGAAATTAGTTTATATGTTTTAGCTATTGGATTGGTAATAATCATTCTCAATGAAATAAGATCAAGACGTGCAGATTCAGTGTAATTTTATTAATCTACACTCTAATTCATAATTAATGAAGCTCTGTGATTCTTGCGGATTCTATGTTGGACCTGAAGACATAAAGTGCAGGCAGTGCTCAAAACCTATACCTGGGAGGCAAGTGTTTGAAGAAGTAAAATATACGCCTCAAAAAAATATTGAAACACAAACCCCTAAGGCTCCTGAGAAAATAATTTATTATAAACCAAAGACCAAATTATATAATTTTACACGTAAGGTAGTAATCCTACTAATTCTTACTGGAATTATTATAGCACCTCAAACACAATCCTTAGTTAAAGAAGGGATAAATTATTGGGATGAAATCAACAAGCCATATTACAATATTCCTGAAAGTATTGAACTAACAATGGTTCGTAATTTTACAATAAAACTTCAACATAGCGGAGATGGATATTCAGATTACACACTAATAGTTAGTAAACCAGGAGATAGACCTATTTGGCCCCAACAAGGTGAAAATAGTTGGCAAACTGTAACAGATTTCTCTGCAATCCCCGAATATGAAGAAACTGGAGAAGGAAGGATGAAATGGGCTGATAGAGTTGAAGGAAACGAGAGAGATTATATTGAAATTGAGTACAAGGTAAGAGTTAACACCTTAAGACCAGAACTAAAACCTGAGGATTCAGGAACAGTAACAGACATACCTGAAGGATATGACACTTATTTGCAAGATGAATGGTTAATTGAACCCTCATCTCCCGAAGTAATAGACTTAGCCAATCAGCTTTCTAATGGAACCGGGGGGAATGTGATTAAAATTCTACAAAATGTTTATAATTATATTACTTTCAATTACACATACAAACCATCATCTATACCAAAAAGTTGTGATGAAACAATAGAGAATAAGATAGGTGACTGTGATGATTTCTCCATTTTATTTACCTCCATTGCAAGAGCTGCAGGAATTCCGGCATGGTTAGAACTAGGTCAGATACCTGCATTCATCGATAATAGAGGTGGGTGTGACTTGAGAGATTGGGGAGGTCATGCTTGGGTCAATGCAGTAGTCCCTCTGAATGATGGAAGTGTAACTGTCGTCAGCATTGACTTAGCAAATTCCTACTTTATGTGGATGCCAGCTTATAGAATCTCAGATTGGGTAGATGATGGAGATGGAGATAATTTGTACTCTTATTATTACTTATTCTCTAGTAAAGGTACTGCCGCTTCAGTAGCGTTGGATAATTCATATGTTTCTGATTGTGAAATTATAGGAAATTTAAAGCTAGAAAAACTATGAAAATAAAGAAATTTGAAGAAGAACAATTAGATGAACTTATGCTGTTCCTTGATGAAAACATAAGTGAAAATTATGAAAGAATAGTTTTTCTAAATATACGGAAAAGGTGGCCTGAAGGATTTCTTACCGTAGTTGCAGATGGAAAAATAGTAGGAGCTTGCTGTGGAGCAATATTACCCAATGAAAAACTGCGGGTGCTAATTTTGGTTCTACAAGAGGACTATCAAAAAAAAGGAATTGGAAAAGATTTAATGGACAAGATGATCGAAGCTAGCAACTTTTTTGGAGTGAAAAAAGTGACTTTAGAAGTACGGAAAGATTCTGAAGCACTAATTTTTTACAGAAAACTAGGATTCTCTAGTGTAGACGTATTACCTTGCTATTATCAAGATGGATGTGATGGAATAGTAATGGAAAAACAACTCTAAATTAATTATTTCTCGTGGGTAATATACCGGAAGCCTTTTATAGGGGCCTGAATCCGACGAACCCTAATACGGGAGTCCAAAAATGAAATCTGAAGACGACAAAGAAAAAGTTGACGAAATTACAGCCTGTCCTGATTGTAAAAGTACTCATTTGAAAAGAGATTATGATCATGCAGAGATAGTTTGTGCTGACTGTGGTTTAGTTTTAGAAGAAAACATAGTTGATACAGGACCTGAATGGAGGGCTTTCGATATGCAGCAAGAAAATGCTCTTGCAAGAGCAGGACCACCTATGTCTACTACTTTACCAGATAAAGGATTATCAACAGAAATTTCCCCTACTAACCGAGATTATTACGGTCGTTCTATTTCCAATCGTAACCAATCAATGCTCTTTAGAATGCGTAAATGGCAAAGAAGAGCCAGGGCATCTAAGTCAGCTGAAAGAAATATGGCTGTTGCTATGCGTGAAATGCAAGCAGTTGCTACAAACCTTAAGTTGCCAAGGAGAATTCAAGAAACTGCAGCTTTTATTTATCGTAGAGCTATACAAGAACAATCACTAAGTGGTAGAGCTATAGAAATGGTAGCTTGTGCAGCATTGTATGCTGCCTGTAGACAGGAAGGAGTTCCTAGAACTTTAACTGAAATTAGTAGACATAGCAGATATTCCAGGAAAGAAATTTCCAGAACTTATCAAGTTATGGTTAAAGCATTGAAAATGCACTCAATGCCACCTCTCCCTGAAGATTATCTGCCAAGAATATGTTCTAAATTAGAACTATCTCCTAAAGTTGAAGGAGCTGCAAGAGATCTTCTAAGAGCCGCTCAAGATGTTCCGCTAACAAATTCAGTTCCTATATCTTTAGCCGCAGCAGCAGTTTACATTGCTTCAATTGTAAACAACGAAAGAAGAAAACAGAAAGATGTAGCTAGGGCTGCAGATTTAACTGAAGTTACCATCAGAAGCCGTTACAAAGAAATGGCTCAATTCTTGAATATAGATATTCATATCTAAAGTGTTCTTTAATCAGGGATGTAAAACCCATGATTGATGAACAAATATTTAGGCGCTTCAACCATACAATAGCCGCATGTTTTGTTATCTATTTTCTATTCCCTGCTGAAATATTAGGCTTACATAGGAGTTATTTCATAATTATATTCTGGTTATTAGTCGTTGCTATAGAAACGGCACGCCTTACTAAGGGCATCAAAATATTAGGAATGAGAGATTATGAAAAAGAAAGAATTGCCAGTTTTGTTTGGTTTGCGAGCGGCTCTTGCCTGCTATTAGGGCTTTATGAAATGGGTTTTTTTCCTCAAAGTCTAGTTATTGCAACCATAGTAATGGCTGCATATACAGATCCTGTTATTGGTGAGGCAACTAAGGAATGGGGAGACAAAAATGGAATTATATGTGGCTTAGCATGTAGTTTTATCATATATCAATTCATTGTCGGTAACTTAATTTATTCAATAATAGGTAGTATTGTTGCTGTAATATCTGAAAGACCAAAAATAAAATGGTTTGATGATGATTTGGCAATGCAGATAGTACCAATGATTATTTTGGTTATATTAAATTGGCTTGAACTATTACCTGACTTAGTAAAAGACGGTGTAATTATTGGGGGAGGAATATGAGTATAACAAAATTATACATATTAGCTCTTTATTTGGTTGCTATTCTTTGTTCTATCCTATTTATTGTAAAAGAACATTATAATATAGCCATATTATTAATTCTAGGAAATGCTTGGCCAGGGTACAAACTTGCCGAATCATTGATGAGGAAAAATGAAGATTAATTATAACAGAAGATGGGATGAAATAAGGCAAAATCTTGAAAATAGTGATGCATTTGTTTGCTCATTACCAGGAAATACAAGATATTTGGCAAACTCTGAGTCACCTCCGGGTTGCCCTCCAGGATCAACAATGAATTTTGTGATTATACCATCTAAAGGAGAACCTATAGCAATTACCTCCTCTCTTGAAGAACACAGGAGTAGAGAAGAATCCTCTATTGAGGATATTAGATTGTGGACTCATTACCCCGGTATTGAATCTCATGGAAAAACTGCAAAAGATGTACTAAAAAATGTGTTAAATGAAAGAAAAATTACAAACATTCACAGTGACACAAAATTAAGTTTAGGGAGAAAAATTAAATCATCGCAAAATAATTTTGTTACGGAAATGAGAGGGGTAAAAACACCTGATGAATTGGAAAGAATAAAAAAAGCTATTAAACAATCTGATAAGGGCCAAGAATTCGCTAGAAATTTAGTTGAGTGTGGCGAGGGATTGACCGAAAGAGAAGTGAGAACTGAAATTGATTATTTCATGGGTAGATGTGGGATTCAGGAAAACTCATTTAGTACAATAATTGCTTCTGGACCTAATGCTGCACATTCTCACCACTCAAACACAAATAGAAAATTGGTTACTGGAGACTCTGTAATCTGTGATTTTGGTGTTTTCTGGGACGGATATTGTTCTGATATAACTAGAACATATTTTGTTGGTGGGGAAACCACTAAAGAATTAAAAGAAGTATATCAAATAGTATTAGAAGCAAATAAACGCTCGATAAGCGCCCTAACTAAAGGCAATAGTGGACACAAAATTGATAAAGCTGGAAGAGATTATATTCGAGACAAAAATTATGGCCGAAACTTTGTTCATGGTACTGGACATGGTTTTGGACTAGAAATACACGAATTTCCTTCATTAACATACAAATCAAAAGTCATTGCAAAACAATCAATGGCCGTAACTATCGAACCTGGAATATATATACCTGGAAAAGGAGGAGTTAGGATTGAGGATGATGTTTTGGTAAACGGAAATGAACCTGAAGTATTAACAAAAGCGGAAAAGGATTTGTACTAGATGATGGAAGCGAAATTAGTAGTAAATCGTCTTTTAGAAAAAAAACCTAAGACTAGACAAGAAGTACAACTTATCAAATTAGAAGTAGCCAAAGAAGAAAAATTTGATATGGTTCCTCCAAATAACCAGCTTTTAGCACAAATAGATGCTTCAAAAGAACCAGAATTAGCTAAACTGCTTAGGGTGAAACCAATGCGGACAAGTGCTGGTGTTACACCTATTGCAATAATGACTTCTCCTGCAGCCTGTCCTCACGGGACTTGTACATATTGCCCTGGAGGACCAACTAATGACAGTCCACAATCATATACTGGCCATGAACCTGCCGCAAGAAGAGGAAAAAGACATAATTACAACTCAAAATCACAAGTGAATGCTCGTTTAGAACAGTATGTTAGAAATGGGCATCCGACAGATAAAATTGAAATAATCATAATGGGAGGGACATTTACAGATAGAAGTCCTGACTACCAAAATGAATTTCTGACAGGAGCGTTTGAAACTCTTAACGGCAAAAAACTACCTCTAGATGAAGCTCTCCATCTTAATGGAGGTGCAAAACACAAATGTGTAGCCTTGACAATGGAAACTAGACCAACTGAATGTAATTCCTGGAATGTATTCAATATGCGTAAACAAGGGGCAACAAGAGTAGAAATTGGAGTACAATGTCTAGATGATGAAGTTCATGATAAAGTAAATAGACAACAAAAGGTAGTCGATGTAATTCAGGCAACAAGATTACTAAAAGAAGCTGGACTAAAAGTCGTATATCACATGATGCCAGGTTTACCAGGTATGACTCCTGAAACTGATTTAAGAGATTTTAAGAGATTGTTTGAAGAAGAAGATTTTCAACCAGATATGCTGAAATTGTATCCTACATTATTAGTAAAAGGATCACCTCTTGCACGTAATCCGGGAGATTTTGTCCCATATGACACAGAAACTGCAGCAAATCTTGTAGCTGATTTGAAAGAAATCGTTCCGCCTTATGTTAGAATACAAAGAATTCAAAGAGATATTCCAAAACCTCAGATAATTGCTGGAGTAATGAATTCTAATCTCAGGCAATATGCTAGAAGAGAGTTAAAGGATAGAGGGAAGAAATGCAAATGTATCAATTGCAGAGAGCTTTGGAGAGCTAAGATTGATCCTTCTACAGCAGAATTAAAAGAGATTGAATACAAAGCGAGTGGAGGGAATGAATACTTCATGTCATATGAATCAGGTTCAAAACTATTGGCATACCTTAGGTTAAGACTAGATCAGAATGCAACTGTAAGAGAACTGAAAGTTACAGGACAATCAGCAAATATAGGGAAAAAAAGCACCGGTGTGCAACATATGGGTTTAGGTTCAAAATTAATGAAGATAGCTGAAGAAAAGGTAAAAGACTATCAAAAAATTAGAGTTACACATGGACCTGGAACAAGATTATACTATGAGAAATTAGGTTACAATCTTGAAGAAAACTACATGGTCAAGACTTTAACTTAAGAACATGGATAATTCAGATTGGAATGAGCACATAGATTACCTAAGAACCCGAACTAAAGTTAATGTATCCAAAGAACAACTATCTAATGCACTAAAAAAATGTGTAACTGAGTCATTACCTTCAAGACCATTTGGAGTATTACTCTCCGGTGGTGTGGATTCAACACTTATTGCCAAAATTTGTAAGGATTACCATGCTGATTTTAGATGTTTTTGTGTAGGAATTAAAGGATCTACTGATATTGAAGGGGCAAAGATAGCTGCAGACATGTTAAAATTAAATTTAGTATCAAAAGAATTTGAAGTAGAAGAAATCGAAGATTTACTTATAAAATCTATCAATATCTTGCCTGCTCCTGAGATTTATAATGACAATTACATAGAATATATCGTTAAAGTCTCCGTATCTGCAGTCCTACTTGCAGCTATTAATTTAGGAGATGAAAAAGTATTTCTGAGTGGGATTGGAGCTGAAGAATTATTCGCAGGATACCATAGACATGCATTATCTGCCAACAAAGGAGGAAAATGGAGGGGGAAGGAAATCAAGGAAATAGAGGAAGAAAGTTGGGATGGAATAAAACGTTTAAACGATTTAGTTCTAAACAGAGATAAAATGGTATCAAGTAGTATCAATAAACAAATAGTAAGTCCATACATTACCGATGAATTGATTATTTTGGCAATGAGTTTACCATCTATTCAAAAAATAGATTCCAAATCAAATAAGAAAATACTTAGAGAGATTGCGATAGAAATGGGAATTTCTCCAATAATATCTGAGAGGAAAAAGAAAGGTGCACAATATGGAAGTGGATTTGATAAAGCAATATCTAGACTTGCAAAAATGAATGGATTCAAACTTAAAAAAAGATATTTAGATAGTTTATTAGAAAACAGGGAAAAATAGTATATTATTATTTTATAAGTAAGCATCTGAGTGATTAACTATGGTAAAATACGTCTGTCATAATTGTGATATGTCCGTTTCAGGTCTCACTTGCGGTGTATGTGGAAAGGAATTAGTTCATGGAACCCTTACAAAGGATGATGGAAACCCGGTTCACGTCTCCAAGTGTCCAGATGGCTGTGGAAAAATAAAATCCCCAATGTGTTGTGGAAATGACATGCACAATCATTAAGTTTAAATCAATCAGAATAAACTTAGACTATCAGAATTAGCCATTCTATCTAAAGTCTCAGTAACTAATGAATCAGGTCCTAAAACTTCCTTAGCTTGAAGATACATACTGCGTATTTCATTTCTTTCAAGTCCTTCTAATGAAGGCATAATATTAGATCTAATAACTCTATCAAGAGCTAACTCTGGCCCATATTTTTTGATTGAATTGAATATAGTCACCATGGAATCAATAACTAGTGCAGGACCAATCTTACGGAATGTACGAACTCCTACTGCCACTTCATCCCCTCTCTTAGGTGCTTCACCGGGTGCCAAGAATTTTACTAACTTTTCATGACATTTGTACATAGCCCCGTCATCATCATAAAAGTCAAATTTACGGCTCGGGTAATGGCGGCACTTTTCTCCAAATTTCCAAAGCTCATCCCCTTCAGCTCTTTTAGGTACTAATCCTAACTTTTTCAACTTAAAATACACAAACACAGGCATACGATGGTACTCATCCTCTGGGAGAGGTAGACCTATTTCAACAAAGGCGAAACGACGCATCAATGCAAAACCAACATTGAAAAGTGTATTCTTATCTTGAGTATTCATAGTTCCTATTATTCTAAATTCAGGAGGCATCATGAACGGAGCCCCTCCCGTTTCTTTATGTGTCAATAATGGTTGTTTGTCTCTATACTCAAACACTGTAAATAATTTACCAAAAGCTTCATCAATATTTGCTCTATTAAACTCATCAATTACAAGATAGTGAGGTCTACCTGTTTCACGAATAGATTTTTCACATAACTTAGCAGCTTCAGCAACATATCCATCCTTGAAATAATATCCACCTGAATCATCTGGTGAAATACCTCCTATAACATCGAAATTAGACCATTCTGCATTAGCTGTCACAATGGTGTAATTTGGAGCTTTACTGCCATTTGGCTGATCAATCTCACCACACAATTTTGACAACAATATATTGGATAAAGCGGTTTTACCCGTTCCTGGTTCTCCAAACAACATAATATTCTTTCCTGATGTTAAATGAGTGATAACTTCATCGACAGTTTCTCGAGTTGTAGAATAAGCTTCTGCGATTTCATGGAAATCTACCTCGTAATCTACTTCAATAGCTTCTCTAATCTCAACTGACTGATCAACAGTATCCATCATTGTTTTCTCAACCAATTCCAAATCTGGAGTATGTTCTGTTGTATGTTTTAATTCAATCTGAAATTCGTCACCATATTCCTGCATAAGAAATTCCATTGCTGAATCAACAGACCACTCAGGCATTGCTTTCTGTTGCCCTTCTACTGAAGGTGCAAAAGGATCTTCACGATTTGGCATGGCCCTATCAGATGCTAAAGACAACTCTCTTAGCCTCTGTGAACCAAACTTGTAAACTAACCAGAACCCGACGGCCGTTACTAATGCTGATAAAATAAGATTGAATTTTGCATCGCCATCCATCTCATCCATCTCTACGCCACCTAAAAGAATAGGAATAAGGAAAGTAGCAAATAATGACAATATTCCAACTGCAAATATTACAAAGTATGCAACACCCATTGAACCCTGTTCACCTTTTCTCTTATTGTAAAATGAATAAAGACCAACAGAGGAAATACCCAAGGCCATCACAGTAAGCATCAAATCATTTTGATCCAAACCAAAACCGGTTCCCTCATTAGACAACATATTGTAGGCAAAAATTAAATATTGAAGGACTAAACCCGATATTATCATAGTCATATACTTTGCTTCATTTATATCATTAATTCTTGTACTAGAAATTAACCAGTTACCAATCCCTATGAATAAGAAAGTAGCTGCTAATAACATAATTGTACTATCTTGACCTGCACTAAAATCAACAAATGTTACGTTTATGTCTCTATGAGGTATCTCTAATAACTGACAAGAACCTCTCTCATCCTTCAAACCAGCCTCCTCTTTATTTTTTACATCAAGGAAAAACAAGTCTATTTCAGAAACATAATCACTGTCATATTTACCATTTTCATTAGTATCTTTAAATGTCTCGGCTTTATCATATTTCCCATTATCATTACCATCAACCCACTGTTCACCTTCACCTTCATCCCATAATCCATTATCATTACCGTCAGTCCAATCTAGTCTGAGATTCCCTTCTGTGCCATCCGCATCCTCTGGAATATCACCCTCTGAGGTATAATTCCCATCCCCATCAGCATCATATTTTTTTACCCCATCAAGCCCATAGTCATCAAACGGATCCCATTCATCCCAAAGATTATTGCCCTCTCCAGCTTGTGTATCTCCACTATTAACAACTCCATCCATTCCAAAATCATCAAATGATTCAAGAGGAGTTGGTTTCATCCCATACGGATTTTCACATATAGCATACGGGCCTTGAGAATAATTTAAGAAAACTGAAGAAAGTAAAAGCGAAATAACTATTACAAAGAAATAAAAATTTAATGTTACAGGTTCATCTAAAGGCCTTTCAAGAGATATGCGGCCAAATACTACTGAAGTAGCTATAATCAAACATACTGACGCAGCAAATCCAAGAGTAAGTGGTATTGCAAAAATAAGTTGATTCAAGAAACCACCATAAACTATGAAAAGTAAAATCTGACTGACGCTGAAAATTAACAAAGGAAGTGTAAGAGATGTATTAGGAATTGATTGGTAAAGGTAAAATACAATAGTTAAAAATATTGCATTTAAAACAAAAATAGCTATACCTGATGTCATCGTTATATTTACTGGACACCCATATCTTTCTTCATCATCGATATAACCGCTTTGATTAGTGTCTGTAACCATAAAAGTCCTTTTTACGGTAAATGATTGTCCTAACTCTTCATTAAATGAGGTTACAGTGTCTTCTTCAGCAAATTCACTGTACCTATTTTTATCCCACATCTCGCAATTAAATGGTTCTCCACTAAAAGGGTCTGAGGTAGGTGTCGCTTCTGAATCATAAGGAGGACCATTCTGTCCATATATGGTTTCACCATCATCATTGACATCCAAACCTCTTGGAACTGTCACTGCAGTTACAGCCAAAACGCTAAAGAAAATTAAAATAGCTACAAAAAGAGCAAGTAATGGACCAACATAAGTAAGTTTATCATCTTGTTTGAAGAAACGATCCATCGTTGAAACAAACTTCTCTGAAAAACCCCCGAGGTTGTTAATAAATGCAAAATATTCCTTAGTACCCTCTTCTGAAGATGGTTCAGAAGTTGTTGGGCTCTCTGTAGCTGCTAAAGCCTCCTCAATTTCTTTCTCCTCCTCAGTCATCTCAGAAACCTCCATTTCATCATCAGAAGAATCTTCTGATTTTTCTTCTATCTCTAGAGACTTTTCAGTCGATTTTTCTGCGATAGGCTCTTCTATAGAAATATCGCCAGATTCTAAGTCTGAACCACAAATAGAACAGGAAGCTTCACTGTCATCTTCCTCCTCATATTGACAAACTGGACAGACTTTCATAATTGTTGACAGAATGATGGGTTAAAATGTTAACTGAAAAAAATCTAGTTATAAAAAACATAATATTAAGACGAGAGAA
>Ga0066866_10000806_pt1 | contig 12521 bp, 11 predicted proteins | sample ETN01SmetaG_3_FD_66435 | JGI IMG/M metagenome (GOLD analysis project Ga0066866, IMG submission 66435) | Marine microbial and viral communities from oxygen minimum zone, Eastern Pacific Ocean - ETNP2014F12-01SV263 | ecosystem: Environmental > Aquatic > Marine > Oceanic ...
ATCTACGTAATAACGGCCTCTTGAGAACATTAATTGACCTTGCACTTTCTTTTGACCTCTTTTTAGAATTTTGATCAATCGACCCCATTCTCGATTCTTATCCGAGCTTAAGATTTTTACTGAAATTTCATCGCCATCCATTAAACTTCTCATTTGATCTAAAGGAAGAAAAATATCCTTTTCTCTGCCCTCTACATATAAGAAGCCATACCCTTCTTGGTTTTCTATAACTACACCGCTTGCAGTTTCTTTTAAATTCGGCAAATATATTCCACCTTTTTTGTTCTTTCTAATCAATTTATCTTTATTCATCCTATAAAGAAGCTTCTGCAATGCTTGTTTTTGCTTTGGGCCCTGGATATCAAAATGAACAAACAAAGCTTTTAAATTAATTGGGTGATTTTCTTTTCTCAGAAAATTAACTAACTTATTTGGACTGGGAATTGAATGTTGGTAAAGCTTTTTTGTCTTGTTTGTTTTTTTATTCAATTATGATGCCTCATTTGACAGAAAAGCACTCCTGAATTTAAAACAAAATTATCTAGATAGAATTAACCAAAGAAACAATAGTTGTTATGTAATATATGATGTAAATTCAAGGCCGCTAAGACTTTGTTCACTTTATAAAAACATTATACACATGGTCTATCAGTTAATCGCTAACCATACTACTTAATATTTAAATACATAAAATCTCATTGGAAACCCAATACAAGAATATAAAGAAAGCAATCGCTTATATTTTTAGGTAAGATTCTTAATAATTGAGGTAATCATGCAAACTTTTGTTGACACATTAAATTCTTATATTTGGAGTAATGCTCTAATCATTTTTGCGCTTGGTGCAGGATTATTTTTTTCACTGAAAACTAAATTTGTTCAGGTAAGGCTGCTTAAAGAAATGATACGCTTACTCTTATCAGGAACTAGCTCAAAACATGGAATCTCTTCATTTCAAGCTTTAGCTGTCTCGTTATCAGGAAGGGTTGGAACCGGAAATATAGCTGGGGTTGCCGCTGCAATCGGATTTGGAGGCCCTGGCGCTATTTTTTGGATGTGGGTAGTTGCTTTTCTTGGTGCTTCAACAGCATACATAGAATCAACTCTAGGACAAATATATAAAGAGAATAATGATGGACAATACCGTGGAGGTCCGGCTTACTACATTGAAAAAGCAATGGGTGTTAAGTGGTATGCCTGGACCTTTGCTATTGCAACAATTGTAGCCACCGGTATTTTGCTTCCTGGAGTTCAAGCAAATAGCATTGGTAATGCAGTTGAATTAGCCTTGGGCGGTGGAGAAATGGTGCAAACATTTTTCGGACCGTTAAGTTCAACAAAGATCTCAGCTTCCATTGCTGTATTAATTTTACTGGCTTTTATTATTTTTGGTGGCGTCAAGAGAATTGCAAACTTTACACAAGTCATCGTTCCTTTTATGGCTCTAGCCTATATGGTTATTGCTCTCTCAATAATAGGATTAAATATAAATCGATTACCCGAAATTATTCATTTAATTCTTTCGGACGCTTTTACGCCCATGGCGGGTGTTGGTGCAGCAATTGGATGGGGTGTTAGGAGAGGAATATATTCAAATGAAGCCGGTCAAGGAACTGGCGGACACGCTGCAGCTGCAGCTGAAGTAGATCACCCTGCACAACAAGGATTGGTGCAAGCATTTTCAGTGTATATTGACACTTTATTTGTCTGCTCTGCCACAGCATTCATGATTCTCATTACCGGGGCCTATAATGTTCATGGTGAAGGATCTGGATTCTTAATCCAAAATATTAGCGCCGCAACCGATGCCAATAGCCCGGCTTTTACTCAATATGCATTGGAAACTTCACTACCAGGAATGGGTGCCCCATTTATAGCTATCGCGCTCTTTTTCTTTGCCTTTACAACAATACTCGCTTATTACTATATTGCAGAAACCAATATTGCCTACATTCGACGTACAATCAGAATACCTGGTGACATGCTGTTTCTTAAAATTGCTATGTTAGCTTCTGTATTCTACGGTTCGGTTAAAACCGCAAGTATTGCATGGGGTCTAGGTGATATTGGTGTCGGAATAATGGCATGGCTTAATATTTTGGGTATCTTAATCATATTCTTTATGGCTAAACCGGCAATCAAAGCATTAAAGGACTACGAAAAACAAAAAGAAAACAATGTCCAGAAGTACACCTTTGACCCCAATACCCTTCAAATAAAGAATGCGAACTTTTGGGAAGAGCGAAATAAAAATTCCAGTTAAAATGGTTTCATGATATTTGGCAATTGATCCTTCTCGAGTATTTCATTTAAATCATCAGCCAATTTGGCGCAACTGTTAACGACACTCTTCCAGATTTTAATCCTTTCTTCATTGGAAAATTTAGTAAAATCAGAACGATCTGGTATTTTTGACCCAGGTAATCCTTGTATAAATTCTTCTGATGGACAAACTAATATAGTGCGCTCTAAATTTTCTAAGCTTAGTTTTCTCCATGGTAGGGAACGATCAAACCATCCTGGTTTCAGAAAATCAAAGAAATGTGGATACAAAGCATAACTATCTGAATTAACTGATGGAAAGTCCAAATGATAATCAATGATGCCTCCATCTCTATATACGCCATTGGGCGCTCCATTTATACCCGTTACCCCTTCAAGAAAAAGCGGTATTGAACTAGATGCGATGACAGCATCTTTTAAATTATCTTCAGTTAATCTTATATAGTGAGTTGAGAAACTATCTTGATCTAATTTGAGCGATGTTTCTCTTGCGTCCAAAAATAACCCTCTTGAGAAAAAATACTTCAACGCACCTCTGCTAAAAAAATTAGCCAACATTGAACTGCATAGCCCAAAAAACAATAAAGGATTGAAATCTGATTTTAAGATGTGGTGACTTCTGGTTGTAATAATGTTTGTTCTAAATATTGGATGCTCAATTACGTCTTTGGCTCCAGAAGAAGTGCATATCAAATCAAGTGTATTACGAAGATGGGTACTTATAATTCTTTTGTTATGTTTGTTGAAGAAATATTGTTCGATATATCCATTTTCAAAATCATTGATGGCTTTTATTGGATCTTTTTGTGCGTAACATATAAATCTCCATGCCCCAATTGATGATGATATCAATCTCACTGGTCCATGAATTTTAGGGATAACCTTCTCAAGAATTAACTTATCCAGATGGCTAAGCACCAACCATTTCGGTCCTCCAGAAGCACCAAGAATAGTTCTAATCTTTGAAATATCAAACCCTTGATCACGAATTTCCTTATAAGCACTAGCTCCAACTTTAATGCTTAATGATTCTATATTATTCAAAAGAGGAACCTTCTAAGTTAAATTTAAGGCATTCTAGGAGAAAGGATTTTGTCTAATTATTGTTTGTTCACGATCAGGACCTGTTGAAATTATATCTACAGGAATCTTTAATATTTTCTCAATACTTTCAATGTAGTATCTTGCATTATCAGGCAAATCTTCATACTTGGTAATACCAATTGTTGAATCCTTCCAGCCTAGAAACTCCCTGTATATCGGTTCACAATCCCCTAAACGAGAAATATCTAAAGGGAAATTCTGTATTTCTTCACCATTAAGTCGATATCCAACACAAATATTAATTTTGGAGAGACCATCCAGAACATCCAGTTTTGTTAAACAAAGACCGGTAATACTGCTATTTAAGATTGATCTTTTAAGGGCAATCGCATCTAACCATCCGCATCTCCTTGGTCTCCCTGTCGTAGCGCCAAATTCAACACCCACTTTACCCAAATGCTCCCCGGTACCATCGAATAATTCTGTTGGAAATGGTCCTGATCCAACCCTTGTTGTGTAGGCTTTTACTATCCCAAGTATGTAATTTAAATCTTTTGGACCTAACCCTGAGCCAATACTTGCTGCTGCGGCAACAGTATTGGAAGAAGTAACATAAGGGTATGTGCCATGATCAATATCTAGAAAAACACCTTGCGCACCTTCAAAAAGAATATTCTCTTTCTTTGTTTGTAAATCCTCAAGCAAATGAGTGATATCTGATATCAAAGGCAATATTATGTCTCTCTGGCTTAGTAATTGACTATAAATATCATCAACTGAGAGCTCCTTTTCTCCATAATAATTTTTTAATATAAAATTATGAAAACCTAGGATATCCGTCAGTTTGGTGAACAAGTTATCTCGATCAAACAAATCTGACATTCTTAAGACTCTTCTTGCTACCTTATCTTCGTAAACTGGGCCAATCCCACGGCCAGTTGTGCCTATTGCTGAACCACCGAGCTTTTTTTCTTTTGCCAGATCAAGCGCTTCATGGGAGGGTAAAATTAGAGGACAGCCGGAGCTAATTTTCAGTCGATCATACACTGGAACGCCATTGCTAATTAAATCGTTGGCTTCAGAAATGAGTGCTTCTATAGAAACAACCACACCATTACCGATAAAACAAACCACATCATCATGCAAAATACCTGATGGTATTAGATGTAATACTGTCTTCTTGCCTTTAATAACCAGAGTGTGACCTGCGTTATGGCCACCTTGAAAACGAGCAACTGCTTTGACATCCTCGGTCAACAAGTCAACGATCTTGCCTTTTCCTTCATCACCCCACTGTGTGCCTATAACAACAATATTTTTACCCATCAATAATTCTCATTTTCACTAGATTAAGGTTTAAAAAAATAATATTAATACGCCAATTATTATGGATATTAGACCTATTAAACGAAGGTTATAATCATTCAATTTGGACATCCTTACAACGAATTTTTTATAACTATCTGGACTAATAAAAGGGATCATTCCTTCAATAATCAATAACAATGCAATGCTCGTTATAATTTCATGCCACATACTCTATTCGTATATCATGAAATTCTAATAATGCACAAAAATTAATCGAGCTTAGATTTATTCAAGTAACGAAAAAATTCGTTATCTGGATCTATAACCATTATATCGTTTGAATGACCGATAGAATTTCGATAGGCATCAATACTGCGGTAAAATGCATAAAATTCAGGGTCTTGATTGTAGGCATTTGCATAAACTTCTGCCGCCTTCGCGTCACCTTTCCCTCTTGTTATCTGAGATTCTTTATTGGCATTAGCTATAATAATTGTTCTTTCTTTATCTGCTGTTGATTTTTTCGTTTCGGATACTTCCATTCCTTGTGCTCTTCGTTCTGCAGCAATTCTTCCTCTTTCTTCGCGCATCTGCTGATAAACCGAATTACGAACATCATCTGGAAATTCTACTTGTTTCACTCGTACATCAACTAATTCAACGCCTAAACCTTCGGCTGTTGTGGTTGCAGTTGCCAACATATCTCGCATTAACTCTGCTCGCTCTACTGAAATGGCTTCCTTAACAGATCGTTTACCAAATTCAGTTACGATGGCGTTTTTTATAATTTCAGATATTCGGTCATTCGCAACTCTGAATGAACCTCCTGTGGCAATATAAAAATTAACCGTATCAATAATCCTCCATTTAACGAAAAAATCAACATCCATTGCTAAACGCTCCGCTGTAAATATCCTTTCTGGGCGTTCATTAATTGTCATGATTCTTTTAGGGAACTTTCTTATTGTCTGAATAAAGGGGACCTTAAAATGTAATCCAGGATTATAATCTGATTGAACAACCTCACCCACTTGAAGTTTTATAGCTAGCTCTCTTTCATTGACTGTAAATGCCGTAAGATTTATCAGCACAAACGCCAAAGCGACAATAGTAATTGTTCCTATTCTCCCTATATTCATTGTCGTTGTCTCCTTTCACGGCTTATTGATGTATCGGAAGCATTATCTTGGCTGCCTGATGTGGGTAGATTGTTTTGTGCACTCTCATTATTGTTTGATCTCCTACCTTCTCCCATTAATTTATCAATTGGCAAATACAAAAGATTACCACTTCCTTTTGAATCAAGAATCACTTTATTGGAATTCTTATATACCTCCTCAACAGCATCCAAGTAGAGTCTGTCTCGGGTAACTCGAGGTGCTTTTTTGTATTCTGTTAAAAGAGCTAGAAATCTATCGGCTTGACCCTCTGCATCCGCAATCACCCTGTCTCGATATGCTTCTGCATCTTGAAGTATCCTCTGGGCATTACCTCTGGCTCTTGGTATGAGATCCTGAGCATATTTTTCAGCTTCAAGAATAAAACGATCGCTATCGTTACGAGCTTTTTGAGTATCATCTACAGCATCTTGAACTGCTCTTGGATAATCCAGTTTCTCAAGATTGATTGAGGTGACTGTAATGCCGGCTTTATAAGCGTCAAGCGTATTTTGTAAAACAAGTTGTGTCTTTGGTCCGATCTCATCCCTTCTCTCATTAACCAATACTTCCAATGAGCTGGTGCCCACTACTTCTCTTAGAGCACTTTCAGTAAGATCTTCCAATGTACCCTCTGGATTAATGACCTCAAAACTGTATTTAACTGGGTCATGACGTAAATACTGAACAACCAGTTGAACAAAAACATACTGCTCATCCGCTGTTAATATCTCTGTACTAAAACCATAATCAGTAACAATACCGGTATTGACTATGTCAACAGATTCTATTGGAAAAGGAATATGCCAATGAAGCCCTGGATATGTTGTTTCGGTATAAGCGCCAAATCTCTGGACAATACCTCTTTCAGCTTGATCCACTCTATAAAGACCAGTAAATGCCCAAGCAACTAATAAAAAAATCGCAAGCACAGGAAATCCTGATGAACGGGTATTGCCAGTTTTTTTCTTTGAGCCACCACCAATTATGGCATTAATTTTCTTTTGCCAGCCTTGAATAATCTTATCCAAATCATCTGGTTGATTATTTCCGCCTCTCCATGGGTCTTGCCCATTACCTGAATCATTCCAACTCATATATTCAATCTCTTTTTTTAATTAATTCACTATATCTTAACAAAAGCATTCGCCTTTATACCTTCTTTTTTTAAGAAACGTTGAATATCTTGCTTCTTAATTTTGAGTAATAACGTCCAACCTCCATCCTTTAAAATCTTTTCCTCTCTAACTGCGCCCATTTGAAACAACTTTGCTCTTTGACGGCCTTCTTTGTTCGAAAGTTTTATGTGGCCCAAAATAACATTTTTAGAAATAAAGTCACTTATTGCACTTAGAATCGAATTCAAACCTTCACCAGTTAATGCAGAAAGCCAAACGGATTTTAAAAATTGATTACCTGAACTTATTTTACTTGTCTTAAACTCTAATTTATCAATCTTATTATAAACTCTAATTTGAGGTACCTTATCCGCGTCTAATTGTTTTAGAACATTGTTTACTTGCCTTATCCTTTGTAATCTATTGATATCACTTGCATCGACTACATGCAAAATGAGATCTGCCTCCTTCGCTTCTTGAAGAGTTGCTTTAAATGCTGCAACCAATTCATGAGGTAACTCCTTAATAAAACCAACTGTATCACTCAATATTATGGGGCCACCTTCTTTTAAATCAAGCCTTCTCATAACTGGATCCAATGTGGCGAATAATTGATCTCTAACAAACTCCTTAGCTCCAGTTAGTTTATTAAATAGAGTTGATTTACCCGCATTGGTGTAACCAACGATTGCTACAGTTGGAATCCCTGCCTTAAGACGATTTTGCCGATTCATCTCTCTTCTTTTGTCTACTTGATTAAGCCGAAATTTTAACTGCCTTATCCTGTTGTTAATAAGGCGACGATCCGTTTCTAATTGTGTCTCACCAGGTCCTCTTAACCCTATACCACCTTTTTGTCTCTCTAGATGAGTCCATCCTCTAATCAATCGAGTAGAAATATGACGAAGTTGTGCTAATTCGACTTGCAATTTTCCTTCGAAACTTCTAGCTCTTTGAGCGAAAATATCAAGAATTAAACCAGTTCGATCTAACACTCTGCATTCTAATTTCTGCTCTATATTTTTTTCTTGGCTCGGGCTCAATGATGCATTGAATATAATTAAATCAGAATCACTTTCTCGGATAGAGATATGCAGTTCATTTAATTTACCTTTCCCTAAGAAATAACGAGCATTAGGGTTTCGGTTTTGAGTATAAATGCCACCCACAATATCTGCTCCAGCAGAAACTACTAATTCAGAAAATTCCAAATTCTCTGAATCTTTTAGGTCATTCTTAGAAAAGAATACAAGAGTTGCTTTCTCCCCGATTTTCTCTCGTTCAAACAAAGCCCAGCCTAGGAGATCGAATTGATAGCAGTTACAATATTTTCACTGCCAGCATCAATTGAGATAACATCTTCCATGCCTCTCAACCAAGTAATTTGTCTTTTTGCGAGTTGTCTCGTCGATGCTTGTGCCTTTTTAACCGCTTCTTCATAAGAACATTTTCCGTCTAGATAGCCCCAGATTTGTCTATATCCAACAGCTCGCATTGACGAATGCCCTATGGTCAGATTTTTTCTTTTTCTTAGTAATTTAATTTCTTCAATAAAGTCATTATCCAGCATCTTTAAAAATCTTTTATTTATCCTAGTATGCAATTCTTCTCGATCTTGAGTATTAACGGCAAACTTTATAAAACTGAACACTTTTTTTGTTACTTTTTCATTATGCAATTCAGATATTTTTCGTCCACTTAATTCAAATACCTCAAGAGCACGTTGTATTCTTTGTTTATCATTCGCGTCAATTTTGTCAGCTGCTTCGGGGTCAATTTTTCTTAATTTTTGATGCATTTTTGGCCAGCCTATTATTTCGGCTTCGTTTTGAATTAAATTCCGTACTTCGAAATCACCTTTTGGTAGGTCTGCAATCCCATTAACCAAAGAATGAAAATAAAGCATTGTTCCTCCAACTAATAAAGGAATGCGATTTCTATTTTTTGTTTCATTTATTTGTTGAGTGGCATCTTTCACAAAATCACCTGCTGAATAACTGTGCTCTGGATCACAAATATCAATCAAATGATGAGGATATTGCCTTAAAACCTCCTTTGATGGTTTGGCTGTCCCGATATCCATACCTCGATAGACTTGAGCCGAATCAACACTAATAATATCTATTGGAAATTCCTTTGATAAATTTATCGCTAACTCTGTTTTCCCTGATGCTGTTGGACCCATAAGACAAACCACAGAGGTGTTAGCGGAACTTTTGGATTTCAAGCTTATCTCGCCTTCTATTTGTATAGGGGAATTTGAAGTGACTGACCAATCCTAATCTTACTACCTCTTATGCCATTATAGCTTCGCAACAAAGAAAGACTGATGTTATAAAGTTCGGCGATTTCACTCAAAGTATCCCCTTTTCTGACAATGTAACTTATGGTTTGAGCTTCATTGCTAAGATTATTAGCTAATTTTGTATTTTCTGGAGGATTGATTAAAAAATAATTTCTTGCTCCTTGAAAAATAGCTTTCGCCAACTTATTTTGATAAGACCTACTCTTTAACTTTTTTTCCTCATTTGGATTTGAGATAAAGGTCGTTTCTATTAAAACAGAAGGGACATCGGGTGATTTCAAAACAAGGAATCCAGCTTGTTGCACTTTTTTCTTTCTAATTGAGCCAACTTTTGCAAGCTCATTAAGAATGATTGATCCAACTTCCTTACTTGCTTCCATTGACACGTTTTGAGATAAATCCGTTAAAAGTGAGACTATATCTGCATCTTTGCCAGAAAGAGGCACCTCACCAATTGAGCTATCTTTATTTTCGCGTTTGGCTAATATTTTTGATGCTTCATTACTCGCTCCTTCCAACGATAACGTGTAAATAGATGCCCCTTTCACACGAGGATTATCTAAAGCATCAGCATGAATAGATATAAATAAATCTGCTTTAAATTTTCTTGCATATTCCATTCTATCCCTAAGGACCACAAAAGTATTATCGTCTCTAGTTAAGATTGCTTGCATATCCGATGCATTATTAAAATAATCTGCAAGTCGTAATCCAATAGCTAATGCAACATTACTTTCTCTTGTACCGTTTGGGCCAATAGCGCCAGGATCTTTCCCGCCATGCCCTGGATCAATAACTACCAGAATATCTCTTAATTTCTTTGTTCTTAAGGAAGTATTTTTCTTTGGAGAAGAAGTTGTCGAGGTATTGAGATCTATGACTAGTCTGGTGTTTTTGGAATCGGCATCCGTTATTAAGAAATGTTTAAACTCTAGCTCTTTGTTTAAATCTAATACAATTCTTAAAGATTGATTATCTTTTTTTGCAAATCGAATGCCTTTTATTAATGTATTTTTAATACTTTTCTCTTTAAAAGACGATGACAATCGAGTGCTAGCCAAATCAATTACGAGACGGTCAGGATTTTTTAAATAAAAAACATTTGAATCCACATTTAAATTTAAGTCCAATACCAATCTTGATTTAATATTGTCGTTGGATATACGAATGTCATTTAATATACTTTCGGCATAAATCAATCCTGAAGAAAATAAAAATACAGAAAATAAAAATATCCGAAATTTGCTCATAGATTTAAACTTTTTTATATTAATAATTACTTATATTTCAATAATATTTATTAATTTCTTTAAGAATAACATTACCATCATGAGTTAGTGAATTTATATTAACTTGACGGCCTGATTTCTTGAAATTAATTTTAAATTCAATATCCGCTCTCTTAAGCACATTAGGGATTCTTTGTGGCCACTCCACGAACATCATACCATCTGATAGGTCACTCCACCCTAAAAACTCAAGTTCGGCTTCGGTGTTAATTCTATACAAATCAATATGGTATATTTTTCCACAATCAAATTCATATGGCTCAACTAAAGTATATGTTGGACTTGGTACCACGCCATTGTACCCTAAACATCTAAGCAAGGCTCGAACTAGGGTGGTCTTCCCTGCACCCATTTCTCCTATAAGCGATATCAAGATACCTGCGTATTGCTTAGGTAATGCTTTGGCAAGTAAGTTACCTAAAAGTATGGTTGAATTTTCATCTTTTAGCTCAAGATCTAAGTTCATAGGTTTACGCATCCTCTTAACTCATTGATTAAATCACCTGCCAATAAACCGCGCTGACCTTTGGTTGCTGCTCTATCCCCTGCTTTTGCATGAATCTCAACCCCAAGAGATGCAGCAATATTCAATGGCATACCTTGACCAATCATTGACGCTATTATACCTGTTAATGCGTCACCCATCCCAGCAGATGCCATGCCAGGATTACCTTTTACACAAACACAAGGCACTGAATCATTTGAACCTATTAATGTATGATGACCTTTTAGTACAATGACTCCATGATATTTTTCGATCAGATTATTTAACGAAGAAAATCTATTCTGTTGCATTTTTTTACTCGATATACCTAATAACCTGCCTGCCTCACCTGGATGGGGTGTTAAAATCCAATTTTCTTGCTTTATTGGTTTTTTTGAAAGTATAGTCAAAGCATCGGCATCAACAATCATTGGGCAATCAATATCTGTTATTGACTCAAAAACCTCTCTGGCCCACTTATTTGTGCCTAAACCAGGTCCAATAACAATAACATCAACACCTAATAACATTGGTTTAATTTCGTCTACTTCTTCAAAGAAATTAAATATTAATTCTGGTTTAGCGTCAGCAATTAATGAATTATGAGAGATATGGGTAAATATACTTACCTTGCCAGCACCGGATCTCAACGCAGCTTCACCAGCAATACAAACAGCTCCATGCATACCAGGACCACCCCCTACAATTGCAATATGTCCGAACTCACCTTTGTGGCTATTCTTTTTTCTTTTAGGTAATACTTGATGAATAAAATCATCACTCAGTATACTTAAAATCTCTTTCTCATTATTATAATGGGTTTCCGATATACCTAAACCACATAGCTTTAGATTGCCATAATGATTTATTCCTTCATTATCAAAAAAGCCTAATTTTTTCCCAATAAATGTAATTGTCGTTGAAGCTTTTATGGCAGCACCCATTATTTTACCTTTGTCAGGATGTATTCCGCTTGGAATATCAATTGAGAAAATAGGAAGACCTGCGTTATTAATTGTTTTGATTGCGCTCTTATAAAATGAATTAAGATTTCTGTTTAAACCAATCCCAAAAATTGCATCAACTATTAAATCAATATTGTCATCAATCTGCCCTTCCCATTGATTTATCTTTACTTTGATTGCAGATTGATGGCTCTTGTATTCTTTGAGCTTCTTATATGCCTTGAAAGCATTCCCCTTAAGTACATCTGGAGAGGATAATGTTGAAACCGAAACAGTTAAATTGTGCTCTAATGCTAATCTTGCTACCACCATTCCATCACCAGCATTATTTCCCACACCACAAATAATTTGCCAATTTTTAGCATTTGGGTAACATTTTAGCGCTTCTTCAAAGGCAGATATTCCGGCTCTCTCCATCAACAGATAATCGTCTCCATTCAAGCTCTTGATTGCTGATTTCTCAATATTTCTAATACTTTGAGAAGAAAATACCTTTTTTGGTAAATTAATTGTTAAACCCTTTTTCATGAATCTATTATACTGATCTTTTTATGCTATCAACCACTGT
>Ga0066866_10000807_pt1 | contig 12520 bp, 10 predicted proteins | sample ETN01SmetaG_3_FD_66435 | JGI IMG/M metagenome (GOLD analysis project Ga0066866, IMG submission 66435) | Marine microbial and viral communities from oxygen minimum zone, Eastern Pacific Ocean - ETNP2014F12-01SV263 | ecosystem: Environmental > Aquatic > Marine > Oceanic ...
CTAAATAAACTTAAAATAAATATAATAAAAGCCAATTATTCTTTAAATGTAAATAATATGAATGTAAATATTCGGAATTTAGGCTATGTTCTAAGCTCAATAATTTTACTTCTCGCATTTACCACTACTCACATTAATTCTAATCTTATTCCTATGTTATTCGGAATCTCCCTAGCTATTTCAGTGTACATGACGGGGAGGTGCCTAGCAGGGATACCTCGATCAAGAAATCGAATGATTGCAAGAAGCTTTGTTTGTGCTCTTGTAGCTGTATCTGTGATAATTCCGTGCCTTAATATTGCTCCATTGTGTGAACCTGCAAATGCACTACTACCTTCTAATTTCTTAAATAGTGAAAATGGCTGGAAAAAATCTTACTCCCAAGTGGACGAATATGGACTTGGACTCGCTTCAACAAGTATCTACCTCTACACCGATGATGCAAAAGATGATGACGGAAATGAAGATGGATACCCTGCAATCTTATTTGTTATTGTTTTAAAAATGCCTTTTGAAATTGATGAAACTGTACCTTTAGATATCCTAAATGATCAATTTCAAAAAATGGCTATTGACCAAGATATTGAATTAGATTCTGAAATTGAAAGCGGAAAACGAAAAACTAGTCAAGGATATAATACTGAATATGTAATCTATAATGGGACTACAAAAACTGAAAAAATAGGAACCGAGGAAGTAAATTATAAAGTAACTAAAGGTTCAGAATCAAAATATATAGGGGAAGTATGGAAAGCTCCTGAATACAACCTACTAGTAGTTTCAATGGGCATTGGCATTATTTCATCTGAAACAATTAATGAAGATACAGGAAATGAATTCATTGATGACTTAGTAGATGAAATAATTCCGAATCCAGCAGATACTACAGATGAAAAAAATTGGAACGAAATGCTAGATTTAATTCCTGAAATATATTGTTATCAAGATGATTGGAAAGATTAATTTTTATCTATAATCAAACCTTCTTTTAAAGGAAATGAGACAAAGTCTCCTTCCCATTTTACCTCTGATTCCTCGTCAAGTAAACCTGCGGAGATCAATTTATTCATCATCATTTCAGCCTCTTCTTTAGGGACTTTCACATACTGTTTTTCATTTTCACTCATTTTAGCCAAACTCAATTCCTTGTGCTAAAGGTAAGTCGTCGGACCAATTAAGCGTATTGGTCTGTCTACGCATATATACCTTCCAAGAATCTGAGCCTGCTTCTCTTCCTCCACCAGTGTCCTTTTCACCGCCAAAAGCACCTCCTATCTCAGCTCCGCTTGTTCCTATGTTTACATTGGCAATACCACAATCGCTTCCTGAATGGCTTAAAAACTTTTCAATAGACTGCATATCATTAGTAAATATTGAGGATGATAAACCTTGATCAACTGAATTATGATGCTCTATAGCTTCTTCTAAGTCTTCAAACTCAAACAAATATAGTATCGGGGCAAATGTTTCTTCTCTTACTATCCCCATACCCATATTTGCTTTTACTAAAGTAGGCTCAACATAAAAGCCATCTTTTTTAATCACATTTCCTCCGTAGAGAATTTCTCCATCTTCTTTCTTAATTATTTCTAAAGCATTACTGTAATCATTCACTGCTTTATCATCTACTAAAGGGCCAACCAATGTATCTGAATTCAATGGGTTGCCTATTTTTATTTGTGAATAGGATGCTACCAATTTCTCTATTATTGAAGAAGATATCGATTTGTGTAAAAATAATCTACGTGTAGAAGTACAGCGTTGGCCTGAGGTACCCACTGCTCCAAACAAAACTGCCCTAAGCACTAACTCCGGATCTGAATCTGGCATCACTATTATTGCATTATTTCCACCTAGTTCTAGAAGAGTTCTTCCTAAACGTCTAGAAACTGCTTCTCCAATTTTACGCCCCATGTGGCATGAACCTGTAGCAGACACAAGAGGAATCCTTCTATCATGTACTAGCAATTCTCCAACATCTCTACTAGAACCAACAAGCAACGACATTACACCATCCCAACCTAATGGAGTCATAACTTCATTGACAATCTTCTGAATAGCAATTGCTGTAAGTGGTGTCTTAGAAGAAGGCTTCCAAACCATTACATCACCACAAACTGCCGCTATCATCGCATTCCATGCCCAAACTGCACCTGGGAAATTAAATGCTGTAACAATACCTACAGTTCCAAGAGGATGCCATTGTTCGTACATTCTATGATTTGGCCTCTCAGAATGCATTGTTTTTCCATACAACTGACGACTTAGTCCAACTGCATAATCTGCAATATCTATCATTTCTTGAACCTCTCCCTCTCCTTCAGCTTGTATTTTTCCCATTTCCCAAGAAATTAGCTTGCCAAGCGCTGTTTTATGTTCACGGAATGCGTTAGCCAAGTGTCTAACTACTTCACCTCTCTTCGGAGCGGGCTCCATTCTCCATTTTTTGAAAATTTCAGAAGACTTCTGCATTATAGTTTCATAATCTCCTGAATCACACTGCTTGACTCTTGCAATTAATGTTCCATCTACTGGCGTTATACAATCTAAATCACTTCCAGAGCCTAGCCAATTTTCTGAATAGCCACCTAAATTTACATCTTCAATTCCTAACTCATCTAAGAAATCAAGTTTTGTCATATGACTGCATAAAGAGCGACAATAAATAACTTAATTGTACTAGTTATTTTTAATTGCCCACCTCTTACAACATTATGGCAGTTGAGGATTCTGAGCTTCAAGGATATGACGAGGCTCAAAAAGATATGATGGAAGAAAACTGCATTGTTGTAGATGAGAATGACCAAATTATTGGGCAAGATTCAAAAATAAATTGCCATCTTAATGAGGGGAAATTGCACAGAGCTTTCAGTGTGTTAATTTTTGATTTAGATAATAAATTATTGATACAACAAAGAGCTGATGAAAAAATAACATTCCCATCTATTTGGGCCAATAGTTGCTGTAGTCATCCACTTTATCAAGATGGAGAGCAGGATGGTATTGAAGGTGCTAAAAGTGCGGCAATAAGAAAATTAACACAAGAACTTGGAATTGAAGTGGGAAAAATAAAATCTAAAGATTTAAATTTTATTACCAAAATGCATTACAAAGCTAGGGCTGATGAAAAATGGATTGAACATGAAGTTGACTATATTTTTGTAGTTAAAATAAATGTTCAAATAAATCCAAACACAAATGAAATACAAAAAACTAATTATGTTAACAAAAAAGAATTAGATGATTTATTCGAGATGTCAAACAACGGTGATGTTAAAATAGGTCCTTGGTTCAGATTAATAAGATACCATTTTCTTGACAATATTTGGGAAAATATGGAGTCTTTAAAAAATATTGAAGACAATAAAGTTCATCATATGGGAGAATTGAATTGAGTGTAAAAAGTAAATTAGCTGAAAAAGCAAAGGATATTGAGGAAGCTCTACAAGATTATTTGGTTATACGAGAGCCTAAAAAATTATATGAAGCTATGGCACATATACCTCTTGCCGGCGGAAAAAGACTCCGACCAGTAATGGCCCAACTTACATGCGAGATGGTTGGTGGAGTAGGTAAGAGAGCTATACCTTTTGCAGCCTCACTAGAAGTTATTCATAACTTTACCTTAGTTCATGATGACGTTATGGATGATGATGATCTAAGGCATGGTGTTGCTGCTTGTCATACCGTTTTTGGACTTCCAACTGCAATACTAGCTGGTGATTCCCTTTTTGCATACGCTTTTGAAATGATTGCTGAGAGCAATGTTGATGATAAAATTAAATCTGAATTAGTCAGGCATACTGCCTATACTGTTAGAAGAATTGCTGAAGGTCAGCAAATGGATATTAATTTTGAAGAAGAAGAAACTGTAGACCCTGAACTTTATCTTGAAATGATTAGACTAAAAACCTCAATTCTTTTTGGATCTGCTGCATATGGAGGTGCTCTAATTGGTGGAAAAGAAATTGAAGAAGCAAATGAATTGAGACAAATGGCTATATGGGTTGGATTAGGCTTCCAGATATGGGATGACTACTTAGATGCTACAGCACCCGCTGAAGTACTAGGGAAACCTTCGGGATCTGATATTCGGCAGGGGAAGCGTACGTTACTTGTCATTGAAGCCTTAAACCGAACCAATGAAGAAGAAAGAAAGGAATTGATTAGAATTCTAGATGATAATAATAATGCAGATAGTGATATCAAAAGGGCTGTTGAAATTATGTCGAATTGTGGAGCTCTTGAAAATTGCCGTGAACAGGCATTAGGGTATCTTAATGGTGCTAAAAAAACAATTGAAAAGTATCCTAAAAATGATGCAAGAACATTACTAGAAGAATTACTAGAATACATGGTTACAAGAGGACATTAATCCCACCTAATCACCTAAATACAGGTTACAAATAAGACACCAATGAGTGACTCAGAATCTTGGACCTCTGGGCTGATTAATGAGCAGCTAAGAAAAAGATTTGAAAATCATGATGCTGCTAAAGTTACAAACTTAGCAAACCAGGCTTGTATTGCTGCAAACATGCCATCGAAGACAAATATTGTATTCGAAGGTAAGGCTGGAGATAATTTTGGTGGCTTGAATCAAGGGAGCAAAATTGTTCTGAATGGTGATGCTGGAAGATTTGTAGGGAATGGAATGCAAAAGGGAGAAATCATCGTTAATGGAAATTGTGGCGATGGAGCTGGACATTCTGTATCTGGCGGTAAAATAGTAGTTCAGGGCTCTGTAGATGGAGACGCTGGAGCATCAATGCACGGAGGAGACTTACTCGTATCGGGTAATGTTCGTGGTGATTTAGCTACATGTATGACTCAAGGAAATATTGTCATTTGTGGAGATGTTCTAGGTGATATTGGTAGAATGATGGACAACGGTAAAATCTTCATCGCAGGAGATTTTGATGAAAATGAAAATATAGATACAAAAAATATTTCACCAGGTGATTGGAAAAAATTGAAGACTGAACTCAAAGATAATGGAATTGATTCAAAAGACCTAGACTTCAAATATATTTCTTCTAAAAAATTAAACAAAAAACAAAAAACTTACAGACCAAACTATCACAGTCTAAATGAAGACCTAATTTTAGTGCCTGCTAGCCTGACCAGAAGGCCTAGAACACCTGGGCTAGATGATATGAACCTGTCCTTGACCATCGGCACCAAAAAGGAAGAGCCTCTAAATCTTACTATTCCCTTGCTATGGCAAGGAAATAATGCCCCATCTTATTTTGTTTGGAAAATCAACGAAAAAATAAATGTAAATATCAATAATGCAAATGTAGCCATCATAGATCTTACTGCGACGGATATTAATCGTAGATTAGACATGAAAAGACCTACTGATCTGGCTGCTGTCGTTGATTTATTAAATCAAAGCTCTGCAAATAGATTGCCTATTTTAGTTAGAATTTATGCTGGTGATGTGGACAATGATTTGGGAGTCATAGCAAAATCAGGAGCGGATGGAGTGATTTTAGTAAGTGACAAAATACCAATAGAAGCTGCACTAGTTGCATCAAGAAATTACAAAGAACAAATGATTATTCTTGCTGAAACATATAATTTAGATCACAATGATTCTACAAAATTATTAGCTTTAGGCGCCTCAGGAATATTTTTACAAAACAAATGTGGGAGCAATGAACTAAAAGAATTTGGAATTAATCTATCAAAAGCAGTTGGATCATTGGGCGTAGGAAATGCTGCTGATTTAAGTTCAGAACACCTTCGAACTACAAGCCAGAAAGTAGCTTCTATGACTGGTGTTGCCATAGCAGGATATAATTCAGTTTTACCAATGTGGCGACATTAAAATCAAGCTTTCATTTCTGAGGATCTAATATAAGACCATGTAGAAACTGCCGTTAATATTGCAGATACAATCATTTCTCTTTGATGATCTTCCCAACTAATTGCTATAATTACTAGAGAAGCTAGACCTATTATTCCTGCATAAAATTTGGCTTTATCTGGATCGTCTGTGAAGAAGGAATGATTTTTCCCAGACATAAAAAACCATATTGTTACATAAACCATCGCAGAAATTAAAACCGCTGTAGAGAGTGCCCCTGAAGTATCTGAAACTTCAGAACCTGAACTCAGTATAGGTATGTTCATTCCCTGTTGTATAACTAAGACTAAGTATACTACAAGAGTTCCATAGCCTGCACCGGCCACAAGATATAACCAACCTCTAAGTGATTCTTCTCTTTCAGCATCAGTAGGTGAATCCTTAAATGGAGAACTAGAAGACTTAAGTGAAGAAGAAATATCTGCCTCTCTTCGTATTACTTCGTCCTCAAAATCTTCTTCTATTTCTTGACCAGGTAATGTTTCATCAATATCTAAATCGTTCACTATTCTTCCTCTTTCAATGGCACTATATTGTGCCCCTTAAAATCAAATTTTACAGAACGCCTAACTAAACCTTTCAATGTAAGTGAAGTAACTCCAATATCTCTTCCAACATCATTTGCAAAAGTTCCCTCTTCGCCGATTAAATCCACAATCTTAGATTCATAATTTACAAATTCTTTGTCTGTCATCAAAACTACAGTAAGAAGTTCTTGTGTTTCATCAAATGTTAAAGATGTAGAAATCTGGAAAGCATTGTAGAAAGTTCTATAGCTTTTCTCAGGCCTTCCTGTTTCTTTGTTAACTTCCCATCTTGATTCAATTAATTTAAATTTTTCATAATATACAATAATATCATTAGCTTCTTCACCAAACTTATTGATTAAGTCACTAATCATTGTCCAGCCATCTGCTAAAGTACTCAAAACATTTCTTCTAATTTCTGAATCTACAGCTCTAAAAAGTGCCACTAGTTCGGCTGGGTCGTTAATTAACTTTACGCGCTTCATATCTATATCTCCACCATTACAAGAACCCTATAAAATATAACTAGACACTATTCTAAATGTCAAATTTCTCCTTCTAATCCACAATCAGGACACTTAAGTTGCTGTGAACTCGAAATTTTTGGAATCTCAATTTGTGAAGAGCATTGTGGGCATTCAACAGTCATCATTTCAGGAATTCCTTTGTTGACTATGCGCTTTCTCATAACTTTTCTCTTTGTTGGTTTTCTCTCTTCATCTGAGTTAGTTGAAGCAAAAGAAGATTCTTCTGTTGTAGTCTTTGAAGGCGTCGAAATATCTGGTGGTGAATAATTATCAAAACTATCTCTGTTAAAATAAAATACTAAGCCACCAATTCCGATTAATACTATTGCAATACCTAGCAAACCTCCAGTAGTTGTCAATTTAGAAACTATACCTCCTTCATTACTGGATGAAGAATCTGGAGTTGTAGAACTTTCTCCTACCACTGGAATTCTACAAGAATTTGTAGCTGTTAAGCCATTATTGTCTGTAACTTTGATAACTACAATATAGCCATCCTCGTCTTCTGATGTTGAATTATAGGAATGCGTCGCAAAATTAAAGCCTACAAAATCAACTGAATCTGGTAAAACCCTACTTGGACTATCAAAATCCCACTCATATTTAACGATAGAACCCTGTGGTTTGAAAGCTGATGCTGTAAAAAAGGCTTCTTCATTAATTCCTATTTCAGGATCACAAATTAATTCAACAGAAGGTTGAGATATTATAGAAATAGTCAAATTGAGACTATTACTTACTGCACCTTTGGAATCTTGTGCATAAACTGAAACCATATGCTCACCTTGATCCGTAGACGCTGAAGAAAATAACGCTTTATTATCTTCATTAAAAAGAGTTACACTTTCAGTATACCAAAAATAAGAAAGTACGTCATCATCAGCATCTGAACCTATAATCGTTATTTGAGCTTCTTCACCTGCAATTACAGGATTAGGGCTGATAGAATCAAGCTCAATAATAGGAACACCATTAACAATAATTTCAATACTTATATTAGCTGACCAAAATCCAACACTATTCTTTGCTCTAAATGTAAGAGTATGAGTACCTAAACTGAGTTCTGAATAAGTTAAATTTAAATTATTTGAAATTAGGCCATCTAAACTAGAAACCCATTCAAAAATTTCCATAGTGATATCATCAGAAGTCGTAGATGATGCTGAAGCTAAAATAGATGTAGTATCTCCCAAACTTATCATACAGTTAGCTAAATCTGGACAATTAGAAACAGACAAGATAGATACTTCTGGAAAATCTCCCACCCCAATTTCCATTGTAACTGGAACACTCCATCTTCCTTCATTATCTTGTACCATGAAATATATAGTGTGCAACCCCATTGTCAAATTTGATATTGTAAAATTATCAGATAATGAAAGGTTACCATCTATAGAAGAAGACCAATGATAATTAGAAACAAATCCATCTATATCTGTACCTGAACCTGTAAATGATATTTCCGCACCAGGTAATGCAATACTTGGGTCAATAATATCTATGCTAGCCATTGGAGCTTGATTATCTAATAATTGTTCGTAATAGATAGATATACCTGACTCAGTTCCGACAAGAAGATTTTCACCCTTGTAAGATAAAGATACAGCAGTTACAGCATCTAATGCATTAACTCTCCAAACTTCATCACCTGTACTGGAGTTCGCCAAAACTATTTTTTTACTACTAGACCCTGCAAAAACATAAGTTCCTTTACCATTAAAATTACAATCCTTCACAGTACCTCCTATATCTTTTTGCCAAATATCTGAACCTATTGTACCATCAAAAAGTGTGAGTATTCCTTCTTTTGTTCCATAAACATAGTACTTCGAGTTGTGATCTGCTGAAACACATGTTACCTCATTTGGCTGAAACATAGTCATTGGACTATCACTTCCAGTAGAGGGATAAACATGAACACGGCCAGATTTCGTTCCAATAATTAAATGAGAACTGTCTCCTGAGAAATCAATCTCAGTTATCTTTTGATCTGATGACCCAGAATGAATCCAAACATCATCCTTGTCCGATGTTAAAAAAACATACACATTCCCATCAAAAGTTCCTGCTGCAATATACCTACCATCTGGAGAAATACTGACTGTAGACATTTCTTGTGGTGCAAGATTCACATTCCAAACTTCCGTACTACTCTCTTTGTTAAAAAAATAAACATTTTTTTGATCGACGACCGAAATATTGGAACCGCTTTCAGAAATATCTAAGCCATATAAACCATTCAAAAAACCTCCTTTATCCCACTTTTTTGAACCCACCTCATATAGAGTTACCTTGTTTGTTTCTTCTCCAGCTAAAACATACTTCCCATCTAAGGACATTTCCATATATGAAATACCCTCTGATAGTGTTTTTGTATTAATAGGATTATGTGGTGGGTCTGTATCATTTTTCCAAAGTGAAACAGAGGAACCATAAGTTGCAGATATGTTTCTTGAATCTGAAGATATAGACACATCTGTAATTGAACTACTAGATGACCACGACCACACTGGTTCTTTTGACGCTTCAACATGAGAAAATGAAGCTATTATAATTAGAAAGAAAGCAAATGCAACGAAATTTCTTATTAAACTCAAAATATTCCTCAAATGTAATAGTAGGGGGGATTTATTACAGTGAGCCTAACCTCTCATCAAATTATACCTGCCACGTAATTCCAATACTTCTAAAGCCTCAAGAACTTCTTTAGATGATTCCCATGCTGAATATGCTTCAATAAATATCTCTCTTCCAGATATTTCTGAATGATGAGCTTCTAATGATTCTAAGAATACGCGAATATCAGATGCCCGCGACTCTGCATCATCATTAAATGTAGATAAACCAAAATCAATTGCATATATCTTCTCAGATATCATGAAATTACTAGTCGTAGGATCTCCATGAACTACACCTGAAGAATGAATCTGTGACAATACTTTTGCGGATGAAACAAGATAATCATGAAACTTATCAGTTCTAAGTCCCTTTTCAAGGGTAATGCCATCAATAAGCTCCATTATGATTTGAGATTTTTCAATGTTAACTTCGTACAAGGCAGGAACTGAAATTCCTTTTGATAAAAGGCGCTCAATAACACGGGATTCACTTCTCAATCTTTCAGTTACCAATCTTCTTTCCAAATCTGGATGTCTGTACGATCTTTTATTTCTTACCTTAGAAATTGCTGAAGAACCTTGCCATTCAATTTTCTCAACTACTGCCTCAGCTCCCCTGAATATCATCTCCATGTAACCTCCACCATATCTGTTCTATACTTTTGATGAACCCTATTATCTTCTTCAGTAATCTGATAGCCGGCACTAACCATCTGGTAGCCTAGCCAACCAATCATTACTCCATTATCTACACACAAATCTTTTGATGGAATAAAACACTTAACACCACGTTCCTCAGTCATTATAGTAGCCATTTCTCTTAATCTTTCATTACAAGCAACACCACCTCCAAGTACTAATTCGGTTTTTCCAGTATGGGCAAGTGCTCTTTCAGCTACTTCACAAGACATTGCAAAGGCATTCTCTTGCAATGAATATGTCACAGTTTCAATAGGATGTCCTGACTCTAACTTAGCCTTAGCTGCAGTCATCAAACCTGAAAATGCCATATCCATCCCTTTTACCGAATATGGTAAATTCAATAATTTTGGCCCCTTAGCTAATTTTTCAATTTTGGGTCCACCTGGAAATCCCATTTCAGCTTCTCTAGCAAATTTATCTAGACCATTACCTATTCCTATGTCTATAGTTTCTCCAAAAACTCTGTATTTTCCAGATGCATATGCTATGACTTGTGTATTAGCTCCTGACAAATAAAGAAGTACAGGATCTGTAGCACCTTCGAGTAAACCTATCTCTAAATGAGCTACACAGTGATTAACACCAATAAGTGGGATATAATGTGTGTAAGCAAATGCCCTTGCTGCTGTAGCTCCTGTCCGTAGACAAGGACCTAGACCAGGACCTCTCGCATATGACACTAAATTGATATCTGAAGGCATTAAATTTGCTTCCTCGAAGGCTTTTTCAAAAAGTATAGGGAACTTATCTGAATGATGTCTTGCTGCCTCACGGGGATGAATTCCTCCTTCATCAGGGATATACATTGATCTCTGGTTAGACAAAATTTTACCCTTTGAAGTTATTATTCCAACGCCTGCTGTATGGGCTGTTGATTCAATACCTAAAACTATCTCTGGCACTTTTACTCTTCTTCATCTAAACTACTGCTGTCAAAATCTCTATTTTCTGAAGCCAATTTTATGTCTTCCTCAGACAATTCATCTGCATCTTCAGCTCCAGAATAAATGATGTAAGAACATACTGTTAATATGATTAGGATAGCAAATAATACAAGCATATTACCGGATTCTTTGTCTTCACTATTTTTACTACCTACCTCCACAAATTTAGACAGAGAAAGCGTTGAATTATCATTCGTTGAATTGAGCGCTAAATTAGTGGTAATTCTCAAAGATAATGGACCCTCTAATGAGGCCTGCCAAAAAATATTACCCACCGTTTCCCCCTTTGGAGAAAGGGATATACTATCTCTAGCGAAACCTTTGTTATTGTTTATATCCATATCTAAAAATAAATTAGAAAAATTATAATCTGTAGGATTATTGATTGTTACAAGAACATTAATATCTGACCATTTTGAAACTGCTTGTCCTGGTTCCCAAAGCTTTCCTGATGCATAAACTTCTGCTGATTTATATTCTATAGCTGAAATATTAAGATTGAAATTACGTACAAGTTCAGTATTTTCAGTTATAACTTGTGACCACTCGACATCTACATGAGCAAGACCAAAATTTGCAAACGCTGTGAAATTAGCAAGGTAATCTATTCTCTGACCTACTGAATTAATTTCATATTCCTTAGCCCAATTCCAGGTTCCTAACATAGTACCATCTGTATCCCATTGACGAACTTGAAAGCCATCAACTGATAAATTTGTCGAAGTATCTATTGCGGTAAAATTAACCCACCATTCCTGAGTCATCCAAGAGGTACAATTAGAAAAACTAACCTGATTTTGAATTGGAATTGTACCTATAGAACGAAGGCCAAGCGTATAATTTGATATAGAAATATTATTCATATTTAGAATAGTATCTTCCGAAAATACTCCATAATTAACAATGCTTTGCCCATCCAATAAAGTATCTGAAATAGTAGCCTCACCACCTACAAGCCAGACCATCGAATAATCTATACTTGAATTTGAAATAATTAGTGAACCGGCATCAGAGACTATTGTATACATGCTATAAGAAAGATTATCATCATTAATTGTTGAAATCGTGCAATTAGAAATATTTAGACTTCCCGTAGAATTTACCCTAATCTCTGAGATTGTCATGTCTAAAGAACGGTTAACATTGATATGACTATTGACAATCGATAAATTTCCATCAACAAGAATATCCCCATCAAGCCATATTTCTGAATTGGATATAGTAACCTCATCGCCATAATCTACCTTTAAAACATCATATTCTAACATTTCAGAAGATACGTCATTTATTACAAAAAATAGTACAAAAATAAAAATTCCACTAATGAAAT
>Ga0066866_10000820_pt1 | contig 12435 bp, 12 predicted proteins | sample ETN01SmetaG_3_FD_66435 | JGI IMG/M metagenome (GOLD analysis project Ga0066866, IMG submission 66435) | Marine microbial and viral communities from oxygen minimum zone, Eastern Pacific Ocean - ETNP2014F12-01SV263 | ecosystem: Environmental > Aquatic > Marine > Oceanic ...
CATTCTGGAGCAGATGTTCCATTTCCTCCCCTTGAATAGCAGGCAGGGCCTGTTCAAAATGCCTTGGCAAAATATGGCTTTTTTCCTCTGCCATGGACCGTAACATTCCCGCAGCGTCACGGTAACGTTTATATTCAATTAGTTTTTGCATCAGTTCATTCCTGGGGTCCACAACTTCCCCATCTTCATCCAATTCCGGTCGGGGGATCAATATTTTAGCTTTGATGCGCATCAGGATGGAAGCCATATCGATAAATTCCCCGGCCACAACCATATTCAATCGCTTCCATTCCTCAATCACTTCGATAAATTCCCTGGTGATCCTGGAGATGGGGATATCATAGATATCCAATTCATCTCTACGGATAAAGTACAATAAAAGGTCCATGGGACCCTCGAAATTTTCCAAGTGTACTTGAAAAGCCATATTAAAAGTACCCAATGCCAGTTGCCGACCGGACTCGATCTAACACGGATTCAGCTACCTTGTTAGCCTTCTCTGCACCAAAATGCAAAATATCGTGTACTTGTTTCTTATTGGCAGTCAATTGATCCCTTTTTTCCCGGAAGGGGCTGAAATGATCCATAATACGGTCAAACAGTTCCAGTTTTATATCTCCATAGCGCAGCCCGCTCCCGTCGTATCTCTGGGCTAGTTCCTTTTGCTCCGTTTCATCCAGAAACAACGAATAAAGATGAAAAAGCGGTGTATCCTTGTTTTTCGGCTGATCAATGGGCGTAGCATCCGTTACAATGGACATCACCTGTTTACGGATCACTTTTTCATGGGCAAAAATCGGTATTGTATTGTGATAGGATTTGCTCATTTTCTGGCCATCGATGCCAGGGAGAAGTTGGGTAGTTTTCTCAATATCCGGTTCAGGAATAACAAGGGTTTTACCATAGGTATGGTTAAATCGAACGGCTATATCCCGGGTTATTTCCAGATGCTGCTTCTGGTCATGCCCTACTGGAACAACCTGTGTGTCAAAACATAATATGTCTGCAGCCATCAGAATCGGGTAAGAAAACAAGCCCATATTTGCCGTGATACCCTGAGAAATTTTATCCTTGTAGGACGTAGCCCGGTCCATCAAGCCTACGCTGGTCATGGAGGACAACACCCAGGTTAATTCTGTGACCTGGGGTACATCGGATTGAACCCAAAAAGTGGATTGTTCTGGATCCATCCCTAATGCCAAAAAATCGCAGGCGGCATAAAAAGTGTTTTGTGCTAAAGTATCTTTGTCAGGCAGCGCAGTGAGGGCATGGTAATTGGCGATGAAGCAGAATAATTCGTTCTCCCGCTGGTATTGAATCATTCTGGACATCATACCGAAATAATTGCCTAAATGAAGTGTACCAGAAGGCTGGATACCACTAAGCACACGGAGATTTTTCTTAGGGGCCATGGATGGGATTTGGTTTGGAACTGGTCATGTGGATTACAGTGAACCTAAAAGGACTCCATAAACAAATAGGGCCTCCAATCACGTTGGATATCTTTTACAAATCTTTGAAAATAATGAATCCTGTTGGGGCGTTTTGGCATTCGAATCAAGGGCATTCTTGCATTTTCCGGTGTGCGGTCCCCTTTCTTCTGGTTGCAGGGTTTGCAGGCAGCAACTAAATTTTCCCAAATATCCAGCCCGCCATGTACTTTTGGGGTAATATGGTCAATGGTTAAAGGTCCATTTGTTGTATTGCAATACTGACAGATATACTCATCTCTAGCCAGGATATTTTTCCGGTTGATCTCAATGGCCATATTATCATAACGCACATAATCATGAATCTTGACCACACTGGGCAGTTCCATGGTTGTGGATGGACTGTGCACTTTTTCTCTATAATTGGCCAGGACTTCAATTTTTTCCAATACATACATGCAAATAGCACGCTGAGCCGTACAGATGGACATGGGCGTGTAATTGGCATTCAGGACCAAAACAGCGCGGTTAAGCAACTGACCGTTAATTGCATTCGAGACCGGGTTTTTCATGCGCGAAACTTACGTCTGATGGAATGAGTGGACATGTAGATATCTGCAAGTTTTTTATTTGAGTTGAATCGTCCCCCTGCGATGGTTTCTTCCTTCACAAAACCCTGGCAATGGATAACACCCTGCCCTCCTGTGGAAAATCCGACATGGGTCACCTTGTCATTTTTTCCAAAAAAATGTAGATCTCCTGGTCCGGCGGTTCCGCCATCAACAGCATAATCATTTAAAACTGACCGCTGCTGCCAGGAATCCCGGGGCAGCAAGATTCCTGCCGCCAAGCAAACCATTTGTACGAATCCGGAACAGTCAAAACCGAATGATGTTTTCCCGCCCCAGCGGTAAGGGCTGCCCAGCAATCCTCTGGCTAATGAGAGTATTTCATCTGGTTTTGCAACGCTGGTCAGGGAATTTAATTCTTGTTCCGCCAGCCGTGAAGTTCCATCCGCAGTAACGATATTCTGATCTTTTTGCTGCACACGTGTACCAAATGGGATTTTTCCACTTTCAATGATCATGTGGGTAGCAGCAAATGGGACTTTACCAAAACAACCGTAGAATTCCTTTATCCAGCTTTGATAACCATCGTCCTGCTCTACAAACAACCAGTCGCCTTTCTTTTGAAGAACCTGTACTGATTCACCGCCAACGACTTCCGTCACCTTTGATGAATTGAAACCGGGTGCCGCATACGCCGGAGCCAGGGGCGTTGTAATAATAAACCATGAATTTGACCTTTCTGACATAGGTTGAAAATTATTCCATCTTCTTTTGAATAAAAAATGCCATTCTATATTGTCCGCAATGTTGATGACTGGTTAATATTTACTGTATTTTTTTCATCCATTTATGGCAGGGAAACCCGTGAGATTCGGGTACAGTTCCCGCTACTGTGATTGCAGAATACCGGTTCTAATGCCATTTTCGGCCGCCCTGGCCGGGAAGAAGGTGAATCGAGTTGGTACTGCATTAGTCAGGAGACCTGGATAAATGGATTACATAAAAAACTTTCGGGAGAAAAGTTGTGGTACTTCCTGACCCATATTATTCAACCTTGGATCTATCCAGTAAAAGGGAGAATTCACAGTTATAAAACAATTCCTAATCTTTATAATTATTGGTGCTTCTGCCCTGTCTGCGCAAACGGACAATGGCTACGTTTTTTCAAATGAGAGTGATCCGGTGCCTTTTGCATCTGTGATAAACCTGCGGGCAAAAACATGGTCTGTGACCGATGAATCGGGATTTTTCCAGGTACCAGCCGGGACTCTTCCTGGGGACTCATTAAAAGTTGTCAGGATTGGTTTTTCAACTTCTTATCACCGGATCCAGGATCATAGAGTACAGGAGATATTACTTGCGCAGGAAGTACTTGCTCTGGATTCTGTTCATACAGTGGGCAGAAAGGCAATTGCAAATGGCGGTTTGGATAAAATCAATCTATTGGGAATAGATGCTTTTTCCAGGAAGAATGCCCTGAACCGGATGCCGGGAACAATGATTAGATCTTACGGCGGTTTGTCAGGGATCACCACGGTAAGCATGGAGGGCGGACAGGCAGTGCATACCAAGGTTACTCTGGATGGAGTTGATCTCACCAATGCCCAGAATGGGCTTACGGACCTATCTGACATACCGCTGTCTATGATGCAAAACATGTATTTAGGCCGCTCACCGAATATCTCTTACGGTTCTGGATCATTTGACGGCGTGATTCACATTCGTTCTCTTCTGAAACAATCCTATATTCATTTTAGCAGCGGTTCATTTGGTTACCTGAATGGTTCAGGCGGCTACAGCCACTCCGCAACCAATACCAATTTTCAACTGCAGGCTGGACAAACATCATCGCAAGGCAATTATTCATTCAAACAGGATAATTCCACCAGCAGCCGTTTCAATAATGATTATGAACAACGATTTATCAGCGGCCAGTATCAGCGATATACCCATTCTAACCGCCTTGTAAAGGGGTCCATATTAACCGTCGGCCACAACCGCGGTGTCGCTGGAGCCTTATCCTGGCCCAGCCCTAAGGCACGGCGGAAAAACAATCTTATTCTGGCAGGAGTTGAATGCATCCAAATACTCCAAAAAGGTCATCTGCGTCTGCAGGCATTCCAGCGGTCCAGTGATGAGGTATTTAAAGATGTTGATATGGGAACGGATAGTCACCACGAGGTGGGATCCAGGGGGATCAAACTAAACGGAAAATATCGGTTAAAGGAGACGATTGGGGTGAACAGTTTCTTCACTGCAAAATTTGAATCGATCGCAAGTACCGATATTGGCCAAAGAGAAAGAAAAAGCAAAGCACTGGGACTGCAGGCATGGATCCAGCCCCTGACTCTCTTTATGTTCAGGCCCGGTCTAAGAACAGACTTCATCGATAAAACCCGTGTGACAACAATTAATGTTGAATCAACACTGGATTTACAAAGTGTCGGAGAAATTTCCGTCATAATGGGTACAGGATTTCACGTACCATCCTTTAATGACCTTTACTGGCCTGCAGATCCTTACAGCAAAGGGAACCCTGATCTTGAACCGGAAAACAGTAAATTTAGTATCGTTCGCTGGGAAAGTACCCTGGGGGAGTACTTCCATTACACCGTTGAATACCGTGATCGCCAAAGCCAGAATCTCATTGTGTGGGCTGCAGATGAAAACTACATCTGGAAACCGCAAAACCTGAATAAGACAGACCGGAAAAACTTAATCATTTCAGCTTCCCTGCCCGTAAGTATTTTCGGGTGGACCCCGTCAGGCAGTGTAACACGTACAGAGACTGAAGATCTCAATACGGGTAAAGCACTGCAGTATGTCCCGGAATCATCTGCAAATATTACACTGACCTATGCCGCAGGGGATATCCAATTCGAATTCCAGGGCAGGTACACTGGCAAAAGATCATACCAGGCATACAGTGCTGATTTTGAAATTACAGATAAAGTAATTGATCCTTTTCTAGATATAAATGCCGGAGCACACTTCACCCTCCCCGTATTGAAAGAGGCTATACGGTTTCACATCATCGCTGAAAATATCCTGGATAAAAATACCGCTTTCTTCCCGGATTATCCTGAACCAGGCCTTGGAATAAAAGCGGGAATGACAATTAAATTCTAGTTCAGAGTATTTTTAATCCAGAAAATGCCAGGAAATGGTCATGCTGGCCTGGCGGCCCATTTCCGGCATTAGCGGGTGCATGTCCAGGGTATTGCCCCTGTCGGAACCGCTGGCATTCAGGATGACCTCCGACAGGTTGTGCCATGTGTAGGAAAGTGTAAACGACGAAACAACAGCCGTTACCGTGGCCTTGACAAACCACAGGTCTTTAAGACTGTTATATTCAAAAGACACGGGCACCGCCTCCACCGGCAGCAAAAAGCCCGCCGGCTGCCTGTTGAGCCAGCCATGGACTTCCACATTGGTCTTCAGATTCATAACACCCTCAAAAAGGCGAAAGCTGCCTTTTCCCGTAATTTTCAGTCTCTGTTTTACACCGTCCGAGATCAGGCTTTTGCCGTCCTGATGAACATAACCCAGGATCAACCCGATAGATCGAACCAGCCGTATATCCAGTTCGGTGCCAAGGCTTAAGTTTGTTTCATTTTCAGGATAGGCAACACCCATTGCACCCGCACCATGATTTGAAACATACCCTGTACGGTTGGCCCAGACGGAGATATCCAAGCGGCCTGTCTTTATTTTGCCAAATGCACTGGCCAAGGATGTGGAGGTAAGGATACCAGGGTTTTTGAAAAAGGGATGTGCCGGCGCAGGTATCTGCTCATAAAACAAGCGGATGGTGTAGTTATTTTTTTCTAAATGGAATGAGAAATCCCAAAGGAGCCTGTTTTCTTCCTCGGCAAAAACCAAGCCCCCGCTGGCATGAAAATTTCTATATTCTGCGCCCAGCAGCCATTGCTGCCAGCGTTCATTTCTCATGGTATCCAGACGTACGCTCCGGGAATGCAGCTCCATTCTGGAGAACAAGTTCAACCGTTCACGTTTCTGCCATTGCAATTCTCCAGAATATTTGGACCGGGTCAGGTAGCGAACCTTTTTGAATGATTCCTCAAATCCGTCCAGGGAATCCGTATAGCTGTAATCCGATATCAGCCGCTGCAAAAAATGATTCGCATCGATCCTGGCTGAGAGGGCTCCCTTTTGTTTTTCCCAGGAGACATTGCTACTGGTGATCCGGGAATTATAGAGCGCTTTGTCCACAGTATCCGGCAACCCGGAATAGGTGTTGAAATGCCCAACAGCTGCATCGATCTTCTCCAGTTCCTTTTTGGATTGATATTGGATCGTATAGGTTTGGTGAATAGGCCGTGGCAATGTGTTGGGTGGTGTATACTGGTTATATTTACCCGCAAAGGATCGTTTAAATCCATGGAGGCGAATATGGCGTCCATTGCCGCTGTAGTCCACTGCCGTAGAAAACTCGTCCTGCAGATAATCGCCCTGGACATAATCAAAATAAGATGCAACCACCGATGAATCGTAATGGACTGTATCTTCGTGTCCATGGAGAAACCCATCTTTTATTTCGGAGCCCAAAAGCCCCGGGTTATTCGCCCAGGTACCGTCAAAAAAATAAGGCCCCGAATGCCAGTCCCTGTTCCACATCAGCGAACCCTGGCAGTTTACATAGCCAAAATGGCCGGACCAGTCGTAGCCAATCAATTCCGCATCCTTCGCCGGCAGCAGGGACAAGGCCATAAGAAATAAAATAATACTCATCCTATAATTTCATTTTCCGCAAATATCCCGGGACCACAACCGAAAATATGGCTGTATTGGACGCCAGATGCATGGCTGTGAACAAAACACCGGAAATACCATAAGCAAAGGTCTCTTTTAATGAATATCCAGCACTGAGGGGGTACGCCAGATTAGTGGCAATGTTATAAATGAGAGTTCCAGTGAATCCGAATAACCCCGCCAGGATGGCCTGGTATACTGGCGCCAGGTTTTTTACAATTTTATTGGCTGCTGCTCCAGACATGCCGATGACGACCATGGCGAGGATTTGACCTATAAGCAATGTAAAATAGACCAGGCCAGATCCCAGAGGATTGAAACTGGAGTAAATCAGCATGGAACTGGCCCCCACGGCTGCGCCCCAAGAGAATCCCAGAGTCAGGCCCGATAGAAATACGGTGATGGAAATAAATTCCACATTGGGTACCAGCATGAACATAAAACCCAATCCAATGGCCACAGCGGAAAAAATTGCCGCCCGGACCAGGTTACTCAGGTTCATTATCTTTTAACAGCGGAATACGAAAATAATTGTGTCGATTGGTGAAAAGGCCCTGTTCCTGGTCTTCACTATAGGCGATATCCATGAGATTCATCTTGGCATCCATATGATCGATTAAATGCACCAGCAGTGCTTCCCTAAATGCAGGATTTTTTGGTGATTGCCATTCGTAACGACCCTGGTGCGCCAGGATGATATGTTCCACTTTCTGCCCCAGATCCTCTGGGAAACCCCTGATCTTATTTATCGTGTCCCGAACCATATCCCGGCCTATAACAATGTGGCCGATCAGGTGCCCTGCGGCGGTGTAATCTGCTTCATATTCCGAATCGATCTCCTCGAGTTTGCCAATGTCATGGAGCATTACTCCAGCCAGTAGTAAATCAGTATCTACCCGGTATAACGGAGCAATCTTCCTGGCGATACGAACCATGGTCAGGATATGCTCTAAATATCCGGAACGAAAATTATGGTGCATTTTTACGGAAGCGGGGTGAACCAGCAATTTTTTCTTATTTCTTTTATAAATGAGGCCCACCAGTTTTTTAAGGTATTTGTTTTTCATCCGGCCTATAACCCCTTCCACTTCCTGCCACATCTTCTTCGGATCCAGCCTGGATGAGGGTACGACTTTGGCCGGATCAAAACCATAGCGGCCATAATTTTGAACCGTAGCCCTTCGAATTTTCCGAACAATGAGCTGGGGGCGGTCCATGAAGGATTCCACATCCCCGGAAACTGCTACAGCGTCCCCTGGTTCAAATAAATTGTTTAAATCGGAAACCTTATCCCATATCTTGGCAGAAATGCGGCCGGTTTTATCCCTGAGCTCCAGATCCAGGTATAAATCTCCGCTGCGGGTATGACGCAGGTGTTTTTCAACACAGAGGTAAAATCCCTGGATGGAGGTGCCTTCCTTGAATTTTTCGATCGCAGTAAGTCTTTTCACCGGGAATGAATTTTCAGATGGATTATCAGTCCAGTCAAGAAGTTAAAAGCCTGTAAATTGAGTTGTGAATGATCTGCAATATTCAATCGAAGAGGTTTCATACAGGGACCGGGAAGACCGCAGAATTTTAAAAACCTGCCTCAGTAACTGGTTTTATTCACCAAAAATATTGAATTTTGTTGCCCCCACCATGGCCTTTCCATTTACATTTTCAACCTGGGTGAATTATTACCGCAAACTTTCAGGAATAACCACATTTGTGACGAAGCACGAGGGCTGGATTGTGGGGCATATAAGCCTTCACTTTGATGAAACAAAAAAAAATGCCCATTTATTTCATTTATTTATTGATCCGGAATACCGCAGGCGGGGTCTAGCTCAAAAAATGATTACAGTTGTGGAAGATCATGGAAGTAAGCTGGGCGCTGTCTCTTTTTCATTGTTTGTATTGCCAAAAAATGAGCCGGCCAGGATACTGTATGAAAAAAGAGGGTATCAAGAGGATGGCCTTGGTCGTACCGGCGGAATAAAATATTCAAAAATAAACTTGGACTAATCCACCGGACATTCAGCACAGCCGTGGATCCTGTCACCTGAGCTGAACTTCTTTATTGTACGATCCATGATTGCAATAACTGAACCGGCGAGTACAACCCCTAAGATAATATATTGCACCATTATGCATAGCCCAGAATTAACCCGCCCTGATAGACGATCAGGGAGGCCAGGTAAGCCAGCCCGGTCATATAGAAAACCATGAAAACCGGCCACTTCCAGGAATTGGTCTCCCGTTTCACAATGGCAAAGGTCGCCATGCATTGCGCAGCATAAACATAAAAAACCATTAAACTGAAAGCAACCAGCGGCGTGTAATTTGGCTCACCGGTTTCCGGATTCAAGTCATTTTTCAATGATTCGGTGATAGACACAACATTTTCGCCGCCGCCTTCTACATTATAGATCGTTGCCAAAGTGCTTACCATCACTTCCCTGGCCGCAAAGGATGTAACCAGGCCAATGCCTATTTTCCAGTCAAAGCCGAGCGGTTTGATCAGTGGTTCCATTGCATGGCCGATCTTTGCCGCATAGCTGCGCTGGATATCAGACCCTTTTTCCGTTTCCGGGAAGGAGGCCAGAAACCATAATACAATTGAAATGGCCATAATGATCTTCCCGGCATCCATAACAAATAATTTCCCCCGGGTGTAGACCTGGCGGAAAATGGACTTCATTACCGGAACTCGGTAAGGCGGTAATTCCATTACAAAGGAGGATTTTCTTTCTTCCTTGACCCACCGGCTGAAAAATATGGACAGGATCAATGCAGTAATCGTTCCCAAAAAATACATCACCACCAGGGTTAACCCCTGAAGACCGAAAATTCCCCAGATCGTCACCTGGGGAATGAAGGCTCCTATCATGAGCGCATAAACAGGCAACCGGGCGCTGCAGCTCATTAAAGGAAGAACCAGAATCGTCACCAGGCGTTCTTTCCAGCTGTCAATGGTTCTAGTAGCCATGATACCCGGGATTGCACAGGCATAACCACTCATCAGTGGTAGCACCGATCGTCCATGCAGCCCGACTTTGACCATGATTTTATCCATCATGATCGCCACCCGGGCCATGTACCCCGTATCCTCCAGAAGGGATAGAAAAAATATTAAAATGAGGATTTGCGGCAGAAAAATAAGTACGGCGCCGGCGCCGCCAATGATCCCTTCTACGAGCAGGTCTTTCAAGACACTGGCTGGCAATGTGGAGGCAACCCAGTTCCCAAAGGAGGCAATGCCGGAATCAATCCAATCCATTGGGATCGTGGACCAGGAAAAAATAGCCTGAAATATAAAAGTCAAAAGCCCCACAAATACGATTGGCCCGATCCATTTGTGGATCAAAACCTTATCAATTTTTTCGCTTCGGGTCTGGGTCTCAATGTGGATCTCCGCTGCCGGGACCACCTGATCCAGCCAATGATATCTTAAAGTTGGCTCCAGCGTTTCCGGAGGAAACCCGATCGACCTGAGGTTTGCCCGGGAGGACTCCAAACTGGATCCATTGATATTTGTATTTCCATACCCCTGCCCCGTGGTCACACTGCGAATCGCATAGGAATGCAGGAGTGCATCTGTATAATTCCCGCCTTTTTTATACTCCTTGATCATGGGACCGATGGCTTCTTTCACAGGATCAGGAATGGTCAGAAGTGCTGCCTGGTCTACTGGATGCCTGATGGTTTGTGCAACCTGATATTTCAATTGTTTGATCCCTTCCCTGTAGCGGGCAGAAATGGGAACGATGGCAGCTGTACCCAGCGTTGAATTCAGTTTCTCGGCATCGATTGTCAGCGATTTATTTCGGGCTAGATCCATCATATTGAGGGCCACAATCACCGGAATGCCCAGATCCAGCAGCTGCGAGGTGAGATAGAGATTCCGCTCCAAATTGGTTGCATCCACAACAGATATGATGCAGGCAGGTGCATGATCCGATTCCAACCAGCTGTCAACCTCCATGGCTACGATTACCTCATCCTGGGATTCAGGAACCAGACTATATGTTCCAGGCAGGTCTATGATTTCAATAGTATCATCTCCAATGGTGCAGCTTCCTGTTTTCCGTTCCACTGTTACACCTGGATAATTGGAGACTTTGTGATTTAATCCTGTCAGTGCGTTAAATAACGCAGTCTTGCCGGAATTGGGGTTTCCGATCAAGGCAATGGCTCCGGCTCCCGACAGGTTATTCATGGATTTCAACCTTAATCTTAGAAGCATCAGCATACCTTAATGAGATCATTCCATTTTGAATCCGTAATTGAACTGGACCTTGAAAAGGCATTTTCTGAACCAGCCGAACTTTAATCCCAGCCCTGAAACCCATCTCGATTAACCTGGCCTGGAATTCAGGCGCCCCTCCCAGGGAAACAATGATCCCGGTTTGGGATGGTAACAGGTCTAATATGGACATGGCTTATTTTTTTATGGGTCTTACAAACAACTGATGCACATGGCGGACCAATTCATAGCCATTATCTAGGGCAATTTTTTCCTGGAGCTGTTCCAAACGGGAATTGTAAAATTCAATGATATTGCCTGTTTCCAAACAGATCATATGATCGTGGTGCTCTTCATCAATTTTAGACTCGAACCGGTTTTTTCCGTCACCAACATCCAGTTTTCTTACAAGCTTATTTTTCACCAGAACATCAATGGTTCTGTACACCGTGGCGCGGGAAACCTTTACCCCTTTACTACGGATACTTATGAATATATCATCTGCATCCCGATGCTTCCGAGAAATTCCAATCTCCGTCCACACAGCCAGACGCTGCCGGGTAAACCGTAAACCTTCCTTCTGCAGGACTTCTTTTAAAATTTGAATGTTTTTGGCTGCTGTTGCCATTCTTAATGAGATTGAGTCTCATCGTAATTTAGCATTGATCCTGAGAAAATTAAAACAGGATTATGAAATCAAAGAATCAGGCGATCTTTGTCAAGTTTGCATACTTGACGATGAGTTTTTTCTTGGTGCCGTCTTTAAAGATAACACCCACGCGCTGGTTTTCGCCAGTGCCGCTTAGGACCATGATTTTCCCAGTGCCAAATATGGAATGTTCAACCATGTCGCCAACCTTAAAATCATCAAAAGCTGTCACGGTACGAGTAACTTCCACCCGGGTCTGTTTCACGCGGCTGCCGCCAACCACCCGGTGGGTCACTGCAGACTGGAATTTAATCCTTTCCAGGTATTCATCAGGGATTTCCCCAATGAACCTGCTGGGCATACCCAGAAGGTTTTCTCCGCCCATTCGTCGGCGGTTTGTAGCATATATCAGGTAAACCCGTTCCTCAGCCCGGGTCATAGCCACATAAAAGAGGCGGCGCTCCTCCTCCAGCGATTCCTTGCTTTCCAGTGCGTTATACAAAGGAAACAGGCCATCATCCAGCCCGGCAATAAAGATCACCGGAAATTCCAGTCCCTTGGAGGAATGGGCTGTCATCATGGTGACCCGATTGTCAGAATCATTCCAGTGATCAATATCGGATAAAAGCGATACTTCTTCTAAAAAGTCGCTCAATGATGAATCCGGCATTTTTTGACAGAATTCGTCAATACTGTTCAATAATTCATTCACATTGTCCCAGCGTTCAGCATCATCGGGGTCATTGGATTTCTTAAAATGGCGGAGTATTCCCGCTTCTTCAACCA
>Ga0066866_10000825_pt1 | contig 12398 bp, 21 predicted proteins | sample ETN01SmetaG_3_FD_66435 | JGI IMG/M metagenome (GOLD analysis project Ga0066866, IMG submission 66435) | Marine microbial and viral communities from oxygen minimum zone, Eastern Pacific Ocean - ETNP2014F12-01SV263 | ecosystem: Environmental > Aquatic > Marine > Oceanic ...
TAAAGTAAAATTTTTCTTTGATAATGAGGGAAGCGTTGGAACCTGTAAAGGTAGTACTTCATTAAATTTATGTTGGGTAACATTTACAAGATTAGGAGCTACATAAAATGACAGATAGTAATGGCAGACCAGATCACATTGAGGATGCTTTAGTAACCTTAGGCAAAGGTAATTGGTTTGGATGGACCGATAGTAAAAATAAAGTTTATGCTAATTTAATTATACATCCTAAAATATGGGATCAAAACTATGAAGGTAATGTGCATGAAACAGGAATGATTGATACTATTTATACAAAACCAACTGAAGCAACATTAACAACTAAATTAAAGGAGCTGCAAGATGCATGGGATGCAGCAAATGGAGGTTAGATGGCATATATAGGCCCAGGATTAGCATTTGGCGCGTTCGAGAAGCTCGATGATATTAGCTCTTCTTTTAATGGATCTAATACTGATTTCACTCTTCAAGTAGGTGGAAGCACCGTGGAGATGGCATCATTAAATCAATGTATTATTTCTATATCAGGAGTAATTCAGGAGCCTAACAGTGCATTTACTTTTGGATCAACTAGATCCAGTATTGCCTTTACAGCGCCTCCCGCAGCTACTGATACATTCTTTGGAATTTTATTAGGAAATAGTTTTGATGCTGGAACTCCAGCTGATTCTAGTATATCCTATGATAAGTTAACAACAATCAACGGTGTGTATAGAAACGTACAGACCTTGACACAAAATTTAACGCTAGCAGCAAGTGATAATGCACTTGTAGCTGGGCCATTCACGGTACAGTCTGGCAAAACTTTAACCGTACCAACAGGAGCAACGTTTGTAATAGTATGAGCACAATTGAAGTAAATAAAATTACACCAGTTTCTGGGGGAACCGCAATTCAAGTTGGGGAGTCAGGTGACACCATAACGGTGCCTTCAGGAGCAACTATTACGAATAGTGGAACTGCAAATAATTTTACAAACTATAGACCTAATGCAAAGCCATTCTTTATAAATGGTTCGATGGCCGTGGCCCAACGTGGAACTTCTTTTTCTCAACCCGATACAAACAATGATGCTTATCCAGTAGATAGATTTTCTTTTCAAACTGGTTCTATTGGCGTTTACACTTCGACACAGGAAGCACTGACAAGTGGAGATGCTTTTAATGCAGGCTTTAAAATGGCTGCACGGATAGATTGTACAACAGCACAAGCAAGTCCAGCAGCTGGAGATTATTTTTGGTTTCAATATAAATCAGAGGCACAGGACTGTTTGGCTTGGAAAAAAGGAACAACAAGTGCTACAGTTATGACACTTTCTTTTTGGGTAAAATCAAACAAGACAGGAACGGCCCAGGTTAATTTAAGAGATGATGATAATGACAGAATGGTTTGCGCACTTTATACAATTTCAAGTGGTGATACATGGGAAAAAAAGGTAGTGACATTTCCAATGGAAACATCCTATCCGATGAATAATGATAATGGTACAGGATTTAGGTTTGAATGGCCGCTTGGTGGAGGATCTACGTATAGTAGTGGAACGGCTCCAACGGCTTGGGAAGCAAGAATAGATGCTGACGTGGCAGCAAACAATTTAGCTATTAATGACAGCACATCGAATGACTGGGCTATTACGGGAATACAGGCTGAAGTAGGTACTTACACATCAGCAACTATACCACCTTTTCAACATGAAAGTTTTGGAGATAATTTATTAAGATGTCAAAGATACTTAGAGTTTTCTAGTGATTATGGAGCTACTTATACAAGCGGGGTTAATTCTTGTGTAATAATGGATATGACTTCTGGCTCTCACCCTTTATATTTTCCAATATCTTATAATACTTACAAAAGAGCCGCACCAACAATGACTTTTTATAATGGAAATGATGGAGCAACAGGCACATGGAGAACTAATGCTGCCACAGATGTTTCTATTTCTGGAACATCAATTTCATCGCAAGGATTTACAACTAATAGTAGTGATTTAGGTGGCGATGGTAGAAGTTCTAATGGTACTTGGAAAGCGGAAAGTGAATTATGATAGATATTAATAATATAACAAATGTAAAGAAAAATAAAGCTAGTGGGGTTTTTGATAATACTTATCAAGTAACATTATCAAATAGTGAAATTATAACTGTACCAAAAAACGAAGATAACATAGACTACCAAGAAATTCTTAAATGGGTAGCAGATGGTAATACAATACAGGAGGATGATTAATGGTATCACAACTTAAAGTAAACGAAATCATCAAGCAGTCTGGATCGTCAATCACGATTGGTGAGTCGGGGGACACGATTAATATTGGAACAACAGGGGACACGATTAATCTTGCAGGAGCAACGTATGCTGCGGCATCAAGTGAACCTTTGTTTCATGCAACATTAAGTGCTGATACAACTATTTCTCATGATACTTTAATAGTAACACCATGTGATAATACAACTTTTAATTTAGGAAGTGCCTATTCAACAAGCACCTATAAATTTACACCTCAAACAGCAGGTAAATATTATATATATACTTACGCGCAATGTAATATGAGTGCAGGTGAAGCTAAATATTGTTTGACTTATATTGTTAAAAACTCTACTACAATAGTTTCAACCGAAAACCTTTTAACTAATAGTAGTGGCTCAAGATTAGGTAACACAGCAGTAGCCATAGTAGATTTGAATGGCTCATCAGATTATGTTCAAGCAAAAGTTTTACCTGGTACAGGTAGTGGAACTATAACTTTAAAATCTGATTCAGATACCAAAACAAATTTTGGAGGATTTAAATTAGTATGACAAGTGAAATAAAAGCAGATAAATGGTCACCAGCGTCAGGTACCGTTGGTACAATTGGCGACTCAGGTGATACGTTTACTTTAACTGCAGGAGCAAATTTAACTCTAGGTGGAGCAAGTACAACAGTTACAATTCCTTCAGGGGCAACAATTGTTAATAGTGGAACGGCTACTGGGTTTGGTGAAGCTAACAATCCATCTTTTACTGCAAGAATGTCTGCACATCAATCAGTAGGGGATAATGTAAATACTAAAGTTGCTTTTGATACAACTGATTTTGCAACAAGTGGAACATATGATACCACCAATTATAAATTTACTCCTGGTGTTGCAGGTAATTACCAATTTCAAATACAAGTTGTTGGCGATTCACAAGGCTCTTCAGAATTATATGCAATGCATGTTAAATTATATAAAAATGGTAGTATTTTATCATCACAATCAGATGGAGTAATTTTTAATTTTGTTAGTAATTATGTAAGACAAGCACCAGTAACTTTAAATGTTTGTGATACAGCTGATGATGATGATTATTACGAAGTGTATGCAGCAGCAAATGACACAAGTAGCACTCCTCAATTTTTTAAATATGGTAGTTACTTTAGTGCATTTAAAATTAGTGGGAGTGCATAATGGCACTAACTAGACTAGGACCAAATCAATCAGTAAATTTATCTACTAACACTACAGGTACGCTTGGTGTAGCTAACGGTGGTATTGGAATAACCTCTGGTACTACAGATCAGTTCTTAAAGTTTACTGGCACAACTACTTTAGCTAGTGCTGCAGATAATGCTGGATTAGTTTATGTTGGCGGTACATCATCAACGAGTGAAGTTGCTGCTTTAACAGCAGATAGTGTTTTTTCTTCTACCTATCAAAACTATTTAATTGTTTTTGGTATTACAATTATCAGTGGCTCAAATGATAGAAAATTATTAACTAGAGTAAGACATGGAGGTAGTACTGTTACTGGAAGTGACTATCATACATCACTTGCTTATTTTGATACACAAGTTACTTCAGCAGGAAATTTAAGTTATTCTGGTGATAATAGTAATAACGCAAGTAGTATTCAAGTTGGAGGACAAGCATTAAGTAATTCTGCTAATTTAAAAACTTGTGCTGGTACTATTACTCTTTTTGATATGAATAAAAGTGATGAGTATAAAACAATGCTTATTGATAATGTATCTCAAAACTACAGTGGTTATACTCAACGTAATATGGCAGTAGGTCAGTATTTAGCTGATCAAGCTATAGATGGAATAACATTTTTTCCTAGTGGAGATAATATAAAATCAGGCTACTTTAGAGTCTATGGAATAGCGAATAGTTAATATGGTACAGATAAATATAAATGGAATAAATAGAGAAATGACTGCTGAAGAACAAGCAGAATACAATCAAATACAAGCAGATTTTAATGCAACAAGAGTAGAAAATAAACTGAAACAAATACGAGCAATGAGAAATAAAAAATTACAAGAAACAGATTATTTAGGTGCTTCGGATCAAACTATGAGTGATGCAATGAAAACTCGCAGACAAGAGTGGAGAGACCTACCTCAAAATAATACAACAGAGGAACAGTATGACGTTTTGTTAGAAACACAAGGAACTGCTCCTAATATAACTTTTAAACATTCAATTTGGGATAAACCTGCATAATGTCTTTTGCGGGAGCAAGTTTTGCTGAGACCGCTTTCGCTTCTCAGGCCTCTATACATGCTAATGTAGCCGTTAGTGGTTTACCTTTAACTTCGGTTACAGGTACAGCTAGCATTACTGCAATTCAAAATCCAAATGTTAGTGTAACAGGTTTACCATTTTCTATTACGAGTGGTGGCTCAGGGGTATCCGCAGGTGGTAACGCCGAAATTACTCTTTCTGGTTTACCATTAAATTTAGATTTAGGAGAAGAATCAATTGTTGTTGATTCACCAAATATTAATGTTACAGGGCAAGGTCTTACTCTTACGCAAGGAACAGCGACCGCTTTAAGTTCCACTAATCCTCAACCAGCAGGTTTACCTATTCAAACTACTTTAAATAATAGTGGGGTAACTGTTGTAGCCGTACAAAATGTAAATATTTCCGTTACAGGACAACCAATTACAACCACTTTAAATAATAGTGGGGTGGTAGTTAATACCAATGCCAATGTTCTTTTAACTCCTCTAACTCTTATTTCAACAGAATTAGGAAATGTTACTTTACAGATGAATGGTGATGTATCTGTTACTGGATTCCAAATGAATATAGTTTCTTCTACTAGTTCTGCAGTTTATACTTGGACAGAAGTAGATGATTCTGAAACTTCAACATGGACAGAAGTTGATGATTCTGCTACAATGACATGGAATCAGGCGGCTTAGGAGATTATGACATCAACTTATTCATCATTATTACAACTTGAACTTATTGGTTCGGGAGATCAAGCAAATGCTTGGGGTAATACCACTAATAATAATTTACAATATGGTCTAGAATATTCAATTACAGGGGTTTACACAAAAAATCTATCTGCAGCCTCTAGTCCTTATGTTTTAACAGTAAACAATTCAATTAGCTCAGCTCAATCAGATAATGAAAACAGACAATCAGCAATTATATTTACAGGTCATGGATCTAATTTTATTATTCAAGTAGCGGCTACACAAAAAACATATTTTTTAAGAAATGATAGTGCAGCTTATACTATTACTATGCGTCTTGGTGGAGGAGGAAACACATATGTTCTTCAACCAAGTACAAGTGTTTTTGTAGCAACCGATGGTACTAATTGGTATAATGTTTCTACTTTAGGAACAGATTGGTTAACTAAAACTGGAACCTACACAGCTTTTCCTGGTGATAATATTTTTTGTAATACTTCAGGAGGTGCTTTTACAATTACTTTACCGGCCGCTCCTTCAACAGGAGATCAAATAAGATTTATTGATTTAGCTAGTTCTTTTGATACACATAATTTAACTATTAATCCTAATGGTAAAAAGATTAATAATGATACAAATAATTTAACAGTAGCAACCGAAGATGCAGCTTTTGCTTTAGTATACTCAGGCGTAACTTATGGTTGGAAATTAATGGAGAAGTAATATGGCAACTTATGAATCAATTAGATATAAATTTTCAGGGACAGCTGTTACAGGTGTTCTTCAAGAATCAAGCAACTTGAGTGATGTTGCTGCAGTTGCCACCTCGAGAGATAATCTAGGTGTAGAAATTGGAGTTGACGTACAAGGTTTTGTCTCCGCTACCTTAGGAACAAATGGAAATGGAACTAGAACCGTAAGTACATCAGCACCGAGTGGCGGATCCGATGGAGACGTTTGGTATAAATATTCGTAATAAGCCATGGGAGTTTACGTTAAAGATGGTGGAACATGGCGTGAAACATCAGAACTCTACGTCAGAGATGGTACTTCTTTTACTAATAAAACTGTTTTAAATGGTTACATTAAAACTGGAGGAAGCTGGGAAGAAGTTTATACACTTTTCAACACTACAAGTTATTCATCTGCTGTTGGATCAGTAGCCGTTCCGTCAGGAGCAAATGCTATACATTTTGAGTATGCTGTTGGAGCTGGATCTGGAGGTATGCGAGGAGCAGATTATGATAAAGCAGGTGGTGAATCTGCCGGACCGGCAGGAGCATCAGGAGCTTATTTATCCGATGTAGTATTTAGTGTAACTGGTGGTGAAACTTTAACTATAACTGTAGGAGCAGGAGGTGCTGCAGGATCAGGAACATATTCAGGAACATCAGGAGCTGGTGGAAATACTACTGTTACCGGATCAACAACAGGAGCTATTCTTACTTTAAATGGTGGAGGCTCTGCTTCTGTATCAGGAGGTGGGGTTGCAGGTCCTCTTCGTACTAATACCGCAAGCACAGGCGGAGCTCTTGGAACATTAGCAACCAGACTTACAACAGGAACAACAACCGATGGTCTTAATATTACAACATTTACTTCAGGGCCCGTAGGTTCTTTTAATTCAGCAGGAGCAGGAGTAGCAGGAACTAATCCTGGAAACTGTGGTGGTGATAACTGTACTATTGGTGGTGGTGTTGGTGGTTCTTCTTATAGTGGTCTTTCAGGTACTGGCGGAACAAGCGGAACAAATGGTAGCACTGCAGGCGGCGCTGGATCTCGTGGAGGAGGCGGTGGCGGCGGTGGAACTGAACCTGGATCTTCTTTAGGCGGTGCTGGTGGTGCTGGTGAAGTATATTATAGATTTTTGAGGATTGCTTAATGCTTACTAAAATTCAATTTGCTCCGGGAATAGATAAACAAAATACGGAATATGGTGCAGAAGGTCGTTGGACTGATTCTGATATGGTTCGTTTTAGATATGGATTACCAGAAAAGATTGGTGGTTGGTCTAAACTTATTGCTGAAACATTAATTGGTGTTGTTCGTGATATGCATGCTTGGTCAGACCTTGATGGTATACGATACATGGCCCTTGGCACAGATAGAAAACTTTATGTTTATTCTGAAGGAGCAGCTTATGATATTACTCCAATAAGAAGAACAAGTGGAACTTTAACAAATCCTTTTACAACCATAAATGCAAGTGCAGTTGTTACAGTAGTAGACACAGGACACGGCGCACAAGCTGGAGATTTTGTAACATTTAGTGGAGCTTCTACAATTAATGGTCTTGACATGAACAAAGAATTTGAAATTACAACTTATGTTGATGCCAATACCTATAAAGTAACTTATACGGGTTCTACAGCTTCTGGTGCTTCAACAGGAGGTGGATCGGTTACAGCAACTTATGATATTAATATTGGTTTAGCAGCTTCTGCTTATGGTTATGGATGGGGAACAGGAACATGGAATACTAGCACATGGAACACACCTAGATCTACATCGACTGTTACAATTGATGGTAGACAATGGTCTTTTGATAATTTTGGTGAGGATTTAATTGCTACTGTTAGTGGAGGTGGAACATATAGATGGGATACATCTGTTGGTACAGGTACACCTGCTGCTATTATTAGTAATGCACCAACTGTTTCAAGATTTACTTTAGTTTCTCCGACGGACCGACATGTATTTTTATTTGGTACTGAAACAACTATTGGTTCATCAGGAACCGCTGATCCTTTATTTTTACGTTTTTCTTCTCAAGAAGATTATAACACATGGACACCAAAAGCAACAAACACATCTGGTTCTTTTAGAATTCAAGATGGTTCTAAAATTATGGCAGCCGCTAGATCTAGAGGAGCTATATTAGTATGGACTGATACTTCATTGCATGGAATGCAATTTGTTGGTCCTCCTTTTACTTTTTCATTAAATCAAATTGGAGCTAACTGTGGGGCAGTTTCAAATCATTGTGTTAAAGATGTTAATGGTATTACTTATTGGATGTCTCAAAATTCTTTCTATATGTTTGATGGTGCAGTTAAAAAAATACCATGTAGTGTTCAAGATTATGTATTTAGTGATTTTAATATAACTACACAACCAGAAACCTATTGTGGTCTTAATTCAGAAAAAAATGAAATTACTTGGTTTTATTGTAGTCTTAATGCACAACAAATAGATAGATATGTAAGTTTAAATTATTTAGAAAATTCTTGGTCTATTGGAACTTTAGCTAGAACAGCATGGGTGGATTATGGAGTTTATGAATATCCTTACGCTACCGAATATTCTACAACAGCAACTGCTACTACTCCTAGTATTTTAGGATTAACAGCAGGAGCTTCTACTTTCTTTATACAAGAATATGGATTTGATGCTGATGGAGCAGCTTTAGATGCTCATGTTACTTCAGGTGATTTTGATATTCAAGATGGACAAGAACTACTTCATATAGGAAGAGGAATTCCAGATTTTCAAAATCTAGCAGGTACTGTTGATGTAGAACTTAAATTTAAAACTTATCCTGCATCTTCTACTTCAATAACTAAAACTTCAACTATATCGACAACTACTACCAAATTTGATATAAGGGGGAGAGGTAGACAAGGACAACTAACTATTAAAAGTGATGCAATTGGAGACAACTGGAGATTTGGAACTTTACGTTTGGATGTTCAACCAGATGGAGGTAGATAATGTCAAAAATAAGTACAACTAGATTACCTAATGCAACCCCTGAATATAATCAAACTCAGTTTGATGTATTAATAAGGTTATTAGAACAAGTGATTCAACAATTAAATTTTGGTTATCAACAAGATTTAAAAGACGAATCTACAGCAAGGACGTGGTTCTTTGGCTGATTCTTTTATTAGTAGATCTGGTAGTGCTACAGGAACAATATACACTGTTCCTACAGCTGATCAAAATAGTCAACCCCCTATTTTACCAACAACTGCTTTAGTAAAAAGCATTAAGTTGTCTAATCAATCAGGAGGAGCTATTACAACAACAGTAACTATGTTGGATAGTAGTAATAGTAGTTTAGAAATAGAACTTTATAAAGACAGTTTAGCTGATGGAGCAGAAACAGAAGTTTTAACTCAACCTATTGTATTAGAAGAAGCTGATGCAATTAAATTAACAGGTGCAGTAAAAATATTAGTAAGTTTAATGGAGATAACACAATGACATTTAAAAAAGTACAAGAATCAAAGCAAGTTGGGACATATATGGCAGAAGGCCAAGAAATTCCTATTATTCAACCTGAAGTACATGTTGAAATAAAAAATAAGAAAACAGGAAACGATTATGATTCAGAGGATCATGCAAAAGCAGATGTTGATAATCCATCTACTGACACAACTGAAGATGATATAGAACAAAATGTTGAAATAAAAGTTGTTAAATTACCTGATGTTTTTGGTCAAACCAAAAACGACTAAGCACTACACATTTCACATTCTTCTGGTTCGCTAGAAATCATTACTTGAGATTCTTCCTTATCATGACACTTACAATCTTTTTTATGATTTGCTAATTCTCGTTCTACAGTCATAAGTCTGCTGTGGTAGTTTGCTAATTTGTCTGCTAGGTAAGCGATTGATGCAGATGCCTCTTCTTGTGTCATAATATCTCCTTATTTAAATTTTTGGGGTAAGGATCACTTTACGAGTTTAAAAACTTATTTGCAAGAAAACTTTTTATAATTGTTTCCTTGACATTATTTCTTTTTTAACAGGTCATGAATCTGCTGCCCCTGGACCAATACCATAAAGGCAATGAATATAACAACTGCTAAAATTATTATAAGTAATACTAATTCTGTCATGTAATTCTCCACATATCTGGATGAGGTAAACAATGTTCGGTACTAACACCCTTTTTCATTGTTAAAATTATATCTCCACTAATACTAATTCTTGGATCAGGTTTCAAGTTAGTTTCTGTTTGATGTAATAATATACTAGGAAAAATTACAAAGTCTCCAGTTTTAACTGGAAAGATATAACTAGCAAAATTAAATTGATTCCATTCTTTTATATATTGATCGGTTGGTGGAATAAATAAACCTGTTTGTGCGGCCAGTTCTTCTTCAAATCTTACATTACCCATGTCCTCATTGTGAACATAATAGACACAACTAAAGTGACTAGCTGTATGTTTATGTGATGCTATGTGTTGATTTTGTGTCGTATATGTGGCCCATGCTTTTGTAAAATGAGCATCAAACTTATCTAAATTATATCCTTTAACTTTTAAAAAAGAATTAATATGTTTGCATAAAGGTTTAAACAAATCATCATAATCTTTATCTAAATGTAAATTATCTTTAGCATCATTCAGATCTGTAAAATTTGTATTACCTTCTACATCTGTAGTAGCTGCAACACTACCTGGTTTTGCTTTAACGAAATATTCTACTAAAGGTTTTATCTTTTTATTGATTGATTTGTGATTTTTTAAATGTGTTTTATATATGTTTTTAGAAAAAACATTACTAATGGTAATTTCCTCGGCCATAACTAACCTCCAAATATTCTATTTTTGTTACCCAACCACGAGGTATAGCTATTGCTCCTCCTCCATGATTATCATCTTTGTCTCTACACCATGAACGCATAATGACTACTTTTTCTTTGTTTTCTACTATCATCCAACCAACTTCTTGACATAAAGCTAAAGGAGCATCTTTCATTTCTTTAATTGACAGCCAGCCTGTCTCCGTATCTCTGGCATCAAGCCATGTTATACGAACCATAGGGCATTTATCAATATCAAACTTTTCTGTACTAGACATTATAGCTCTTGTGTTATACCAATATTTTGACTATAATTGTATGATTAAATAGGCATAATGCACAAGTCTAGCCTCCTTGCTGAAAATAAGACAATTCATAATTGCAATAGGAGATATGTTTAAAAATCTAATAAAAAAGGTCAAATCATTTGCCAAGAAAGCTGCCCCATATGCAGGGCTTGTAGCTGGCGCTTTTGGATTAAATCCAATGGCTGCAGCAGGTATAGGTGCTTTACTTGGTGGTATGGGTGGCGGAGGAATGAAAGGCGCCATGATGGGTGGCCTCGGTGGCTACATGGGTGGCAAAATGTTTGGAGCCGAAAACCCATTATTTAATACAGGATTTGGACGAGAACATTTTTTCTCAGATAAAGTTGCACAAAATCTTGCAAACAAAGGTTTTTTAAACAAAGGTGTTTTTGCAAATATGAATCCACTGATTGGTAAAGGTGGAAACATTTTTGACACTGCAATAAAAGAGAAAGGAATGATGGATTATCTTCCATTAGTTGGACTAGGAACAGGTCTTGCTTACGCAGGAGGTTTGTTTGACGAACCACCAATTCCAGAAGATGCAATTCCAAAAGAATATAAATACAATGCAGCTACAGATCCTTTAAAAAATATTAATCAAAAATATGCTAACTTATATAATAGCTATTCTCCAATACCGAGTTCTTCTATCTATGGATATTTAAATAGCATTGGAGCAGGATGGGGAAATAAAAATGGTGGAGTTATGGCATTTGCCGATGGGGGAAGAGATAATCCTCCAATGGAACAAATGATTGTTCCTAATCCTAACTTACCAAGTGCACAAGGTGTAATGCAAGAATCAGGAATATTATCTCTAGAAGAATTAGAAATGTATATTGAACAATTAACTATGATGAAAGAAGCGGGAGAACTTTCACAAGAACAATATCAACAAGCAGTACAAATGGTAATGGAAAAAGCAGGACAAATGAAAGCTGCTGAAGGTGGTATTGCTAAATTTAATTATGGCGGAGAAATCATGGGCCCTGGCACCGGCCGTGAAGATATTATACCAGGAAAGATAGTTGATAAAAACACAGGACAAACAAGCGATATGTTGGTAAGTAATAATGAACATATTATACCGGAGTATACTTTATATGCGATGGGCGGAGGAGACACCGAAAAAGGTCACGACATGATGAATCAATTAAGAAGCCAAACTAAAAAAATAGCTGATAAAATGGGTTATGATTTTAAAGGCGCAGAAAACGGGAGTGTAAATTATGGCTGAGTCACAAGTAATCCAAAATCTACCTCCTGAGTATATACAAAAAGCTTACACAGACCTTATTAAAAATGTTGGAGACTATGCAGGTAGTGCACCTGCATTACCTGATTTTCAATTAGCTGGATTTAGTCCTGCACAGCA
>Ga0066866_10000831_pt1 | contig 12357 bp, 16 predicted proteins | sample ETN01SmetaG_3_FD_66435 | JGI IMG/M metagenome (GOLD analysis project Ga0066866, IMG submission 66435) | Marine microbial and viral communities from oxygen minimum zone, Eastern Pacific Ocean - ETNP2014F12-01SV263 | ecosystem: Environmental > Aquatic > Marine > Oceanic ...
TACTACCTGAAATGATATACCCACCATCCGAGGTTTGTTGAACAGAATGACCATAATCCTGCCCACTTCCTCCAAAGGTTTTAGAAAAAATAATTGTTGGTTCTTTTTCTTTAGTATCCTCACAACTCCAAAAAATCAATCCAACAATTAGTATTAGTGCAATAAATTTCCTAAACATATATAAATCTACCCATTCTCCCACAAACAAAAAACCCCACGAGTGGGGCTTGGTACATTAAGGGGCAGTTAATGATGCTCCATTATCTTTCGGATTAATATTCAAAATAAAAGGTGCAGCTTTCTTTGCCCAACTCTCCGGTTTTTCATACATTCCCGCGTTTTCACTCCAGCAGGACCTCAGCATATCGGTATCAATGACTCCGGGATTCAGTGCCACACATACCATACCTTCAGGAAGTTCCTGCGCCAGAGACTTGGACAAACCCTCAACAGCCCATTTGCTGCTACAATAAGGTGCTACTTCCGGTGAAGTGCTTCTACCCCAGCCAGAACTGAAATTGACCACTGTGCCTTTTCCCACTTTGATCATATTCGGCACGAATTCCTTTATCGTATTATGTACACCTTTTATATTAATATCTATCACATCTGAAAATTCCTGCTCCGACACATCCCACAAAGCTGCATTTTTATTTATGATACCTGCATTGTTCAGTAGGAAATCTGGTGAACCAAACTTATTTAGTACATCTTCAGCCCAGAAACGGACCCGCTTGTAATCAGATATATCCACAACCTGAAAATCTGTATTTTCCGGATAGGAATTGGACATTGATTCAATGGAATTAACACTGCGACCACAGCCAATTACCATATGACCAAGTTGGATATATTGTTCAGTCAGTGCTCTGCCCAATCCCTTTGTAGCTCCCGTAATAACTATCGTGTAAATACCTTTGCTCATAGATAGATATTACTCTTCTCCATCGGATGGTGTGTATTCAAAAAATAGCATTACAAATGGATTATTTTGACAAAAAGTGTCGCAGATTATCGTTATTATAAATATAAATTTTCCATATTTAAATCTATCGATACTCCAATAAAAAACCCCGCGAGGATAGAGCTATTTAATTATTGAATTTCTATACTTTTTAATCAATCTTAATTTCCCCGCTCATATACAATTGAGCATGACCAGAAATATAAACTCGGTCTCCATCGTTTTCACAAAACAACTCTCCACCTCTTTTTGAAATCTGTTTGGCTTTGAGTTTTGACTTCTCAAATTTTTCTGCCCAATAAGGTATTAGTTTGGTATGAGCAGAACCGGTAACTGGGTCTTCCAATATTCCATATTTGGGGAAAAATGCTCTTGAGACAAAATCATAATCAAGTCCGGGAGCAGTAATTATTACACCGCGCAAATCAAGCATTCTCAATTTATTAAAATCAGGATTAATATTAGCAATTTTATCCTCATTATCGAAAACAACTAAATAATCTTCATTTTCATAGCAATTCTTTGATTCTTCGCCTAATCCTTCTGCTAAAAGCTTTGGCATATCACATTTTTTAGGCTTCTGGGATGGAAAATCTAGCCTAAATAGATTATCGACTTTTTTTGCTATCAATAATCCAGATAAAGATTCAAATGTAATTTGAGTTGATTTATTTTTTAAAATATCGAAAAGCACATAGGCTGAGGCTAATGTTGCATGACCGCATAGCTCAACCTCACTATTTGGCGTAAACCATCGAATTTCATAATTATTATCTGAGGGACAAAAGAAAGCTGTTTCCGATAAATTATTTTCTTGGGCTATTGATTGCATAGTTTTATCTGGCAACCAATTATCTAATGGGATGACTGCAGCGGGATTCCCTTCGAAAATTTTATTAGCGAAGGCATCTATTTGATATAAACTTAACTTCATACAATATCTTTTGATTTATAATCTACCCATCCTCCCACAAACAAAAAACCCCACGAATGTGGGGCTAAATGCTTAAGAAGGTAAAAAAACAACAATCCCTATTGAGGAGATTGAGTTTATATAATATTACTTTTTCTTAAATTTTTTATTTATTGGGAATGCAATTATTAAACCTGCAAATGCACCATAAACAGTAGTATTTAGCGATGACGATGCAATTGAGCAAGCAGTAGTATCACAGCCTAATACAGAAGCATATGCAAATCCTAAAGCAGAACCAATAAGTGTTAGTATTAATGTTATTTTCATATACAATATTAATAAACCCACCCATCCTCCCACAAACAAAAAACCCCACGAATGTGGGGCTTGGTGGTTGAATGATAATTAAATAAGCCGAGAAGTTCTTTTCTTTTTAATTTTATTTTAATCTCGTAAATAAAAGTTTTAGGATTTTCTCACCATTGCTGCGCAAAGCATTATGCTCATATAAATCAGTTTCCCATATTTTAATATTTTTAATCATTGTACTTGTTTCAATAGAAAAATCTCTGTCAACATACATATCGTTTGTATAAATAGCTGCTGCAACAGGTACTTGGTTTTTTTGAAGAACTTCTTTTTTATAAAGGATTGGCCAGTCATTTTTCTCAGCAAGTATCTGAGCTGCTTTCTTAAAAGGAGAAAGACTTTTGTAAATATCTAACATCCAAGGATATAGCATTTCTCCAGTAAATATTAATTTTTTATTAAATCCATATTTAAATATTGGATATTCTTCAAGAACTCTAAAGGCAGACCATTCTGTAGCAAATTTTTGCGCATAACAAGCTTCATGCAATATGGTGAATATCGGATTTGTATCAAAAGTTTGATTAGACATTACTCCTTTAAGAAATGAATAAGATAATTTTCCATTTATAAATGCATTCTCAAATAGAAAATTCATTATAGCCATTCCATCGCTAAATCCTAAATTAAGTCCAAGTTGTTGAAATCTTTGAACTGTAAATAAATCACCATTTGGCAGGTAAGTTTGATTGTTGATTAAATAATCTGCAATGTTTTGAACATTGTTTTTAGCATTTGGAAAAGTATTATAAAATATATCGTTCTTTTGTAAGACTCTTTTGTATGTCGCTCTATATATATCGTCAGTGTGAGCTTCTAAAGGTGGCAGTCCACCAGTAATAAAAACTTTTTCAAGGCTTTCTGGATAGAATGAGAGATAATGTGTTGCGCAGAAACCTCCAAAGCTTTGCCCAAGAACAGACCATTTTTTTTTGCCTATCAATAATTCTCTGATATATTCAGCATCTCTTACAATATTATCAGCTCTAAAATGTTTTAGTCTATTAGCTATTTCAATATCATTTAAGTTATTGATTGATTGAGATGAAATTAAGGAACTAAGTCCAGTACCCCTTTGGTCTAGTAGTAAGACTCTATAATATTTAGTTGCGTATTTTAGCCATCCAGAATGAGTAATAGGTCTAGGTGATTCATAACCCGGGCCACCTTGAAAAAAGATTAAATAGGGAAGTTTTTTGATTGAATAATTGCTGTCATAGACTTCTCTTAAAAAAATACTAATCTTTTCCCCTTTATCATCATTATAATCAAGTGGCACCATGATACGATGTTCAATAATTGACATTCCAGAATATCTGTATTCAAAATTTTTCATTATTAGATATATTAAAGACTAAAAGTTTTATCTATCCAAATATTCACAAATAAAAAAACCACGAATGTGAGGTTTATAGTTAGTTAACATATTTTACCAAGGAATGAGCTCACCATGTCTTAGAAATTGACCATTTGGGAAATTATCTCTTAAAGCAAAGGCCGCAATTTGAATTGTACTTTCTTCAATCGTAAGAGTTGCATTCTCGCCTCCCATATCGGTTTGTACCCAACCTGGACAAATTGTATTTACCTTTATTCTCATCCCTGATAACTCATTGGAAAGTATTTTTGTCAAAGCATTTAGAGAAGTTTTAGATATTCGGTATGCAGTTGAACCACTCTCCATTTCATCTAACTGCCCCATGCCACTTGATATATTAATTATTCTGCCACCATTGACCATTAGCGGTACAATTGATTTACAAACTCTAAGAACGCCAAGAGTATTGGTATTGAAAGTTTTTAATATAGAATCTTCGGTTGTTTCTAATGCCAGAAGCTGATATTCGTTCAAGAGAATACCTGCATTATTAATTAACAAATCAACATTATTGAATTTTTGTGCAATATCATTCCCAGCTGTCATAACTGAATCAAATTTATCTACATCCATCACTACATAGTTTATTTCATTTTTTGAATTACGAAATTCGGCAATGGTCTTTTGTCCCTTTTTATCATCTCTTACTGTTATTATAACATTGTGTTTATCTGAAAGTATTTCGAGTAAACCATATCCAATTCCACGATTCCCGCCTGTAATAACAATATTTAGTTTTTTCTGCATATCATCCCACATTTTGTTAATAAGTATTTTTTTTTAGTACAAAAATCTACCCATCAACCCATAAACAAAAAACCCCGGGTGACCGGGGCTTGTATAAAAAATCATTAAAAGTTACTGTGACCACAGATTTAGTTTGCTCATGAAAAGCCTGATGGTGCATTACCTGAACTTTTGGATGAACCTCCATTAGCATCTGTAGAGATATTTGGAGCACACAACAACCGCTTTGAATCCTTATTATTGCAACTCGGACATTCTACATCTTTATCTTCTATAGAAAATGGCACAAGATTTTCAAACTCATGCCCACATTTTTTGCATTTATAATCATACATTGGCATATCCAAATCTACCCATCATCCCGCAAACAAAAAACCCCGCTACTGGGCGGAGGTTAAAGACGACTATTTGCATCCACCTACATTTTTTCCGCATAAACCATTCGCTCAATTGTCATAAAGGGTAGCTCGCGTCCAGTTGGTTTCATGTATTGTTCTGCAAGTTCATCATAACCAAGATGCTCCACCATGCGCCAGCCATACTCACTTAAGAAACTGGCCAACTCATTTGGCTCAAACCCAAAGTGCCACACATTGTCTTTCACGATTATCTTGTCATAAAACTTTTCCAACCCATATAATTTCTTGCCTTCGATAAAATCTTTGCGCACATATGTAAACGCCAGCCGACTTCCGGCTGATACTTGTGACAAGAAATTGAATGTCTGACGAACAGATGTCTCTGTTAAATATTGACTGACAGCTTCCCAGATGAAAAAGGTTTTCGTATTACTTAAATAGCCATACTCCTTTAGAACAGCACCTAATTCTTGCTCAATAAAGTTGATTGGAACGAGTGTAATATTCTTAGGTATACTACCTAATATTTTTTGCAGATTTGCTTGTTTTGACTCAATATTTTCAGGCTGGTCCACTTCCCAAGCGGACACATTTTCCAAAGCGGGTAGTCGATACAGACGAGTATCATATCCCGCTCCTAAATTCACTACTGCATCAACTGAATGATCATCAGTAACAGCCAAAACCACCTTATCATCTATGTAGCGTTTGCGACACATGAAACCGCTCCAAATCCCGGGTACTTGCTTCTCTGATGCTTTTATTATCCAGTCCCTCAGCACAGAGAACCACATTAGCTTGATAAATAATTGAGACGCAACAGGCAAAATTTTCAAAGCGAAATTATCGTGGATAATGCGTTCATCGCTCTGGAAATATTGTTCAATAGCAACCAAAAATGTTGGGACAACCCCTGTTTTTTCAGCACCTTTCGTGTCTATGTTTTCTTTTGACTGGTTCATTATAAAATCTACCCATCAACCCATAAACAAAAAACCCCGGGTGACCGGGGCTGGATGATAAGATAGAGAGTTTGTAATTAACTTATTTAATGAATATAGCTGTTGCAGTTCCAGTCTTATAATGGGCTTCATTGATAGTAGTATTTTCCTTGTTAACCGTAATATTTCTTTTAGTTTTGTTATCAGTATTTTCTATCACAATACCATTAGCACCAAGTTGTGCGGCTTCAATTTTTAAACGTTCTATTATTTTATCCATTTTACTTTGCCAAGTAATATTTATTGAAGGGTCTTTAAATGCAAATTCACTTGATGCATCAATCCTTGCAATAATTTCATATTCATCAGGATATTCTGCGAGTATTTTTACCTGTGATGGAGATATTGGTGATTTTGTTTCGCCTACTACTATATGAGAAACAGGGTAACAGCCAATTAAAATCATGGCTAATAGTAAAACAATCGATTTTTTCATCACATTCTTCTAATTTTTATTTGTCTATTATTACCATCCAAATCTACCCATCATCCCACAAACAAAAAACCCCGGGTGACCGGGGCTTTATGTAGGTAATCTATTTTTTTGGCCAGCAGGATTCCACAATATTCCCAATCAAATACCCATAGAATAATGTAATCAAAGCATCTCCAACCCGATTAAATAATTCTCCAAAATGATTAAAAATATCATTATCTACTAATGCGAAGGCTAAGATTAAACCTATCATTGTTCCAATCCACCCACCAAGTATCATATCGTGCTTTAAAACTTTTCCTAATTCGTGAAACTTATACCTCTCTTTTTTGGCATAGGTCAGTCCACTAAAGGCAACCACAATTACAAGTGAAGGTATACTTATAAAATTACCGATACCTACATTTGTTATACCTTCAACCCCTAACGCATAGCCCACAGTACCAATTACTAAAAATAGCAATCCAAATATTCCAATTAGTTTATTTATCATATCATTCTTTATGCTATTGAGTAAAATCTACCCCTTTTCCCACAAACAAAAAACCCCACGAGTGTGGGGCTACAAACAATTAACTTCTGTTTTCAAAGCTATCCTGCTGTACAATTAGCAACATTCAAACCATGGGTCTTTATAAAGGTCATTAAAGAAGATTTTTCTATCTTCATCACCTTTAATTTTTTCACCAGAGGTTTTAGCATTTAAAAAACATTTATTCATTTTTTCTGAATCCCCTAATGCTGCATATGATCTGGCTTTACTTTCATATGCATATGCTAAATCAAAGTCTTTAAGAGATTCTTTCATTGTTATATCCATACAAGCTTTAGCGTATACAAGAGATTCTTCACCTCGATTCAGTACTGCGAGCACATGAGATATTAACCATTGACCCCTCTGTTCATTCACAGGTTTGTAGTGGGGTGATTTCCTCCAATGGTACAACGATGCCTTTGCAAAAAATAACATTCGTTTATCATCATTTTCATTTCTGTCTTTTTTATCAAGCAGATTCCAAGTCTGAACATTCAATTCAATTCCCATATAATGATGAATATTTACTTTTTCTTTTGACTGGCTCATTCCCAAATCTACCCATCCAGTATTTTCAAAACCTGTGAATTCTACAAGCGTGCTTAAGTATTTCATTTCGTACACCCCAACCAACCATTATATTTACCACACTCACATTCATTTCCATCTCTATCCCAACACTGTTGACTAATTATACCCATCAAATTATCAAGAGTTTTTTGACCACTCTTCTTTCCATTTTCAAACCAAAAAGTCATTTTTCTTACTCCATCCTTGTAAGTTTCTTCTTGCATTTTCTGGCCATTCTCATACCAATAAGTCCATTCCCCAGTCATTAAACCATCCTTGTAAGTCCCTTCAGTCTTCTTCTGTTTATTTTCGTACCAATAAGTCCATAATCCATTTTGTTTACCATCTATATAGTTTCCTTCCTCTTTTTTTTGTCCATTTTCGTACCATTCTGAACGTAATCCATGAAATTCCCCATCTGTTAGTGTGCCTTTCAATTTTTTATTCCCATTCTTATAACGTTCATCAACATTAACTACTTCAATTTTTATTCCATCTTTGAAAGTACTTACATATTCCTTCTGTCCATTTTCATACCACCCAGTCAATAATCCATCTAATTCCCCTTCCTTGTAGGTTCCTTCTTGATACTTCTGTCCATTTTCATACCAACGTGTGAATAATCCATCCTTTTTCCCACCCTTGAAAATTCCTTCTTCTTTTTTCTGTCCATTCTTATACCACCAAGTCCATTTTCCATCTTCTTCCCCGTTCTTATAAATTTCTTCTTCCATCTTCTGTCCATTTTTATACCATTCAATCCACAATCCATCTTTAATACCGTTATTGTATTTACCTTCTAATTTCTTTTTTCCATTAACATAAATGGAATATATGTCCCCTGTGTATGGTTTATTAGAATTAGGTGAATAGATTAATCCGCCATGTTCTTTCATTAACTCCATATTCCAATTCTGTTGAGAAACCCCAACTGAAAGGGATAGTAGTGATATGATAAGATAGTTTATCATCTCAAGTAACATCAATTTACTAACAATCATTCTATAAAAAACAAAACCCCACTTCTACAAACAAAAAACCCCGCTAATGTGGGGCTTGATTAGGATGGATTATGCTTTGTAATAGTAGCATTTTACATGACCATTTGGGCTAATAACTTTTTGAGTTTCGGTGTTTTATCAAGAGCAAGCTTTAGTCGTGGAATATCTTTGTCATCCAAAATAAGAGGAGAGCGTTGAAATCGACCTTCATGATTGTAATGGCAAAATCTTATTTCGTAAGTGCCTTTGGCTTCACCATCGGTAAACTTCAACAATTGAATTGTTGGGTTATGGTACTCGCATTGAATCTGTGCTTCTTCTTCGACAATTCCGCTACCCCATTGTAAAGAAAATGTTTTTTGTTTCTTATTCATCAATACAATAATGAGCAATTAAAATTCTTCATTATTGAATCTACCCATCCTCCCACAAACAAAAAAGCCCGGGTGACCGGGGCTTGATGTTTAAATATCACTGTGGACTAATATTTTACGGGTGTTAATCGAATCTCCATTGCTTCGCCTTCATGCGGTTGAAAGCGAATATAGAATATATCTTTTTCTGGTCGTTCGTAACTCAGAGTCCGATGTGCACCTGGACTAATACCTTTGAAAGATATGTAATTTTCTTCCATTTTTGTTAATTCAAAATGGTATGCTTCAGGATTCTCTGGCGACAAAGAGTTATCAAAGAGTTGTAATTGGAGTTCAAGTGTACCATTGACTTCTTCTATATGAATTATTTCTACAAATTTGGTGCTTGACTCATTGGTTAAACGTACCAAGGCAACTATAGTGCCTGCACGAGGTGGTAGCCAGGTTTCTTCTAATATATTCCCTTCAATTGGTCCTTGCCAAGAACCAGTAAGCCATGAAAGACTATTAACAGACAAAGGTTTATCGCTTTGCCCCCAAACCAACCCAATAAATAGTAGGAAGGATATATATCTACCCATAACCAAATCTACCCATCCTCCCACAAACAAAAAAGCCCGGGTGACCGGGGCTTGATATATATATTCAAATATTTTTTAGCCATAATTCATAGTCAGCCGAGTCCATTTTATTCATTACTCTTTCCATGCGGTTTATTGCGTATTGATTAAAATCATAATTCAGGTTAGAAACTTTGGCTTGTACATAACCCCACAAAGACCATCCTATATCACTGGCTATACCTTGCAGATATACTCTTGAAATTATATTTTCTTGAATTTCTCCATAATACCTTTTAATCAGCTCGTTGACTTGGTTGTGATTATAGTTCATCTCAACAATTAAATTGCCAAGTTCAAAACAGGGGTCATTATTGCCACTATAATCAAAATCCACTAAAAACATTTGATTCTGATTATCGATGATATTTCCGATTACAAAATCATTGTGACATGGAACCAGATGCCTTCTGTAGAGTGCAAGTTTTTGACCAAGATTGTCAATCCTATTTAAAATCGGAAACAGCAGTTTTGGTAGCCCATCTTTTTTTAAAATATTCATATAATGATAAATATAGGTAAACATATTAAAATTCCTGTAAAACGGTTTTGCATCATGTAATGTTTTTATCATTTTTACAAGTACAGATATCTTTTCAGAGCCATGAAATGATTTTGATACAGAATTTTTGGATGTTATGAACTCTGTAACGAGTAATTCTTCAGCTTTGATATAATGAACTACTTTTGGTGATATACCGATGTCGCCACAAATTTTATTATTATAATATTTATTTTTGAAATCAATATTCAATAATTTTGAATTGGTGCCTGGTATAGAGATGAAAAATGCTTTGCCGTCTACAATGACCTTAAAATTATTATTGGTAATCCCTTTGTTTATTCGATTTAACGTAAACGATTTTCCCATCAATGCCGAGATTAATCTTGTTATTTTTTCTAAACTGTAGTCTTCTAATATTTTTTTTGGCACTATTCGAAATCTACCCATCATCCCACAAACAAAAAACCCCGAGGGACCGGGGCTTATGGTTCATTTGATAATTTCTTGTTATTCCACCGTTGTCTAAAGTTACTTATAGATACAAAAATCAAAGATATTAATTTCATTGATAATATAGCCCAATCCAAGATAAGGCGAGACTGTTTTGTCATATTCATTTATTATTGTCAAGCCAAACCTAAAAGTATCTCTACCATCTGGTTTCTGGTAACGATACCCTGCTATTACATATAAACCATTAGAAAATTCTTCACCTCCAAAAGCCCACCCGCCACCAAATTCCAATCGATGTTTTGAACCTAACAAATAATTTGCACCTAAAATTGATGGGATATTTTCTAAATCTTTATAATTAATACCCGGGTAATAACCAATTCCAAGCCGTAAAGTGAGATTATTTGTAAACAGAAGGTCATAATTTGCCGAGCCAAAATTCCCCGGGCCTCCTAATTCAAAAAAGATTTGGTTTTCTTGTGCATTTAAAATCTGCGTGGTAATAAAAACTAATAATATGGATACTTTTTTCATGGTAAGCCCAAATCTACCCATCCTCCCACAAACAAAAAACCCCACGGATGTGGGTGGGGAGATGATACTGAAATATGTATTACTTAATTAGTTTTATCTTTTTTGTTTGAATTGAACTACCAAATTTCATCATTACTAAATAGGAACCTGATGCAACTGCGTTTCCTGCCATATCATCTCCTTTCCAAACTATATTATACTTTCCACTATGCATCTGTTTTCCAATTAAGTTTAATACCCATTTACCTGTTATATCATAAATACCAATATCCACATACCCAGAATTATTTATTGTGAAATCAATCTTAATTGAATTATTAAATGGATTCGGGTATACAGTATCAAGAGAAAATCTATTCGGTGAAGTAAAAGGTTTATTATCAATGCTGACAACAGATGCTTCTTCATTCATAACAATATCCAAAATACCAACTAAACCATTTTCTGTTTCTTCCAATGGTATTACTAATCCAGGATGATTTTCTTCCCAGTCCCCATCTATTAATGGGTCAACTTCAAAATAGCATTGAGTGACTAATTCTAAACCAGAAGGGCTAGTAATTTTATAATGAAAATGCCTTGGTCTCCCTGTATAATATCCAGGAAATATTGATTCAAAACCATAATATCCATTTTGGTCAGTAACAATAATACCTCTCAAATTGTATGGGTCATTATTAGAGTTTCCAGATTGACATTCTTGGAAGACAGTATAACAACCATCATCATTTGCGTGCCATACATCTACTAATGCATTTTGAATTGGAGTTTCACAATCATCAGCAGTTACAACTCCTGAAATAAAAATTCGAGTTCCAGGTTCTTCAGAATTTGCTAAGATAGTTCTTTGAGGATGATTTTGTGACCAATATGGACCCAATATATCAGAGTGAGTAATAGTACAGTCCCTACTTGATAATATAGAACCAGGCATAATTCCTGCACCAATTGTCCCTAGAATTCCATTTTTAATAAATGTTCGCCTTTTCACCTCCCAATCTACCCATCCTCCCAGTAACAAAAAACCCCGGGTGACCAGGGCTTGAAGGTTAATTGCAGTTAGATATGTCCTGCTGTCCTGTTCTATTATCAAGACAGGACGGATATGGTGGACAAAATTTGTTGTCCCTTAAATCAATAAAATTAAAAGCCCTCCATCTCAAATTTATATCACATATACTCTCTGGTATTACTCCCGTAAGGTTATTCTCCCGGATAGAAATTCTTCTTAAGGATTCTCCTTGAGATTCATAGGGTGTATCACTTTGGGAATAATGGGCATTTATATTCCATATTTCCATTGGGACTTCTCCCGTGAGTTGATTTCTACTTAAATCTAACCAATGTAGATTGGTATTCCCTAACTCGGCTGGAATAGAACCTGTTAGTTGATTATCCTGTACCCATAAATACGTAAGTTTTGTAAGATTTCCAAGCTCCGGTGGTATTGGTCCTGTTAGCTGATTATCCTGTAAACGCAGAGACATAAGGTTTGTGAGATTCCCAAGCTCCGGTGGTATTGGTCCTGTGAGCTGACCGCCAATCGCAAATATACTTTCTAACTCGGTTAGATAACCGATACTTTCAGGGATAGT
>Ga0066866_10000832_pt1 | contig 12349 bp, 9 predicted proteins | sample ETN01SmetaG_3_FD_66435 | JGI IMG/M metagenome (GOLD analysis project Ga0066866, IMG submission 66435) | Marine microbial and viral communities from oxygen minimum zone, Eastern Pacific Ocean - ETNP2014F12-01SV263 | ecosystem: Environmental > Aquatic > Marine > Oceanic ...
ATCTGATGACTTGGCTGTAGAAGTTGTTAAGCACTTAGTTAAGAGTGTTCCAAAGTTGGATCCCTCAACCATTGATGATGTAATTGTTGGTTGTGCTAATCCAGAAGGAGAACAAGGACTTCAAATAGGAAGATTAATTGCTGCTCGCTCCTTAGGTAAGGAAGTTCCAGGAATCACAATTAATAGATATTGTGCATCTGGACTAGAGGCTATAGCTTTAGCTGTTTCTAAAATTAAAGCTGGTTTTGGAGAGATATATATTGCTGGAGGAACTGAAAGTATGAGTTTACTTCCAATGACAGGTTATAAGCTTTCCCCTAGTTATAAGGCTAATATTGATAATATAAATTATCATGTTAGCATGGGAGCTACAGCGGAAGCTGTATCAAGTAAGTATAAAATTTCAAGAGAACAAGCAGATTCTTTCTCATATTCTTCTCATATGAAAGCAGCAAATGCAATTGATAAAGGTTTCTTCAATGAAGAAATAGTTCCAATAAAAGTTGATGAAGTTTTTGTTAAAAATGGTAAGCGAGTAGAATCAAGCCATGTTGTGGAGGTTGATGAAGGCGTTAGAAGAGATACAACTTTAGACGGTTTAGCAAAATTACGTCCAGCCTTTAAAAAAGGAGGAGTTGTTACCGCTGGGAATTCATCTCAAACATCCGACGGAGCTGCTTTTACTCTAGTTATGAGTGAGAAAAAGGTTACAGAATTAGGGCTTCAGCCCATTGCTAAATTATTGGGTTGTGCAGTTGGTGGTGTAGATCCTCTTTATATGGGCATTGGACCGTGTGTAGCAATTCCGAAAGTTTTGAATCAGGTAGGACTTAAACTTTCAGACATAGAACAAACTGAGCTTAATGAAGCGTTTGCCGTTCAGTCTTTGGCTGTAATTCAAGAAGCTGGTTTAGACCCTGAAACAGTAAATTTAAATGGTGGAGCAATAGCAATGGGTCATCCTTTGGGCTGTACAGGGGCAAAATTGACAATTCAGTTACTCAATGATATGAAAAGAAAGAAACAGAAATTTGGAATGGTAACTGCTTGTGTAGGTGGAGGTCAGGGAATCGCTGGTGTATTTGAAAGGTTATAAAATCAAATATTTTTTATTAATAAAATTCAAAAGTCTTTTATCAAAAAGTGTAATTTTGTTTTAGCAAGCTGTAAAGACTTTGCCAAATGGATAAGTATTCTTTTTTAAATTCAGCTAATACGGCCTATTTCGCTGAACTTTATGACCAATACCTTAAGTATCCTGATACTGTTGAACCTAGCTGGAGAGCTTTTTTTCAAGGGTTTGATTTTGGTTTAGAAAACGGAACTTCATTTTCTGAATCAGATACAATAGTTCCAGAAAATATAAAAAAGGAATTTCAGGTAGTCAAACTAATTGATGCTTATAGAAATAGAGGACATTTATTTACCAAAACAAATCCGGTCAGAGAAAGAAGGACATACAATCCGACCTTAGATTTTCAAAATTTTGGGCTCGAAGAAAAAGATTTATCGACTGTTTTCAGTGCAGGAGAAATAATGGGTATTGGATCTACAACCTTAAGTGAAATAATTATTCATTTAAAAAAGATTTACTGTGATTCAATAGGAATAGAATATATGTATATTAGGAACCCTAAAAAAGTTGATTGGATTCAGAAAAGACTGAATATAAATACCAATCATCCAAAATTTTCGGCAGATCAAAAAAAACATATTCTTTCAAAATTGAACCAAGCTGTTGGTTTTGAAAATTTTTTACATACAAAATTTGTAGGTCAGAAACGTTTTTCACTAGAAGGAGGAGAGTCCTTGATCCCTGCTATTGATTCAATAATTGAGTTAGCTGCTGAAAAGGGAGTAGAAGAATTTGTTATGGGGATGGCCCACCGAGGAAGATTGAATACTTTGATAAATATTTTTGGAAAATCTGCTAGAGATATTTTCAATGAATTTCAAGGCAAGGATTATGATGAAGAAGTGCTTTTTGATGGAGATGTAAAATATCATATGGGATGGACTTGTGAAAGAAAGACAGGTTCAGGAAAAAAAATAAACCTTAATATTGCCCCAAATCCGTCACACTTAGAAACGGTTGGTGCAATTGTTCAAGGGATCACTAGAGCGAAACAAGATGATGATTTTTCGGGAGACTCTTCCAAGGTACTTCCGATTATAGTTCATGGAGATGCGGCAATTGCTGGCCAAGGACTTCCTTATGAAATTGTTCAAATGGCTAGTTTGAAGGGATACAAAACAGGAGGTACAATTCATATAGTGGTTAACAATCAAATTGGTTTTACAACAAATTATCTTGATGCAAGAACTAGCACTTATTGTACAGATGTAGGTAAAGTTACTTTATGTCCTATTTTTCATATTAATGCTGATGATGTAGAGGCTGTTATTCATGCAACCCTTTTTGCTCTAGAATATAGAATGGAATTTAATCAGGATGTTTTTATTGATTTATTAGGATATAGGAAGTATGGTCATAATGAAGGTGATGAACCTCGTTTCACCCAACCTAAATTATATAAGGATATTGCAAAACATAAAAACCCCAATCAGATATATTCCGAGATTTTATTAACCGAAGGAGTTATAGATCAAGATCATTTATCTAAAATTGAAAAAGAATATAAAGAAATGCTTAATAAAGCTTTTGAAGATTCTTCAAAAGTAAAAGAAACTATAGTGACTGATTTTATGGCAGATGAGTGGAAAGATTTTGAGAGAGCTGATAAGGAAATAATGAGTAAAGAGGTCAAAACAAAGGTTGCAATCTCAGATTTAGAGTTGGTTGCTAATGCAGTAACTACAATTCCTAAAGGAAAAAAGTTTCTAAAAAAAATTGAAAAATTAATTGGCGACCGAAGATCAATGTTTTTTGAAAGAGATAAAATTGATTGGGCTATGGGAGAGATGTTAGCCTATGGTTCATTGCTTATGCAAGGATTCAATGTAAGAATTTCAGGACAAGATGTTGAACGAGGCACATTTTCTCATAGACATGCTATTCTAAAGTCTGAAGAGTCTGAAGAGGAAGTTATTTTGCTAAAAAACATTGATTCTGAGATTAAAGGAAACTTTTCAATTTATAACTCTTTACTTTCAGAATATGGAGTTTTAGGTTTCGATTATGGATATGCCATGGCAAGTCCAAAAACGCTTACAATATGGGAAGCACAATTTGGAGATTTTAGTAATGGAGCCCAAATTATTTTAGATCAATATATTTCTGCAGCTGAGGATAAGTGGAAATTACAAAATGGAATTGTTCTTTTTTTACCTCATGGCTATGAAGGTCAGGGGGCGGAGCATTCATCTGCGAGAATGGAAAGATACTTGCAACTTTGTGCAGAAGACAATATGATTGTAGCTAATTGTACGACTCCATCAAATTTATTTCATTTGCTAAGAAGACAAACAATTGTAAATTATAGAAAGCCACTTATAGTTTTTACTCCAAAGAGTTTGTTGAGACATCCTCTTGCAGTTTCTAAAAAAGATGATTTTACTAAAGGGAAATTTGAATTATTAATTCCAGACAAGGAAGTTTTACCTGATAAGTCAAAAACTTTGGTTTTTTGTTCTGGAAAGTTCTATTATGATTTGATTAAAGCCCGTGAAGAAAAAAACAGAATGGATGTTGCTATTGTCAGAGTTGAACAAATTTTCCCGCTACCTAAAGATCAAATAAATGATCAGTTAAGTTTATATAGTAAAACAAAAGATATTGTTTGGGCTCAAGAAGAACCAAAAAATATGGGAGCCCTAAGTTATTTGCTTTTACATTTTGAAAAAGTAGCAGCTTTTCGTTTGGTAAGTAGACCGTTTTCTGATTCTCCTGCTTCTGGTAGTTCTGTAAGGTTTCAAAAAAGACATGATAAGGTTATTGAAAAAGTTTTTCGAAAGAATTGATGAAAGAGATAAATAAATTAAATTTGATTAATAAATTATAAACTATGGTTTTAGAAATGAAAGTCCCTTCTCCTGGAGAATCAATTACTGAGGTTGAAATTGCACAGTGGTTAATTTCAAATGGAGATTATGTTGAAAAAGACCAAGCTATTGCTGAGGTTGATTCTGATAAAGCTACGTTAGAGCTTCCGGCAGAAGCAAGCGGGACAGTTACTTTAAAGGCTGAAGAGGGAGATACAGTTGAAGTTGGAGCTATAGTTTGTCTTATTGATACTGAGGGAAAACCTTCTGAGAATGATTCATCTGCACAAAATAAAAAAGAAGCTCCTGAGTCTATTGTAAAAGAGGCGAATACCCAAGTTTCTACACAAAAAACTTATGCAACAGGCACTCCTTCGCCATCAGCAAAAAAAATAAGTTCGGAAAAGGGGATAGATTTGAGTCAAATAAAGGGTTCAGGACGTGATGGTAGAATAATAAAAGAAGATTTAGTTAAAGGAGTCCCTTCAATGGGTACGCAATCTAAAGAGGGTACTCGTTTAGATAAAAGAGAAAAACTTTCGATGCTAAGAAGAAAAGTAGCGGAAAGATTAGTTTCTGTGAAAAATGAGACAGCGATGCTGACCACTTTTAATGAAGCTGACATGAGTTCAATTTTTGATTTAAGAAAAAAATATAAAGAAAAATTTGAAGAAAAACATGGCGTAGGCCTTGGTTTTATGAGCTTTTTTACCAAAGCTGTAGTTCGCGCTTTAAATCTTTTTCCTGATGTAAATTCAATGATTGATGGAGATCACAAAATAGCATATGAATATTGTGACATTAGTGTTGCTGTATCTGGGCCTAAGGGTTTAATGGTTCCTGTAGTTAGAAATGCTGAATTACTTTCTTTTAGTGAAATAGAGTCAGAAATAAAACGTTTAGCGATTCGTGCCCGAGATGGTGAAATAACTGTGGACGATATGACTGGAGGAACTTTTACCATTTCCAATGGAGGCGTTTTTGGATCTATGTTATCAACACCGATAATTAATCCTCCCCAATCTGGTATTTTAGGCATGCATAATATTATTCAACGTCCAGTTGCTGTTGACGGAAAAGTAGAGATTAGACCTATGATGTATTTGGCACTATCATATGATCATCGAATAATTGATGGAAAGGAATCCGTAGGATTTTTAGTTGCAATCAAAGAAGCACTGGAGAATCCGATTGAACATTTGATGTCAAACAAAATAGAAAAGGCATTAGGCCTTTAGAAAAAGAGTTAAGGGTTTATAACAAATAATTGCCTTCGTTTTTCTTAAAAAATCTGCTCCAATAATTCCATTTATTGAATTTGCTCCACTTTTTATCATAGTTTCATTAATGTGATCCATATCCAAAAGTAGAAAAGAAAAGCTTCCAATTTTTCTAGATCCATATTCAACCATACTTTTTTTGGTCATTTTTAGATTTAGTTTTCCTTTTCCAGCACCCGCGCCCTCAATTTCTTTATTTTTGTCAACTTGATTAAAGATTTCCTTTTCTTTTTTATTTATGCAACTATTTGAAGCACCAGTATCAATTAGGAAAAGACCTTTGGTCCCATTAATTTTTAAATTACAAGTTAAATGTTGACTCTTTGTTTTTTTTAAATTTATGCCAAAATAGCCACTTTTATCTAAAAACTTTTTTATCATTTGAAAGGTAAAGATGTAAAGTAAATTAAAATTTTAGAATAATAAGAAGCAAAAAAAATATTTGGAATTATATTAGTTTAAATTATGCAATTAATAGATACCCATACCCACCTTTATTTAAAAGATTTTGATCATGATAGAGAGGAAATAATTAAAAAAGCTATTGATGTCGGTATAAATCATTTTTTTATTCCTTCTATTGATTCTTCTTATCATAAAAGGATGTTTGAACTAAAGAAGAATTTCCCCAATTATATTTATTTAATGATGGGACTTCATCCGAATTATGTTAATGAAAATTATGAAGAAGAACTAGCAATTGTTGAGGAATTACTTTCAAGAGATAAATTTTTTGCAATTGGTGAGATAGGAATAGATTTATATAGAGAAAAAAAGTATTTGGTTGAGCAACAAAAAGCTTTCGAGAAACAAATTCTTTTAGCAAAATCTCATAGCTTGCCTATTGTAATTCATTGTAGAGAGGCTTTTGATGAAGTTTTTGAAATAATTGAGCAACATAAAGATGACAGCTTAACAGGTATTTTTCATTGTTTCACAGGGAATTTTAATTATGCTCAAAGAGCGATTGACTCAAATTTTAAACTAGGAATTGGGGGCGTTGTTACTTTTAAAAATAATGATCTTGAAAAAGTTTTACAGAACATACCAATAGAAAATATTGTTTTGGAAACAGATAGTCCATATTTGGCTCCTGCGCCCTTTCGGGGAAAGAGAAACGAAAGTTCATATCTGACAAATATTCTCTTAAAACTTTCGGATATTTATAGCGTTTCTGAGGAAGAAATTGCTAATATAACAACGAAAAATGCTCTTTCCGCATTTAAATTTTGATAATTTTTCTAATGAGAAAAAATAAAAATGAATAAAAATTTTTTTAAAGAAGTAAGAATTTTAGACGGCGGAATGGGTCAAGAGTTATTAGCTCGGGGACTTGAATCAAGAGGGACTTTATGGAGCGCAAGCGCACTCTTAGATAAAAACTACCATCAACTCGTTTTAGACACACATTTAGATTTTATAAATGCAGGAGCGGAAATAATTGTTACAACAACATTTAGTACAAAAAGAATTAAACTTCGTGAAAATAATATTGAAGAAAAATTTGAATATTTAAATATTAAAGCTGGAGAAATTGCTCAAAAAGCTAAAAGGTTAAGTAATGGTGTTTTTGTAGCTGGAAGCTTGCCTCCGCAAAATTTTGTATATCAGGCTGATTTAAGAGAAAGTCAAGAAATTCATGATAATTTTTATGATCAAGCTAAACTTATAGATCCATATGTTGATTTTTTTTATCTTGATGTTTTAAGTAGTGTAAATGAGATTAGACAGGCCATTCGAGCAATAAAAAATTTTAAAAAACCCTATTTAATAGGTGCTCATGTTTCAGAAGGTACAAGGATGCCAAGCAATGAAAAAATTTCAGATATAATTCATAAAATTGATCATGATAATTTAATGGGTTTAATGTTGTCATGTGTCTCTCCAGAAAATTTTGAATTAAATCTTAAAGAACTTCAAAGCCTTGGTTTACCATTTGGGTTCAAGCTTAATGGATTTAAACTTACCAATCCAAAAACTGGTTATAATAATAGTTATACAAAAAGTATATCAAAAAATCCAATTGAGTTTTTGGGTAAAAGAAAAGATTTGACGCCAAAAAAATTCGCAAAATTTGTTGAAAAATTTAAATCATCAGGCGCAACAATTCTAGGAGGATGCTGTGAGACAAATATTAATCATATAAATGCAATTTTTAAATTAAAAAATTGATTGTGTTTAGTTTTATTAATATAATTATAATTAGAGAGGTGGCCGAGTGGCTTAAGGCGCACGCTTGGAAAGCGTGTATGCGTTAATAGCGTATCGAGGGTTCGAATCCCTTCCTCTCTGCTAAGTTGTTTTTTGGTGATTACTTTAAATCTTAATTAACTTTTTCTCTTCTGTGCTGGCATAATTTAAATCCCAATCAACTAATTTTTTTTCCATTATTTTTCGATATAAAAAGGGGACTAGCAATACAATGTATAGCATTGCTAAATAACCAAAGGGAGTCATTGGCGCATTTTCAGGACATGGATGAAGTTCCCAAAATTTCAAGCTAGCTCGTCTGTGGTGATCAGAATGTCTTGTTACATTACATAAAAACACACTGCTCAATAGATGATTTGAGTTCCATGAATGCCTCATTTGCATTCGTTTCCCTTGTTCTCTAACTAAACCATAATGCTCAACATAATTTATAGTTTCTAAAAACGATTTTGCTAAAAGGGCACATATTAAAAAGTATAATATTCCAATCCATCCACCAATAAGAAACGCCAGAATAGTAATCAATAAACTTCTGCAGTATCCAACAAACATTCTGTTTTTAAAGCTGAAAGGATTAGCGCCATTGATTTTTAATCGGTTATTTTCAATTTTCCAGCCATCAACATGTTCAGTATAAATAGCTTTTATTATAAATGAATAAACATTTTCACCTCTTTTCGCTGAAGCTGGATCATCAGGGAGACATGCATTTTTATGATGACCGTAAACATGTTCAATAGCAAAAGTACAATCCCAGGAAAAAGCAAGAAGCCAATTTCCTATAAACATATCAAATTTGTTTTTTGTTCTATGGGTTAATTCATGTCCGGGAACAATGCCGAGAACACCAATAATTAAGGTAGTTTGAATTATTAAAACAATTTTGTCAATTATATTAAAAGAATTTTTTAAACTAATAAAATCAATAGAATAATATGAGTCTAGGAAATTAAGATGCCATTGAGGTAAATTATTGCTGAGAATAGATATAATTAATATTACCAAAATAAATAAAATTGGCAGGTTGATATACATAGAAGCATTTAATATACTTGGGTAAGAAAACTGTTGAATATGTTTATCCTTAGGAAGCATGTAGTCACCAATTATAAGAAAAAGTGAAAAGCCAATAAAAAAAATAGTTGGATAGTATTCCCCCATTGGAATTACTAGTAAATAAAGAACAGTTGTAAATGCAGGAAGAAAGTGTTTAAGGTATTTTAACATTTACTTTTAGATTTATGTCGACATTTCTTTTGATTGTCAAATAAAGTTAAATATTTCTTTTTAAACATCTAGTAAAAAAAGGGACCTAAAGTTACAGAGAAGGTAGTTTCCAACCGTTATTATATTTCGGTATAATAAGATTATTAGCTACGGAATTATCAAAATTATTTTTTTCATCATTCCATCTGATTTTTGATCCACTTCTAAAAGCAACATTACCCATATGGGCAACTTTTGATACTTGGCTTCCACTTTCTATGCCACAGTTTAAAATTGACGGATCATTTTTTTTAATGCTATCTATAAAGTTTTTTGTATGTAAATCAAGGGCATTACCATACTTTTTACGAACTTCATCCCAGTTAAAAGTAGTTCTTGGGACTCCTTCAATAAATAATTCCCCGCCATTACGGTGATTTTTTTCTGGAATTACTTCCCATCCAGTTCTATTAACAACTATTGTACCTTTACTTCCAATAAATGCTATTCCTTCATCAAGCCCATAATTTCCACCATCGATTCCGTTAGAATGTTCCCATAAAATTGTAAAATCTTTATATTCATATATAGTTTGAAGAGAATCTGGCGTCTCTGTATCTTGATTAGGATAGGCAAATTTGCCTCCAGCTGCAGAAATTGATAATGGATTTTTTGCATTCATCCCCCATAGTGCTATATCAATTTCGTGAACTCCCCAGTCAGTCATTAATCCGCCAGCATAATCCCAGTACCATCTAAAACTACCATGGAATCTATTTTTATTAAACTTTCTTAAAGGAGCAGGACCTAACCACATATTATAGTCAACTCCTTTAGGGGTTTTAGTATCCTTTAAATTATCTACCCATCCATACCAACCCATATAGGCCCATACTTTGACTAATCTTACTTTCCCTATATTTCCTGACCATAAATAATTCATAGCTTCCCTGTATTGTCCTCCACTTCTTTGCCATTGTCCTACTTGAACACATTTTTTAGATTCAACTGAAGCTTTTAACATTATGTCAGCTTCTTCAATTGAATTTGAAATAGGCTTCTCACAATATATATGTTTATCTGCATGCAGAGCATCAACTAAATTTAAACAGTGCCAATGATCAGGAGTTCCAATTACAACTGCATCAATATCTTTGTTTTCTAACAACTTTCTATAATCGTTATAGATTTTAGGTTTTTTTCCAGTGATATCTTTTACATTTTCTGATCTTTCTTCAAGAACTCTATCATCAATATCGCAAAGAGCTATACAGTCAGTTTCACTATTTTTTAATATTGACCTCATGTCACTCCACCCCATTCCTTTACATCCAATTACCCCAAGATTAATTTTATCGTTTGATGATATTTTTGATCTATTATTTGCAATCAGCTCAAGAGGTGTATTAAAAATAAACTGAGATCCTATTCCAATTTTAGCTGCTTTCTTAATAAATTCTCTTCTGTTATTCATGGTATTTATTTTAATCTATTATTTACTTCTTCCCAATATAAAACCCTGATGCAAATAAAAACTCATTAGAGACACTTTTAGAGACAGTCAAAACTACAAAATCCTGGAAAATTCTAGTAAATTATATTTTAAGGAAACAAAAAAGTAAAAAAATGTGAGATTTTATAAGGATTTTACAAAATCTACAAAAACAGTTCGAGTCCCTGCTTTCTATCATGGGAGAGTCGGTGATTTTTTACCAAATGATGGATCACGTATACCAAAGGTGCAGGGCGGAGTGAAGGGGTATTTATCAGTTATATAGTAGCCGTAGTCTCCATTCAAATCATAGGCCCCATTACACTCATCGAGATTTCCCGTACCAGCAAAATACCAGTCTTCTTCATAACGTCCCATTTCGAGTCCAAAGTCACTAGCAAAGTCATCGGGATTGTTTGCAATGTCCCAAGGAGTGGGCGGGGTACCATGCAAAGCAGTAGCTATAGGTGTACGCGAGTTGGTTGTATAGATTTCGTAACCAGATTCGGCCTTCACGAGTTGATTGTTAGTGTTGATGAACCAATGCCCGTAGATTGGGAAACCATCTGGTGCGAATCCAATAACTGGAGAGCCATAACCATTAGCAGGCGGTTTCGTTTGATCGGTATCTTCCTGAAGTGGGTGAGTTAACGCGTGATAGTGATAGGTTCCTACGTATCCGTGTGCAAAATAATCGTCAAAAACAGCAGCCATATTTTCTGCACCGTGATGCCAGATCGTGTAGGCTGGTAGCTCAAACCACGAATTTTGTGGTCCGCATCCTGAGGTATTTCCAGCCTCATTCGACTGAAGATGTTTTGGTCCCGTGGTCACGCCCGGGTTGTAGCAAAAACCAGAGTCCATGGAGATGCCAACACCATTCAATAGAATGCCATCAAAGTCAAAAGTAGGTGGATTTCTCGGCGTATCCCTAACCGTATTGGTCCGGACTGGGTCCACAGGAATATAGGTGACTTCAATGTCCGAATGATCGATTGCATTTACCCACCCATCACCATCAGCCCCAGTGACCTCTACACCGAAATTATGATTCGGGATCATATTGGATATAACTCTGCAATGAGTTGCAAGCTCTGAATCATTGGTCAACGTTACATTATTATAGTCATAGTTATCGGAATTCCAGTCGCTTGCTATTACCAGATCAATCTGAACCTTGCTGATGGCATCATTGATGCCATTCGATAGGTCCAAAATCAAACTCGATCCATAGTTACCATTGTTTGCATCCATCGCATAGCATCTGCAGTCAGGGTTTCTGTTTACAAGTATCGCATCAAAAAATTGCCCATCCATATCCGGATTGCTATTATATATATCTGTGTCAGCTGGTTTTTCAGAAGATTCTTTTTTACAACTCCACAGTCCAGCCAATAAAATTACAAGTAGATATTTCTTCATATTTTCTTATTCTAAAATATTAAAATGTCTTGTACTCACCAAACAAAAAATACCTCCATTTCCTATAAATCAAAGAACAGTCTGTTCAATTTTTTTGAAATTTTAGAGTGTAACGTTTGCTTCTCATTAAAAAATATGTTACGTTTGCGTTACATTAATAAAAATTAAAATTATGAAAATATTTATATTCCTAAATGCAATTGGTGATTTTGGAGGTACAATAATACCTATTGTAGGAATTATATCGGGAATCTGTGTCCCAATTGCTGCATTTATTTGGTTGTATTATGAAGGAAAAGGAAAGAGAGAAACTGTACTAGAAATATCTAAACACTTGGATGACTCTGCTAAACTGGAGGATTTATTAAAGATTTTTGAGGAGCGTAAAAAAGAACCTATAGATTATCGTAGAAATGGAGTTATCACAATTTTTGTTGGTATTGGACTTTATCTACTTGGTTTTTTAGCTTTAGGAAGTATATTAGAAGGTGTTGGGGCTTTAGTTGGTTTAATTGGTGTTGGAACTCTGATAGCTGGATATCTTTATCCAAATACAGGCAAAGAGTTAACCGATGCTGTAGAAGATTATGAAAAGAAGTAAATTTTGGGAAGAAACCACAAAAAACTTCTAAATAATTTAGAAGAATTCAGAAGAGCTGCTGGTTTAACACAGCAAGATCTATCAGTTAGTGCAGGAGTATCAAGGAAAAGCATTAATGCAATCGAAAATGGAATATACGTTCCATCAACTCTGTTAGCATTAAAAATTGCAAAAACTATTAAGTGTAAAGTAGAG
>Ga0066866_10000833_pt1 | contig 12330 bp, 9 predicted proteins | sample ETN01SmetaG_3_FD_66435 | JGI IMG/M metagenome (GOLD analysis project Ga0066866, IMG submission 66435) | Marine microbial and viral communities from oxygen minimum zone, Eastern Pacific Ocean - ETNP2014F12-01SV263 | ecosystem: Environmental > Aquatic > Marine > Oceanic ...
AAATGCGCTAAAGAAATCCATAACTGGAGCTAATAAGGCGAAGAATTTGTGGGCTTTGATCTGATGTTTAAATTGTGATTGGTTAGCAACCTCCAATTTTTTTCGAACTGACTCTTGATACCCATAAGAGCGGATCACAGGAGCTGCGGTAACTGCTTCAGATGCTTGCCCCATGGTCTCAGAAACTGCTTCTCTTACGTCTCTGTACTTAATGAATTGTTGGCGCTGGATTGCTTTGAGAATCGGAATTATTGGAAGATATATTGCGATGACGATAATCGTTAGTTGCCAACTGTAAATGGCCATCACTAGTAATGTTCCAACGATAATTACCGAATCTACGATCCATGCGATAGCTCCCCACTGGGCGAACTGGGAGAGAGTTTCGATATCGCTTGTTACTCGAGCTGTCAGTATTCCTTTCCGAGATTCTTGATGGTCTGCGAGACTGAGGCGCTGAAGGTGTGCGAATACCCTTATGCGAAGTTCCAGAATTGTTGTTTCAGCGATCTTAACTAAGCGATTGTAAGTGGCTCGTTGAGCGAAGGTAACAAAAACTATTATTACTAAAGCAATTGAACACGATATGTAAATAAATCCTGATCTAAGTCCTTCCCCCGTGTTGAGACCCTGATCAAGAATTAACTGTATGAGAATCGGGATCGCTAATGAGCCGATTGCGACTATAAGTGCAATCATCACTGTCAACAAAGCCCCTGAACGCAATTCAGGGCTTGCAGCAAGACCTCGTCGGAGTACTTCAATGGCTCCTATTTTTTCATTGTCATCTTCGTTATCGAGCTGAGACAATGGTGGTTTTTTAAGGTCTCTTTCTTCATTGTTTTTTTGACGTTGTTGTTTCATTGGGTCGTCTCGTTGATCTCGTATGCTTTTGCCAATGCTGCGTATGCGTTGATGTTCATCATCTCTTCATGAGTCCCGGTTCCTTCGATCTTGCCTTGGTTGAGAAAAATTACCCGATCAGCGAGTTTGATCGTTGAAAGCCGGTGAGCAACGATAAGCAAGGTCACATCAGAATTCATTCGGAGGTTCTCAAGGATCTTTTTTTCTATGATGGGATCAACAGATGACGTTGAATCATCAAGAAATAGGATTTTAGGGTTTCCTACTAACGCCCTTGCGAGTGTTATTCGTTGTCTCTGACCTCCGGAGAGTGTAATTCCCCTTTCTCCGAGTATGGTGTCGATCCCATCTGGAAGGTCATTGATAAAATCCGTAGCTTGTGCGGCTTCTATTGCATGAAGTACTTGAGCTTCGTTGAAATCTCTGTCCAAAACTATGTTCTCTCTGACCGTGTCAGCGAAAAGAAAAGATTCTTGAAAAGCGACAGCTAAGATTTCATTCTGTTGCTTCTGGTTGATTGATTCAAGTGGGATGCCGTGAAGTGAAATTTCTCCAGAGGTAGGCTTTTGCAAACCCGAAATTAAATCCGCGATAGTTGACTTTCCGACACCTGTCGGTCCAACGAGGGCAACGACTTCTCCTTGATCAATTCGAAAATTTATCTTGTTAAGAACGAGTTGTTCCTCATAGGAAGCTTCTAGGTTTTTAACCTCAATGCTTCCGGATAGATCACCAATTTCTTTGTTTCCAGTTGGAGGCTTTGTCTGAACTGGAAGATCCAAAATTTTATCAATACGATCCAAGGCAACTACTGACCTAGGGAGTTCTTCAAAGAAGATACCGACTATGCGCATAGGAAACGCAAGGATTCCAAATAAGGCGATTGCGCTTACTAGATCTCCGATCGTTAGGGAACCTCTATCAATCAGCCAGGTTCCAACCATGAGTAAGCCAATGACACCAAAATTCGGTAACGCATAGATCAAAGGTTCGAAGATCGCTCGGAGCCTCCCTACTGTAATCCTATGATTTCTGATCTGATTAGCTGATTGACGGAGACGTTGGATTTCTTCTTCGCTTCGTCCTAGTGATTTCAGTACCATTATCCCATCAAAGCTCTCGTGAACCATGGCTGAAGTGTTTCCAACTGCATCTTGAACTGCTGCTGCCGGGGAGACAACTTTGCGTGAGTAAATCTGGTTCATACCTGCAAGTAATGGGAAAAGAACCAACGCCAAAAGGGCGATAATGGGGTGGATGAGGAAAAGGTTAACTAAAGCAATGATTGAAAGAAAGAAAGTCCCGACTGTGAACGCTAAGGGCATCAACGCCAGTGACGCTATCATCATGTCGTTGTCAGCATGGGCTAGGAGTTCTCCGGGAGATTTGCTTCTATGGAATGACATTGGTAGGTCAAGGTATTGATTGAAAAGTTGGCGCCGCCATACTAGTTCTGTCCCGTACCGTGCTCCGGCGAGGAAATACCTACGTAAGAAAGCTCCCAGCCCTCTTGATACCCCCACAGCAATAATTAAAGAAACAGCAACCCAAAGGTTTCTGTTTTCTGAGATTCCCCTGTCAAGATTTGGGATTATTACTTCATCTGTGGCGAAACCAAGAATTCGTGTCAGCGCTACCGCTGAAATTGAAAACAGGCAAGCACCCGTTATTGCAATTGCGTGTGACATTGGGCGTATTTTTAAAGATCGTTTGACGAGTTCTAAGCCACGGCGTAGATGCCTGTCGTGAAGCGTTTCATTCTTAGGGGCAGTAGAATCCATTCAATTTTCTATTTTAATCTGGGAAGAGTTTAAAGTCTGTCAACAATCGCTGAAGCGAATTCCGAGCATTTTACCTCTGTGGCTCCATCCATAAGTCGAGCAAAATCATATGTGACGATTTTTTCTCCAATGGTTTGTTCCACAGCTTTAATAATGTCATCAGCTGCATCTCTCCAACCGAGGTGTTCAAACATCAAAACTCCTGAAAGTAGAACTGAGGATGGATTGACTTTGTCTTGGCCTGCGTATTTGGGAGCTGTTCCGTGGGTTGCTTCAAATATTCCGTGACCGGTGACATAGTTGATATTTGCGCCTGGAGCTATACCTATTCCTCCGACTTGAGCTGCTAATGCGTCAGAGAGATAGTCGCCATTTAGATTCATTGTCGCTATGACATCAAATTCTGAAGGTCGGGTCAGGACTTGTTGAAGCGCGATATCAGCTATTGCATCTTGTACGAGGATTTTGTCTCCTGGGTCTCCTCCACAGTCATCCCAACCTACGGCGACGTCATCAAATTCTTCTCGGACGAGTTCGTATCCCCATTTTTGAAATGCGCCTTCTGTGTATTTCATAATGTTTCCCTTATGCACCCAATGCACGTTCTTGCGGCCTCTTTCAACCGCATATTTAAGTGCTGCTCGTTGTAGGCGTTGAGATCCTGTTCGAGAAACTGGCTTTATACCAATACCTGAATCTTCACGGATTTCTCTTCCGAAGACTTCACGTATCATTTCAATGAGTGTCGCGGCTTCCGGCGATCCAGCTTCTGCTTCTATTCCGGCATATATGTCTTCTGTGTTCTCTCTAAAGATAACCATGTCAACAAGTTCGGGACGTTTCACAGGGGACGGGACACCTTCAAACCATCGAACTGGGCGAAGGCAAACATAGAGGTCAAGAAGTTGTCTAATTGCTACGTTGAGGCTTCTAAAACCTCCCCCTATGGGGGTCGTAAGAGGCCCTTTTATACCGATGAGATATTCTTGGAAGGTATCTATTGTTTGCTGGGGAAGCCAGTCACCTGTTTCATCAAATGCTTTCTCACCGGCGAGAACTTCTACCCATTCAATGTCCCTACCATATTTTTTCGCTGCAGCATCTAAAACGAGTTTCGCTGCTGGCCAAATGTCGATTCCGGTACCATCCCCTTCTATGAAGGGAATTATTGGATTATCAGAAACGTTGAGAGTGTGGTCTTCGTTGATTGTTATTTTGTCTGCCATATAGCCTGAGTGTAGAGCAAAGTTGTAAATTTGATTAAACGCAGAAGAAAAAACCTTTTACGGATTGGTAATTGATATTTCTGCGGCAGAGACCGTATTGGCCATCAATAGGGCTCTTGTCATAGGGCCGACGCCACCGATTCTAGGAGAAAGCCATCCCGCCACTGAATTTACTTCATCGGTGACATCAGAGACTAGTTTTTTTTCTGAAAAACTAACCCCTGCCGCGACTACGGCAGCTCCAGGTTTGACCATGTTTGGTTTAATCATTCCAGGTGAACCAGCTGCTGCGATGAGAATATCCGCTTGACGCGTATACGGGGTGATATCACCTGCTCCGGTATGGACAACGGTTACAACAGCATTCGCATTGGGGCGCTTAAGGGAAAGGAGGTTCGCTAAAGGCCTTCCAATGGTCAAGCCCCGACCTACTACTACGACGTGTTTCCCTTCAATAGGTACTTCAAATCGTGAGAGAAGCATTTGTATCCCCGCTGGTGTGCACGCAAGAGGTGCAGGGACGCCCTGCACTAGCTTTCCAAGGTTCACTGGGTGAAGCCCATCAGCGTCCTTATGAGGCAGTACTTTCATGAGTTCTGTTTCATAATCCAACCCGTTTGGGAATGGGTATTGAATTATGAACGCGTGGATTTCTGGGTCTTGATTAAAGGCTTGGATTGCTTCAGATATGTCTTTTTGTTCAGTACTTTCAGGGAGAGTTATTTCCTTTGAATGCATTCCGAGTTCTTGACAATCGCGATGTTTCATGGAGATATAGTTTTTGGAAGGACCGTCATTGCCGACGAGTATGGTCCCCAGACCCGGCGTGATTCCTTTCTCAGTAAGCGCCTCTATCCTCTTATGAAGGTCATTTTTGACTTCTGATGCGAGAAGTTCACCGTCAAGTTTGATAGCAGTCATAGTTTGATCATGACACGCAATGAGTAGGAAGTCTTATTATTAACGCAGTTGCGTTTATTGGACGGGTTGTGTTCTCTTGCTGGTCGGAACGGGAACGGCAAATGATTGTTTAGTGCTTAAAGTGGCGTTCTCCGGTGAAGACCATGGTTAATCCTGCTTCGTTTGCCGCATCTATTACTTCTTGATCCCTTATCGACCCTCCTGGTTGGATAACAGCAGTGCATCCTGCTTCGATCGCCGCATCTAATCCGTCAGTGAATGGGAAAAATGCGTCACTAGCGCAAACGCCTCCAGTGGCTCGCCCATCTGCTTTCTGTGCAGCTATGACTCCAGCGTCGCGCCTATTTTGTTGGCCTGCACCAATTCCGAAAGCCTGTTTGTCTTTCGCGAGAACGATACAGTTAGAGCTCACTTTCGCTGCGACTCTCCATGCGAACTCTAGGTCAATCCATTCATTTTCAGTTGGTTCTCGGCTAGTGGCTATAGTCCATTGGGAATGGTCTAACTGCACGCGGTCGCAAGTCTGAACTAGTAAACCTCCATCTAACGAACGGATGTCCAATAATGGGAATCCTGGAAGGTGTGCTTCAATGATCCTAATATTTTTCTTTTCTGTTAGTTTCGCTATTGCTTCTTCTGTGTAGCTTGGAGCGACAATTACTTCTGTAAATACGTTAGATAACTCTTCTGCCATGGCTACTGGGACTTCTCTGTTAACTGCGACGATTCCTCCAAATGCTGAAACTGGGTCGCAGGCATTTGCTCTGACGTATGCTTCTGTGATGTCTTCGTGGGCAGCTATTCCGCATGGATTGGCGTGTTTAATGACGGCTACCGTAGGTTCATCTCCCATTGAGTGAACCAGTCTCCATGCTGCCTCAGTATCAAATAGGTTTAGGTAGCTCATCTCTTTCCCATGGATTTTTGTTGCTGTATCCCACCAGCCGCCGCCATTCGTGAATTTGTATCTTGCCCCTACCTGATGAGGGTTCTCCCCGTATCTAAGGTCATGTACTCTTTCAAGGGCCAAGTGGATTGAATCTGGTAACGGATCTTCTGTATCGCTGCTTTGGTCAGTGTCGTCAATCCAACTGACAATAGCTGCGTCATACGCTGCGGTGTGGGCGAATGCTTTTCGTGCGAGCATTCTTCGTGTCCCTGATGAAAGTTTGTCTGCATTGTTTAATTCGACTAGGACGACGTCGTAATCTATTGGGTCAACAATCACCCCGACATATTCATGATTCTTTGCAGCGGCTCGTACCATTGTCGGACCGCCAATGTCAATATTTTCTATCCCCGGCTCTGCTTGGAATGGGTACAAGTTGCATACGACTAGGTCTATTGTTTCTATCTTGTTATCTTTAAGATCTTTCTGGTGCTCTTCGTTTTCTCTATCTGCAAGTATTCCACCATGGATTTTGGGGTGCAGGGTAACTACACGATGTCCAAGCATGATAGGAGATCCCGTGTAGTCAGCTACATCGGTTACAGGGATTCCAGCATCTGCGATTTGTTTTGCTGTTCCGCCGCTAGAAAGAAGTTCCCAACCTAATTCGTGCAGGCCTAAAGCAAATTCTGTTATTCCTATTTTGTCAAACACAGAGAGTAGGGCTTTCATTATTCTCTTTCTACTAGTTGATTTGATGTAATGATTTCTTGAACTGTTTCTACGTACAAGCGACGTTCCACTGTTTTTATTCTTTCATGGAGTGTTTCCTCTGTGTCGTCAATAAACACAGGAACTGCTTCTTGAGCCAAGATTGGGCCGGCGTCAACTTCTTTCGTAGCTACATGCACGGTGCATCCAGTTACTTTCACACCGTGTTGAAGGGCGTCGGCCACCGCATGCCAGCCTGGGAAGCTCGGTAGTAACGAAGGGTGGGTGTTTAGAACTCGGTCATTAAAAACGTCATATATTGGTTGATCTAGGATCGTTCCGAATCCTGCCATGACCACGAGATCTATGTTGTTCGCGATAAGTGTGTCTCGAACAGCGCAAGTATAGGTATTCCGGTCAAAATTGTTGCCAAAGTTTGTGCGCTCTACTCTTTGGAGGGTGATCTGGTTGGATGCGGCAATGTTTTCTGCTTTGCAGGTCCGGTCGGTAAGAATAAGTTCAATGGGTATGGCGGCTTCAATCATTGCTTGGAGAATGGTTCCACTTCCTGATGCTAGAACAGCTACGCGCACGCGCTGAACCTACCATTAATTCGGTGTGCTTCGGGTCACCGTTGGTTATTTGCTTATTCTTAGCAGATTAGAACGAAGCTACGATCTCAGCCATAAGTTCCCCGGCTTCTGTCGGATTGTTTCCAACTTGAACTCCGGCAGCTTCTAAGGCTTCCATTTTTGCTTGAGCTGTTCCTTTGCCTCCAGAAACTATCGCTCCTGCGTGTCCCATTTTTTTGCCCGGCGGTGCGGTTACACCGGCAATGTAGCTTGATACGGGTTTTGTTACATGGTCTTTTATGTACTCGGCGGCTTCTTCTTCTGCGGATCCGCCGATTTCTCCTATCATCATGATCGCTTTGGTTTCAGGGTCCGTTTCAAATGCTTCAAGGCAATCAATGAAACTTGTGCCTGGTACTGGGTCGCCTCCAATACCTACACACGTGGTGACACCGATGTTTTTTTGTTTGAGTTCGTAGAGTGCCTGATAGGTGAGTGTGCCCGACCTGCTAACTATTCCGACAGGGCCTCCCGCTTTGGCTATATGGCCGGCGGTGATGCCTATGTTGCATTTACCCGGACTTATTATTCCTGGACAGTTTGGGCCTAATAGTTGAACGTCTGGATAATCTCTTTTGAGCTGGTTGTAGAAGTGAGCTTCATCGTGTGCTGGGACGCCTTCGGTAACAGCGACAATGAACGTTACTCCTCCTTCGGCTGCTTCCATAACCGCTCCTCGCACTCCTGCAGCGGGGATGAAGATGCAGCTTGCTGTTGCTCCGGTTTCTTGCACGGCTTCAGCGACGTTGGCGTAGATGGGGACCCCATCTACGTCAGTGCCAGCTTTTTTTGGGTGTGTTCCCGCTACGACTTGGGTGCCGTATTCTCGGTTCAGACGCCCGTAATAACTTCCTTGGGAACCTGTTAGCCCTTGGTAAATAACTTTTGTTGTTTCGTCTACGAAAATGCTCATGTTTCTCCTATCGGGCTAGTTCAACTGCTGTTTTTGCGGCATCGAGCATGGTTGCTTCCATAAGTAGGGAGTCTGAGAGGTTGGGTTCAAGAATCGCTCTTCCTTCATCAGCGTTAGTGCCATCAAGCCGAATAACTATCGGAGATTCAATTGCGACGCGTTGCATCGCTTCAAGGATTCCATTTGCTACTTCTTCTCCTCTTGTGATGCCTCCAAAGATGTTTATGAAAATAGCTTTTACATTTGGGTCATTGTTAATGACTTCAAGTGCTCCTGCCATGACATCTGCGTTGGCTCCGCCTCCGATATCTAGGAAATTAGCTGGTTTCCCTCCGACCTGATTGATGACATCTACTGTGCTCATAGCGAGTCCGGCTCCATTTGCTATAACGCCGACGCTTCCTTCTAAGCCAACGTATTGGAGGCCTTTTGCGTGTGCCGCTGTTTCTCTTTCGTCTCTGGTTTGGGTCTCGTCGTATTGTGCGTAATCTTCATGGCGGAAGATTGAATTTCCGTCAAGCGTGACTTTTGCATCTAAGACATGGACGTTTCCTTCAGGCGTTAAAATTAGGGGATTGATTTCAACTAGGTCAGCGTCACCTGATGTGTACGCTTCATAGAGTTTCATGAGAATGTCAACTGCTCCGTCAAAGGCTTGATCGGGCAAAGCAGCTGCTTTCACCCATTCTTTGCATTCTTCTTCATTTAATCCATCAACTGGGTCTACCCAAATTTTTGCTATTGCTTCCGGGTTTTCTTCAGCGACTGTCTCTATCTCGACTCCCCCTTCTTTGGATAACATGCCGAGGTGTTTTTTTGCTGAGCGGTCAAGTGTAAAACTCGCATAATATTCTTCAGCTATATCTGAAGCTTTCTCTATCCAGACTCTCCCAACGACATGGCCTTTGATATCAAGTCCCAAAATATTCGTTGCGTGTTCTCTTACGTCTTCTATGTTAGCTGCGAATTTTACTCCCCCAGCTTTCCCCCTACCTCCAGTGTGGACTTGGGCTTTCACCATGACCGGTGTGCCGAGTTCTTCTGCTGCTTGAACAGCTTCTTCAACTGTGAATGCTATTTGGCCGGGTGAAGTCGGCATTCCGTATTCGGCGAAGAATTGTTTCCCTTGATATTCGAACAAGTCCATAAATGCCTCTCTGGTTTATGTTTTTGGAATTTTTTAGCGCGTACACGCCCCGAGGGGATACTAGTGAATTGTTCGGGCTTTGTGCTCATCATCGAATTGTTTAATTAAAAAACCGGAAGGCTTTAATTGCTTAATACGCTGTTTACATGCCTTTTCTACAAAGTCGTCCAGTTAACTTTCCTAGAGTCGTGGCCTTTATCGTATTTAGTTTGATCTTTGGGATTGCTTTATTATTTGCAATTGTGAAACTTTCGGGAAGTGGCGAGATCCAGTTCAAACTCGGAGATGACGTTTTCGAAGTTGGTGATGCGGAAAAATTTGCGGAACGGATTCGTGAAGATAACAGTCCTATCCCCTTTTCTTCTTTAAGTGGTGCAAGGCCGATATATGTTCAACACGTGGGTGTTGATCCTGTAGTTGGTTGGTTTGCTATTGATGCCCGTTCACCATCTGATCCAATGAATTGTGGATTGAATTGGGACATTGAAGCCCAGGTTTTCATTGATGGATGTGATGAGACCTCTTCTTTCCCTGATAATGGTGAAGGGTTGACAAGGTTCCAAGTAACGATAACTGATTTGGGCATTATCGAAATTGATCTTAACCAAATCTATGCCCCAGACAATGATTAGATTTTAGTCACAGGAGCCCAGGAAAGATCCAGAGTCTTTTGGCCTTCGCCAACGAAATTTATTGTGGCTATAGCTTCATACTCAGTGGCTTCTAATTTGACGATGACTCCATCTCCGAACATGTCGTGGTTTACGTCATCGCCTACTTTAAGTCCGATCTGATCAGCGTTACTTTTGTCAGGACCTTTGGGTTTGGGGGAAGTGGCAGAAGGCAGAGAGAAGCCTTTACCTGTTCGCGTAGACGTGTTCTTTCGTTGTTCTTTGAATTCGTCGGGGATTTCTGACACGAAACGGCTAATAGGGTTGTATTGAGTTTGACCGAAAAGCGTTCTTTTCCATGCATAAGACAAATAGAGTTGTGTTTCGGCTCTAGTAATTCCGACGTATGCCAGCCGACGTTCTTCTTCTAATTCGTCTGGGTTACCCAATGATCTCATGTGGGGGAAAATACCGTCTTCTAAACCAACAATGAATACGTTTGGGTATTCAAGTCCTTTAGCTGAATGAAGCGTCATTAGGGAAACGGATGAATCTTCGTTCAAGGCGTCGGTGTCTGAAACCAAACTCACCTCTTGTAGGAAATCATCTGAGTCCTCATATTCAAGTGCCATACCTACGAGTTCTGCAAGATTTTCTCTTCTGCTGTCAGCGTCAACAGTGTGTTGGTTCTGTAGATCAGTTAAGTAACCTGAGGCATCCAATACTTCCTTTAGGACTGCGCTGGGTCCTTGCGGTAACGTTATTTGACCTATATCCATGATCCGGAGAAATTCTTCAAGGCCGTTAACAGCTTTTCCGGTAACTCCCGCTTCCGGCGCTCTCGCAAGAACTTGATACAGGCTGTCTCCTATGTCATTAGCGAATTTTTCGAGTTTGGCAATAGAGCTATCTCCTATACCTCTCCTTGGGGTATTGAGGATACGTTTCAAAGCGACTTCATCTTGTGGATTCACAATCGTTTTTAGGTAAGCCAAAGCATCTTTTATTTCTTTCCTATCAAAGAACCTTGTGCCTCCAATAACCTTGTAGGGGATATTGGACTTAACTAAATGTTCCTCTAGTACTCGGCTTTGAGCATTGGTTCTATAAAAAATAGCCGTATCTTTCCAGTCCACATTCTTGACATCAAAAAGGTGCTTTAACTGTGACGTAACCCAGGCAGCTTCATCGGCTTCGTCATCTGCATGGTAGCAAATAATTTTTTCGCCACTCCCGTCTTCCGTCCAGAGTCTTTTCGGGTTACGACTAAAATTATGTTCGATAACTGCGTTCGCAGCGCTCAGGATCGTTTGAGTACTTCGGTAGTTTTGTTCAAGCAAAATAACAGTGACGTCTGGGAAGTTCTTTTCAAATTCAATAATGTTTCGAATGTCAGCTGACCTAAAAGCGTAAATAGATTGATCTTGATCTCCGACTACACAGATATTCCTTGATTCGTTTGCAAGTTGGATAACTAGTTGATTCTGTACTGGATTAGTATCTTGATATTCGTCTACCAGAATGTGTTGGAAACGTTGCCTATAGCGTCCAAGTGTTTCGGGAAATATTTCAAACAATTCAACGGTTTTGTATAGCAGGTCATCAAAGTCCATTGCTCCAGCTTTTTTCATGCGTAATTGGTATTCGGCATAGACATCAGAGACTTTTTCTTCGATAAGTGTTTCGGCATAGCCTCGGTATTTTTCCGGGCTTACCATTTCATTTTTCGCTTTGGAGATCTGTGCGTGTATTCCCCGTGGGGGGTATCTTTTTACATCTATGTCCATGTCTTGAAGTATGTAGCTTGTGAGTCTAACCGCATCTGCTTGGTCGTAAATAGTGAATGAGCTTGGGTAACCAAGTGAAGTAGCTTCGCTTCTGAGTATCCTTGCGCAAGCTGAATGAAATGTTGAAACCCACATTTTGGTGGCTACTGGTCCAACTAGATTCGCTACTCGTTCTTTCATTTCTGTAGCAGCTTTATTTGTGAATGTAATCGCAAGTATCTTGAAGGGAGAAACCCCTATTTGTTCAATAAGGTAGGCGATTCGATGAGTTAAAACCCTTGTCTTCCCTGATCCGGCTCCAGCAACTACGAGTAAAGGCCCTGATGAATGTGTTACGGCATCCTTTTGTGCAGGGTTCAGACCGTTTGTTAAATCATGTGAAGCCATCCCGCCACATTACATGGAAGGTGTGCCCAATTGAGGCGCTTTGCTATTTTCCGGCTATCTTTCTAATGCAATCAAAAAGTAATTCCATGGAGATTGAGATGGTTCATCATAAAGATAAAGAATTAGAAGTCGCTCTTGAATTATTCAATGCTGAATTAGAGAAACAGAAACTTGAAGCTAAAGAGATATCTGTTATTCGAAATGCTGAGAATAAAAAAGCAGAAGCTGTCAAGGCTTTGCAGGAAGCTGAAAATAACCCGAATCTCTCTAGTGAAGAAAAAGAAGCTGCTAAAACAAATTGGTTGAAGGCTGATGATGATCTGAAAAGGATTCGCGCTGGGGAAGAACCAGCTAGCGAAGACACAGAAGAACCACAAGCCGAAGAAGAAACCAAGGCAGAAGAACCAGCTAGCGAAGACACAGAAGAACCACAAGCCGAAGAAGAAACCAAGGCAGAAGAA
>Ga0066866_10000845_pt1 | contig 12246 bp, 12 predicted proteins | sample ETN01SmetaG_3_FD_66435 | JGI IMG/M metagenome (GOLD analysis project Ga0066866, IMG submission 66435) | Marine microbial and viral communities from oxygen minimum zone, Eastern Pacific Ocean - ETNP2014F12-01SV263 | ecosystem: Environmental > Aquatic > Marine > Oceanic ...
GTTCTGATAGGAATATCAAAGTTTATCGTAGCGATGACAGGACTACCTTACTTCATATCTCTTTTTGGGTTTTCCCTTGTCATAGGTTTTTCTGTGATGATAGGAGGAATGAAGGGAGTATTACAGAACGACCTTTGGATGAGTAAGTTTATGATAATCGGGTCGATACTGATTTTCTTTCATACGCTTTATCATCATGTTGGACCAGACTATCTACTGAACCTAAGACTTGCGTGGGAAGCTGGAAGTGGTGCTCTGCCAGGATTTACAGGATATTTGAACTACCCTGACTTCTGGAGTAAAGGATGGATTTACCTCGTAACTCTTTTGGTCTTTACCATTCCACTTGGTTCAATAGCCCTACCTCAATTACAGACTCGTTTCATGTTGGCAAAGGATGAAGAGTCATTTAAAGAAATATCTTGGTATGGACTTGTCGTTCCGTTTCTTATTATCGCATCTTTCTTCTTTGCGGGTATCACCGCAAACTCTCATGCTTGGATAGCTGGAACAACAAACGCCGTAGGATGGGCAGGTGGTATTGGGAAAATAATACCTACTTGGATAGCAACTGGATATGCACCTTGGCTGTCTTCGATGTTATTCATTACAGTTACAGCCGCGGCGATATCAACTATTAACTCTCTCATGCACCTTTTGGTATCTACAGTAGAGGTTGACCTGAAGAGTCCACTCAGGTGGACATCCGTTTGGATGCTTTGCCTATTTACTTTAGCTATCGCTTCTATCTATAAGGAAGAACCAGCTTTCATTTCTCGCTCGACCGCTTTGTATTTTTCAATTCTTGGTGGGTCGATACTTCCTTCTTTGTATGGTTTACTCAGAGGACATTCTGACAAACTGGTTGCAGTATGGTCGGTTTCTTCTGGTATGGTAGCCTCATTAGTTTGGATATTATTCTTTCACTTCAAAGAATCAAAACTTTTCACAGGAATAACTATTGACATTGGTAAATACAATTTTGTAGATACTGTCCTTCCTGCAATCATCGTTTCACTTTTGGTTTATTATGTATGTAACACTTCACGGAAAAGTTCTTTCGGCAAAGGACATAGAAAAATATAACTCAGACAAAAAGGCATTTCAAATCTTCCCAAGTCTTTTATGGAGATGTACCTCAGTAAAACAAATGTTGGATATGGATGAGGAGTTAAAACAATTTGACGAATGGATTACTCAAGGAACTTGGGAGACTCGTAGTAGGGTTTCAAAGGACGGATGTTCTCTGCTGTATTGTTTAGTTGGTGATACAAAAATATTTTTAAAATGGGGAACCAGTTGGGAAGACCCCTACCCAGAAGAATATGAAATGCCGATTCCTAAGCCATATAAAATAATAAAACCTATTGATTTCAAATTTTGGAAAGAAGATGATGTAGACAATCCTCCCGCCGAAACACTTGAAGTAGTAGACGGTGACGAGGAAGAAGACGCATGGAATAATAGATTGATCCGTTGTAAGTGTGTTCATAATTGGGACGAATCTCTTCTCAAAGAGTTTCATTCATTTGTTGAGGCTATCCCCGGCATGGAAGTTGAATATTCTAAACCTTACATCAAAGCAACTTTTGATGCTCAGCATGTCAAAGACGAGGTGTTTGAAAGAATGAGTGATGAGTTTGAATGGGAAGGTGATAACATAAATTATTTTCGTAGGGGATTTCGTTGGACGAATGTAACCCTGAAAGAATATGAACAGTATTATGGAGCTATCGTAAATTGAAAGATATTTTATTAAGTGGTGAAGGTTATAATGGAGAAGGTGATGATACCACGGAACATCTTTATATTGGTCATAACAACCTAACCGATTTTCCTAGATTTCCAAACATCACCCACTTGGATATTGGTCATAATTTGATTACCGATATTTCCAATCTACCACCAAAACTAAAATGGCTGTGTGTAGCCGACAATCCAGTTAAAGACTGGTCACCCATTGAGGAATTGGAAAACTTAGAAACTCTTTGGGCTCACGACACCGATTATGTCCCTGAGAAATTTTCCTGCCTTCTCAAAAATCTCATGTTGGATAGGACACCTCCGTTTGACTACGAATTGCTGTGTGGGTTGCCGTTGGAGACTCTGGAACTGGAAGGCCATGAACTAGAAGACCTGTTTGTCCTTGAAGGAATGGAATTAGAGTTTCTAAATCTGGAAGGAAATAATGTAAAAGATATTAGTCCACTGGTAGAAATGAAATCCTTATCACGACTAAATATAAAAGGATGTCCAATAGAAGACCTCACCCCTTTATCATTACTTGAAGCGACAACTAGCAAATTTCGTATATGACCACCATTTCTGACTGTTCAAACCGTTTTCAAATTGTATGGAATGTATCACGCCGCTGTACCTACTCCTGCTCCTACTGCCCGCCGCATAGACACACCAAAACAAGCCCTGCAGTTTCACTACATGATATGGAACAAGCAATACGAGGTATACACAGTTACACTGAACTTCTCCAAAAATTCCGAAAAACAGAAATGAAGCGAAAGCTTAGTTTCACAGGAGGAGAACCATGTGCAAATCCAGACTTCTTCACCTTCTTAGAATACCTGTCAAAAGAGTATCCTGACTATTCAAGAGGTGTGACCACCAATGGGTTCTTCAAGGAAAAGAGAACAGAGCAACTAAAAAAGTGGTCAACAGGAGGAACCATTTCATACCACTGTGAAGCTAGTCAGGAGATGAAGAATCAAGTCGTTTTAAATATACTTGAACTCGCTCCCTATGGATATAAAGTAAATGTTATGATGCATAAAGATTACTTTAAGGAATGTGTAACACTCGTTGATTTATTAGAACGAGAAAAAATAGATTTTGTCCCTCGTCTAATCGGGGATGATGAACCAAGTAAAAAGAGCATAGAATATGGATATGCTCATAAATACGAGCGTCACGAAATGCAGTGGTGGCGTTCATTCTGGAAGGAAAAAAGTGATAATACTAATACTGAAACAGAAGCTACACAAATGGGACGACCTTGTTGTGGGGCAAGAACCTTCAACCTTGATGGCATTGAATCTCGTTATGCTAATGATAACAAGTTTAGAGCTTGGGCGTGTGGGGTCCTTGGTTATTTCCTCTATGTAGATACTGAAAGTGGATATGTTCACTCCCACCAAACTTGTGGACATAACTTCAAGGGCGAAAGAAAACCATTAGGCACAATCAACAATTTTGACCAGATAGTAGATGACCTAGCAGAAATTCTGTATGAAAAGAAAATACCAATGGTCAAATGTCAGGCAGAAATGTGTTTCTGTGGGTTGTGTATTGATAAGACAAATGATGATCCTAATGTGTTCAATCACAAATGGATGGACGGCATGACGGCTGAAGTGGCTAGTTCTACAGATACAGAACAGAAACTTTCTAGAGAAATATATGGAGTGTAGGGCAATAAATGGTTCCGTCGCAATAACTAATAACTGTGGAATAGCTGTTCCTTGCTGTATCACAGATATGTCACACACCACTCGTTGGGATGAACTAAACATTCACAATATCGCAACTCTGGACAATATCAATTCGTCATATCTTTACTTCCAGATGGAAGACCAGTTTGCGGAAGGACAATGGCCTCAGGAATGTAGCCAATGTCAGAAAATGGAATTTCTCAAAAAAGACATTGCTAAAGATGGACAACCACAATCAACTCGCGGGAGGCTCAATAGACAGCTTACCCAAGATAAGAAGTTACAACGACTTCATATTGGTTTAGACTTTCATTGTAATTTGTCTTGCCGCTCTTGTCGGCCAGGCATTTCTTCACGTTGGGACAGGTTGGATGTCTCAGGTTTACAGAAGTTTGACAAAGACCATTACAACGATCTAGGAACTGGAAACTACGCAGTAGCGATGAAGAGAGTCCTAGAAAACACAGACCTCTCTCATCTTACCAGAGTCAGACTTTCTGGAGGAGAACCATTTCTCGCCAAGAACATCGATTGGTTCATGAACATTATTCCTACAAAACAGATAGATTTCTCTTGTAATACGAATGGAACTGTGTTATACTCTTTACCAGAGTTTAAGTCTGTCAATATTGAACTTTCTATTGACGCGACAGGAGACCTCTTTGAGTCTATGAGATATCCTGCCAAGTGGAAAAAGGTTAAAGAGAATATGAAACGATGGGAAGAACAAGGCCCTGTTAGTATTAACTGCACTCTCTCTGTCATGAATGTCAATCATATTCAACAGGTATTGGACTTGGGATATCCTACTAAGGTATACCCCTTATTTGTCCCAGACTATCTAAGACACACTCAAATACCTTTAGAGTATCGGCAACAATGGTTGACAGATAACGATCACATAAACAATACCATAATGTTTCCTGAAGAACCACAGAGTGGTGCCTTGGAGGCGATAAAACACATGGACATTTTACTCAATAACGAGTTTCCAAACAAAGAGATATGTCACATTTTGAAAAGTTTGCAATAATATCTGACACCCATTATGGTGATGTGATATTTCCAGAAGACGAGAAGACTCGTTTAACAAAAGAGTTTTTCAAGATTGTCAGAGAACAAAATATTAAAACCATTGTTCACTTAGGCGATGTCTTTGACACTGCTTTTGGCAGGAAAAACATGATTTTCTTTGATGAGATTCAGGATGAAAAAGTTTACTGTCTGGCAGGAAATCATGATTTTGAAGGGGTCTGTGAACGCGTTTTCCAGAAATTCCCTGACAATGTCGTTACCATTGCACGAGGAAACGAAATACATGATGGAAGTCTCTTTTTACCAGCCCAAGGTTACGATGAAGGACATCATTTCCCAATAGAAATAGAACATAATACTGAGTATCAGTTTGCTCATGCGTCGGAATTGCCTGATGTTTATTGCGGACATTTTCATAATAAGAAAAATAGACGGATGGGCTCTGCTTGGGCATTCAATTTATATCAATCAAAAATTCCTAAAGGGTTTCACATTATAGAGAATGGGAACCTTTCATTTATTGAGCTAAAGACTGAGTATTGGTCCAATCAAACCGATTTATTATCTACAGATGTTCTTGACCTTGCCGAAAAAGATATACTTGATGTTCCAACGGAAAGCCTTAGACAGCATCTAAAAATATACATGGGTTGGGAATGGAATGAGTATGATGAGAAAGACTTGGATGCTATTACAGAAACTATTCGTTACTGGAGAACAGCACCAAAAAGTGAACAAGAAAAAATAGGAGCTTTATGGAAATTGATGAAGTCGAGAAGTTGATGAATGATGGGAACTTCTGTATCGCCCCTTGGGTTCACATACAGAATACACCAGAAGGCGTTCCTCAACCTTGTTGTATTTTCAAACCAAACATCATTGATGGTCATACCCCTCGCAAGTTGAACGACGCATTTCATGGCAAGGAATGGAATGAGTTACGCCAAAGATTCTTGCGAGGAGAACAAATATCAGAATGTGATACCTGTTACAATAAAGAGTGGTTATCTAGAAATGATGAGAAAGATTTAAACACAGCTACCTTGTTGGAAAACATTTCTTTCCGTGAACATCTCAACGAAATGTGGAAGGAAGATGCAGTCGACCTTATCAACAACCCTGAGATACGAGATATTGACCTTGCGATATCCAATAAGTGTAACTTCAAATGTGTAGACTGCGGAGTGGACAGGAGTTCCGCCTGGCATACAGAAGAATATGAACTCGATAAAATCATTCCTAGAGTTGGAGCCAATGTAGCTTCTTTCGCTCGTGTCATCAAACCAGACACAGGAGAACCTCTCATAGATTCGTTTGAGTATGCCGATGTTGACTGGTCGAGAGTTCGGACGATTCGTTGTATCGGAGGTGAACCGATGATAGACAGAAGGTATCACGAAATACTGGAACGAATAGAAATAGATAAGGCTCATATCATCATTGTTACGAATGGTTCAATTCCACCTACCAAAGCATGGACAGAGAAACTTGACAGAGCAGAAAAAATATTGATAATGTTCTCCATTGACGGAATAGATGAGGTTGGTGAATATGTTCGTTACGGATTGAAAATGAAACGATTCACTCGTAACTTAGAGAAATGGATTGACTACGTCGCGAACCATAGAAACCCAGACTCAAAGTTTCGATATCATTATGTCGCTCATGCAATGAATATGTTTGACATTCAGAAGACCTATGACTATCTCAACCAGTTCGAAAGAATAAAAGATAACTGTGGTCACTTCGACTTATCTTTCTTACATAGACCTGAGTATCTTAATTCGGCATATTTCCCTCGCAAAACAAAGGAGTGGATACTAAATAGAATAAAAGGAGAGCTGTATGAAGAAAGGGTTAGACTACACTTTTCTTCTAATGAATATAATCCTGAACACATTGACAACTTTTTTAAATTCTCAGATTTTATTGAAAAAAATAGAAGACCACTACCTGAACAGATTGAAGAAGTATACTTCAAACTGATGGAAGACCATGCCAGAGAACGACCAAAAGAAACCATCACCACTTGAGTTTGATCATAAAATAGTGCCTGAACATCCATATTGTACGAACTGGCCAAAAATAACGCCAAAAGAAAAACCAAAGGAGAAAGAAAATGTTTAAAGATTGGACAGAAGCATTATCCGTCTATAAAGTACTCGCACCTATAACACTATGTTACATTCCTAACTGGTCTACCCATGCCGGAGTTCGAAATTATATCAAGCTACTGGATTTAAGTGCACTGGCAACAATTACTTTATATGATGTAGATTTTAACCCTAGTGGGAAAGTTGTTGGACTGGGAAATTATTTAATCAATGATTCTTTATGTGACCAAGAGCTAAAAGATAACATAAACATTTTTTCAGAAAAACATCTTGAGCAATATCAAGATAATTTAGCGGACGAAAAGATCGTCTTCAAACCTCAAGAAGGAAGTCGATTTATTGAAAATTTAGAAGCACCAGAACTTGATCTCCATCTTGAGTTTAACGAAACATCCAAATATTCTAACTTTCAAGAGTGTGAGAGTTATATCTTTTCCTCTGAAATAACAACAATAGAAGAAGCACTTCGTCTTATTGAAAATGATGAATACGATATTCATTCCCACAGAGTCCAATTGGACAAGGACTTACCACCTTTACTTGAAGGTGTTTCTAAAGATCAATGGTGCTATAAAAAGAATGATGCACTCTACTTAGCGCATAGTCGAATATTATCCCTTGTGTATGACGAATCATATTACAACTCATGGATGATGTCTAGTAAACTACCAGACCAAACCCACTTAGGACATGGACCTAACCTTCGTCCTCTGGGAGTTACTAAAGAAGACAGTCTCTTAGAAGATTTTAATTGGTCTGGTAAAAGTTTCTTCTTTAGACAAGACTATTCTATTGGCAATGGTCTACGAGTTATGAATTGGGACACTTTCAATCATAACTTTTATGATTGGAACACCATCGAAAGCCTTGAATGGGATATAATGAGAGACATTACTCGTGGAGAAGCTTACCAAGGAGTTGTTTGTAAATTCCAACCAGAAGACGGAGAGAGAAAATCGTCTCTAGATTCTTATCTTAGCGTCGAAATGAACGGCAGTGTGACCATAATAGAAAATTGAAAATAATAGAAGTTGAGTTCTCTTCCCTCTGTAATGCTAAATGCAGTGGATGTAAGAGGACAATGTTAAATGATGAAGGTGTTTTCTACGAGAAGACAAACATCACATTAGAAGACTGTGAGAAATGGTTTTCTAATATCGACCTTTCAGATACAAAAATAAAAGCCTGTGGAGTTCTTGGTGACCCTATCGCCAATCCTGAACTCTATGAAATCCTCTGGTTTTTCCTATTCGATAAAAACATAAGAGACTTAGAGATATCCACAAACGGAGGTTTGAGGTCAACTAAGTGGTGGGCTGAAATGGGGTTGATGTCTAAAATGTCTGAGAAGAGAATGAATGTTCACTGGAGCGTTGACGGAGCAACACGAAACGACTACAGAGAAGGTGTCTATCTACCTAAAGTTTTACACAACATGAAGTCCTACTGTGAAAATGGTGGAAAAGGAATCTGGCAGTTCATTCGTTTTGACTACAATAAGAATGAAGAAAGTCAAGCTCGGGAAATGGCTAAAGAACTTGGGATGGGATTTGCATCAAGAAATTCGTGGAGGAACAATGCTGACCATGTTAAATTCAAGTCTACAGACGCCAAAGAAATCGACTCTGATAAATACGAAATAGTCCAACAAAGAGCCTATTCAGGTGACTACGACAACCCCAACATCAAATGCCGACATCTAGAAAAAGACGAATGGTTTATTAGCGCTTCAGGTGAATTGTGGCCTTGTTGTCATTTACATGATGAGAATGTCGGTTCTTACACCAAACACCACACAGCAAAATTAGGAAAATTTAACTCCCTTCATGATAAAACCCTACTTGACATAAAAGCCAATCCGTGGTATAATGGGACACTTCAAGAATCATGGAATAAAGACCACCCACTTCATCAACCTAGATGTTATCTTTCCTGTGGAGACAAAGGAAAAAGAAGCGTTAGAAAAAATATAGAACTATGAAAACATTGAGACTAGACCACATGGCAAGTGGTAGATGGCAAAAGACAGTCAGTTACAAAGACTGTGGACCATTTCGCTTTGACTTGGAATCGTATAATGAATTTTACAACTTCACACAGGGAGAATATCTTCCAGAAGTGTATAGTTGTGTTTACACGGATGAAGATACTCTAGAACTTGAATATGAACATATCCATTCAGAGATAAAGTTTCCCCCTATCGTGATTGACGAAAAAGGTTCACGATTTATCAACAAGACCATAAAGAAAATAGCGTTGGTTATTGTCCCTGACTTTTTCAGATTTAGTAACCAGAATTCAGAGACCCAGCATTTTTTTGACAGCGATGTTTATTTTCACACAGACCTTAAGATGGATAATTTTGTAATAACTCCTGAAGGTAACCCCTATCTAATTGACATTGACTCTATGGGTTGGATGCCATCACATCTTTTGGCTGACCTTGAAATAGAATATGAAGTGTAATGCTCCTTGGACTCACATGGTCCAAAATCCAAACGGAGAGTTTCGTCCGTGTTGTATGTATCATTTTCCCCTCAAGGAAAAATATAAAAACATTTCAGAAGCGTTTTATTCTGAAGAAATGAACCAGATGCGTAGTGACATGGAAAGAGGTATTGAACATGAAGGATGTTCAAAATGCAAACTAGACGAAAAACACTCGGCTAAGAAAAGTCTATACAAAAAAAATAGAGAGTCCTATCGGAAACAGTTTGATGGGTGGTATCCTAATCCTAAGTTGGGTATTAGGTATCTTGAAATTTCCACGAGTAACAGATGTAATTTTAAATGCATTACTTGTAACGAAAGATTCTCAAATCAGTTTGGAGATACAATAGATAATGACCTACCAGACCCAGCCATCTATGAAAATCTTGACAGACTGAAACTTCTAGGTGGTGAGCCTTTTCTAGACAAAAGGAACATTGAAATACTAAAAGCTGTTCCCAGAAAGAATATTGAACTCTGGATGGTCACAAATGGTTCTATTTGGCCAAACGAGGAAACAGTCAAACTATTGAACGAGTTTAAGAAATTAGTCATTTCTGTTAGTATTGACGGATACGGTGAACTAGCCGAATTTGTCAGGGAAGGAACTAAATGGGAACGAATCGAAAGACACATGAATCGTTTCCATCATGAGTTTGATGCCAAACCACACTTTGTATTTCATTCTATCAACGCTCCGTTCTTTGAAGAGACTGCTGAACAGTTTGATTTTCGTGTTGAAGAATGGTCGACAGATTTTCTCCTGGGACCAAAATGGTTAAACATACAATACTTGCCTTATGATGTCAAACAATATATCATACACAAAAATCCATTACTTTCAGAATCATTGACTAAATACCTTATTGAGGATAAGTTCAGAGGTGACTTATTCGAAACATTAATGTCACGATTAACTGGCTACCCTGAACTATTAGATGATTATGTGGAATTGCTCTACGGTAGAATGGATTGATATTGAGTCAACCTCATACTGTAATTTAAAATGTCCAGGCTGCTTACGACAGCAACTTGGAACTCGTGTAAAACCTTACCTGAATAAAGAGAAACTTGATTTAGACCTCCTGCGTTCCCGAATAACCAAAGACATTTTTCCAAACCTGAAAAACCTGAGCTTTTGTGGCACGATAGACGAGCCCATCTCTCATCCTCAGATTATGGAGATTGCTGAATGGGTTACAAGCATGGGAGTGCATCTAAACATAAATACAAACGGTTCTTTACGAACACCAAAATGGTGGAGATCACTTGGTACATTTTTGGCCCCTTACCCTCATAGTATATTTTTTGGCATTGATGGTGTGGGAGAACTCTCAGAAAGATATAGAATTGGTTCCGATTGGAAGCTCGTTAGAAATAACGCCCGTGCGTTCATATATGCAGGAGGGAAAGCGATATGGCAGTATATCGCCTTTGAATGGAACGAGCATCAAATTGAAGATGCCAGAAACCAAAGTGTCAGTGAAGGGTTTGCAGGCTTCAGGCTCATTTGGTCGCACAGAGATAAGTCTGGGGAAGTGCGTAAAGATAGTTCAAAGCGGATCGATGACACACTGTCAGGACTACCCACTAAATCCAGCCCTCCCATACACAAGTTATCCTGCCGATACCTTGAAAAGAAAAGACTTTTTCTAAGTCACACAGGACACCTTTTACCTTGCTGTCATTTAGTTTCAGATACCTTAAAAGGAAATGACCCTAACTATACCCTGCTCTGGAAAACTGAAGGCAAAAATAATAATTCAATAACTCACCATGACATTCCAACAATACTTGACAACGACTATTATCATGGTATAATAGAGTCTTGGAATGAAAAACCTTTTGATCGATGCGTTAAGACCTGTTCACAGTCTATCCACGATGAATTTGAGGACACGGTTTTATCATGAAATTTCGAATAGAACAAAATATAATGTCGGCTACATACGAACAAGAATGGTACGATAACTACTACCTTCGTATCCCAAAAAGAGTTATTAGATACAAAGAAGAATACGCCAAGTCTTTGTACCAACATCCCCCAGACGAAATACTGAGACAGATAAAACTTCCCCCCTACAACAACTGGGATGAATCCTGTGAAGAAATCGATGTAGAAACTATCGGAGTCTGGGCATCTGGAGGTGCTGACTCGACTATTCTTCTGTACAACCTAGCTCGTACTGTTATTGACAAAGGTCATCCTTACAAGATACAACCGATGTCAGTACGGAGAAGTCCGCGTAACTGGAACTGGCTGTATGCGGCAAATGTCATTGAGGAAATTGAGAACAGACTGAACTTCCAGTTTGAACCCCATGAAACATACTGGCCAGCGATAGAAGACGAGCATCAAACCAATATCCAAGAGTTTCTAGACAAGGACCACGAGAACTTTTCTAAGAATAAGATACAAGTTTTGTTCTCTGGTATCACTGCCGCTCCGCCTCTATCTGAGATGGAGAAGAAACCTGAATGGCTGGCTCAACATACTGAGCCAGATAGGGACAAAAATGCTGAGAGACCAACTAAAATGTGTACCCCGCTGAGGACATACATAAATCCATACTTCAGTGATGACAAAAGATTTATCGCTAAAATGTACCGTGAACTAGGATGTATGGATTTGTTTCGAAAGACTCGTTCCTGTGAAGGACACATTAGAGATACCGATAACTACACCAAAGGTTGTGAAAAATGTTGGTGGTGTTGGGAAAGAGAATGGGCGTTCGGAGAATTTTAATGAACATAGATAAAGACCACAAACTACCTACTAAGACATTCTGTTCTTTACCTTGGATGCATGTTTCTACCAGACCAAACGGGCATATGCGTGTTTGTTGTACTGCCAATGCCTCTGGAATACAAGACAAAGACTCCACTGTAAAGACAGTCAGTGAAGCTGGAGTTCTACGCAACGAGGACGGAAAACCTGCGAACCTATCCCACACCCCTTTACTAGAAGCATGGAACAATAGTTATATGTGTGGTGTCCGTAAAATGATGATGAACGGAGAAATGCCACCTTCCTGTCTCAAGTGTTTCAAAGAAGAAGATTCTGGACATCGTTCTAAACGACAATGGGAAACTGCGAAGTGGATTGATGAAATAGGACTGGATAAAATCCTAGAAGGATACAACCCAGAAACAGGAGAAGT
>Ga0066866_10000861_pt1 | contig 12164 bp, 9 predicted proteins | sample ETN01SmetaG_3_FD_66435 | JGI IMG/M metagenome (GOLD analysis project Ga0066866, IMG submission 66435) | Marine microbial and viral communities from oxygen minimum zone, Eastern Pacific Ocean - ETNP2014F12-01SV263 | ecosystem: Environmental > Aquatic > Marine > Oceanic ...
CTTAAGGTTAAATCAATAAACTTTGAAGACCCAGAGCAGGTTAAACAAAGAATAAACTTTGATAACCTAACACCACTGTACCCAGATGAAAAAATAACACTTGAAATTGAAGAAGACCCGTCAAAAAAAGAGAAAGACTTTATACCCAGGGTTATAGATTTAATATCTCCCTTTGGAAAAGGACAAAGAGCATTAATTGTTGCCCCACCCAGAACAGGCAAGACAGTTATGCTACAGTCAATAGCGCGAGCAATCTCAGAAAACCACCCCGAAGCATATCTGTTGGTTTTATTAATTGATGAAAGACCTGAAGAAGTAACCGATATGCAGAGATCAGTAAAGGGGGAAGTAATATCATCAACATTTGATGAGCCCGCTTCAAGACATGTTCAAATCACGGACATAGTAATAGAAAAGGCAAAAAGACTTGTTGAACACAAAAGAGATGTTGTCATTCTATTAGACAGCATAACAAGACTAGCCAGAGCATACAACACCGTTGTTCCTAGCTCTGGAAAGGTTTTAACCGGCGGTGTAGACGCCAACGCACTTCAAAGACCAAAAAGATTCTTTGGTGCTGCAAGAAACATAGAAGAGGGAGGCTCGCTCACCATAATAGCTACAGCATTAATAGAAACCGGCTCAAGAATGGACGAGGTTATTTTTGAAGAGTTTAAAGGAACGGGTAACAGTGAGGTTATCTTAGATAGAAAGCTTGCCGACAAGAGAACATTTCCTGCAATTGATATAACAAGATCTGGCACAAGAAAAGAAGAGCTGTTGGTTGAAAAAACAACCCTTACAAAAATGTGGGTTCTCAGAAGGGTTTTAATGCAAATGGGACCCGTGGATGCAATGGAGTTTCTGTTAGATAAGCTAAAAACGGCGAAAAACAACGAAGATTTTTTCACACAAATGAATAGTTAGTTTATAATGTTTCACGTGAAACAAAAACATGACAAAAGAAACTATATATGCAGCTGTTACAAAACATCAAAAGAGTGCCATTTCAATAATTAGGGTTTCTGGACCAAAATCTAAAAAAATAACACTTTTGTTTTGTAAAAAAGAGGTGGAACCCCACACAACCAACCTAAGAAAGCTCTATTCGTCTGATGGTGAAGTTATGGATAAGGGGATAGTTTTATATTTTCCCAGTCCCAATAGTCCAACCGGAGAAGATGTTGTTGAGTTTCATGTTCATGGAAGTGTTTCTGTTATAAGAAAAATTGAGGAAGAACTCTCAAAAATTACGATGGTTAGAGAGGCAAATCCTGGCGAGTTTACGAAAAGAGCATTTTATAACAATAAAATAGATTTATTACAGGTAGAGGGTTTGGGAGACCTTTTAGATGCCCACACCGATCTACAAAGAAAACAGGCACAACTATCTCTTTTGGGTTCAATATCGAAAAAAATTAATACTTGGAAGAGAGAATTAATAGAACTTAGTTCCTTTCTAGAAACCACCATAGATTTTTCAGATGAAGTTGTTCCAGAAGAAAGCATTCTGTTGTTTAATTCAAAACTATGTGTTTTGATAAACCAAATTTCAGAAGCTCTTAAAAAAGCAAGGTTTTCAAAAAAAATTAAAGAAGGGATTAAAATTATTGTTACTGGACCTCCAAATGCAGGAAAATCCTCATTAATAAATAATTTGTTAGATGAAAACTTGTCAATTGTTAATAGTGAAGCAGGAACAACCCGTGATATAGTTTCGTCCACTTTAGATTTAGATGGAGTTTTAATCAATGTTTATGATACAGCAGGACTGCATGAAACAAAAAGTGAGGTAGAAAGAGAGGGTATAAAAAAAGCCATAGAATTATCAAAAATAAGTGACATACAAATAAGAATAGTTGATGGATCTGATCCCGAATGGAAAACAAAACTTAAGAGAGTACCAAGGTTTGCAAAATCCACTATAGATCTTATTAATAAAGCAGATATAAAAAGAATAAAATTAAAAAAAGAAGAGAAAATTTTTAATATTTCAACAAAAACAAATTTTGGAATTAAACGGTTTGAGGAAGAACTTAAAAAAAACGTTAATAACCTTGTGGTTCAAGCTGAAAACCCAACCATCTTAAGAGAAAGGCACATTAAAATTAGTGAAATGATCGTTGCTTCATTAAAAAGAGCAAAATCAATCAAGATAGAAGAATCCCCAGAACTAATAGCTGAAGAAACTAGACACGCAATCTCATTGATTGGAAAGATAACCGGTGTTATAGATGTTGAGGTAATACTTGACAATATATTTAAGCAGTTTTGTATAGGAAAATAATGACAAACTTTGATGTAATTGTTGTAGGTGGGGGGCATGCAGGAACAGAGGCAGCATGCGCTGCAGCAAGAAAAGGCGTGTCAGTCTGTCTTTTGACTACCGATAAAAACACTATTGGACAAATGTCATGCAACCCAGCAATTGGAGGACTTGGAAAGGGCCATCTGGTTAGGGAGGTTGATGCTTTGGATGGTATTATGGCAAAAGCCATAGACACATCAGGCATTCACTTCAAGGTTTTAAACCAGTCTAAAGGACCGGCTGTTCATGGACCAAGAGCACAAGCGGATAGAAACCTTTATCGTTCCGCCATCATGGGTTTGCTTAAGCAACAAAGTAGAATTAAAATTTTTGAAGAAACCGCTAAAAAAATATTATTTAACCACAATAAGGTTTGTGGTTTAAAGTGTTTAGGAGGGGGGGTTATTAATTGTAAATCAGTAATATTGACAACAGGAACTTTTCTTGGTGGTGTTATTCACATAGGAAATAAAAAAACCCCAGCTGGAAGAATTAACGAATTACCCACTAATGGATTAACAAAAAACCTTCAAGAACTTGGATTAAAAACAGGAAGATTAAAAACAGGAACACCACCAAGGCTTATAAGAGAAACGATAGACTGGGAAACACTAGAGAAGCAACATAGTGACATTTACCCAAAACCCTTTTCTTTTTTAAATAAAAACATCACCCAAAAACAAATTGATTGTGCTTTGACAAGAACCACTGAAAACACCCACGAAATAATAAACGAATCTTTAAAGCTTTCACCGGTTTATAGTGGAAGCATTAAGAGCTTAGGGCCACGCTATTGTCCTTCAATTGAAGACAAGGTTTTTCGTTTTTCTGAAAGAAAAACACACCAAATTTTTCTTGAACCAGAAGGATTAAAAAGTGATTTGGTTTATCCAAATGGAATATCAACCGCTTTACCTAAAGAAATACAAAAAAAGATGCTAAAAACAATCCCAGGTTTGGAAAAAGCAAAGATCGCACAATTTGGTTATGCTATTGAATACGACTATGTTGACCCAAGATGTCTTTATAGAACCCTGGAAATAAAAAATGCTAACGGCCTATTTCTTGCCGGTCAGATTAATGGGACAACAGGATATGAAGAGGCGGCTGGCCAAGGTCTAATCGCGGGAACAAACGCTGCTAATGTGGCTTTGGGAAACGAAGAAGAGTTTATTTTAACAAGAGATGAATCTTATATTGGTGTAATGATAGATGACCTCGTTACCCGCGGAACCCAAGAACCTTATAGAATGTTTACATCTAGAGCAGAATATAGACTCTTGTTAAGAGCAGACAATGCGGACAAAAGACTAACCGAAAGAGGGTTTCATAATGGTGTTGTGAATAAAGACAGATATCTTAAATGGAAAAACAAAGAAAATAAAATCTTTTTAGCCAAAAGCAATTTAAAAAAGTCCATAATTAAACCGTCTGAATTAAAGAAATCAGGCCTTAAACCTCCTCGAAACGGCAAAAAGATTTCAGCGCTAGACCTACTAAAATCAAAAGAATTTACTGTAAAAGACCTAATAAAAATTTTTCCAGAAGTTAAAACAATAAAACAGGATATTTTAAGCCAAATAAAAATCGATTCTTTGTACTCCGGATATATTAAAAGGCAAGAAAACGACATAAGGTCGTTCAAGCGAGATGAAAAACTTAAAATCCCAAAAAACACCGACTTTAATTTAATTAGAGGCCTTTCTAATGAGGCAATTGAAAAACTAAACAAAACCAAACCAGAAACAATTTCACAGGCATCTAGAATTTCGGGAATAACGCCAGTAGCAATCGTTTCTATTTTAAGACACATACGCAGATTTGCTGCTTGATGGAAAGTATTCTTGACAAAGAAACCTGTGAGAAAGTATTAAATGTTTCACGTGAAACATCAATAAAGTTTGAAACCTACTTAAAAACACTCAAAAAATGGCAAGAAAACCTTAATCTTGTTGGTTCGTCTACACTTGGCGATCCCTGGAGAAGGCATATTTTGGATTGTGGACAAATATCAAGGTACATAGAGAAAAAAGACAGGGAAATAATTGATTTAGGTTCTGGTGCAGGTTTACCGGGTATTGTATTAAGTATAATGGGATATAAAAATGTGTTAATGGTGGATTCTGATTTCAAAAAAACAGTTTTTATTTTAGAGGCCCTAAGGGCCTGTCATTTAAAATCAACGGTTTTGACAGATCGAGTGGAAAATTTGAAAAATCTAAAAAACAAAACGATAGTTTCAAGAGCATTTTCCTCAATAAGCAAAACCCTAAATCTATTAAGAGAAAAAATACAAAAAGACACCAAGTTAATCCTTTTAAAGGGAAAACAAGCAAAAAAAGAAATTAAAGATGCTGAATTTAATTGGAAAACAAATCAAATTAATGATAGCAAACTATTAAAACCAAGTTTTAACACATATAAAAGTTTATCTAACAGTAAATCTTTTGTAGTAGTGTGTACCTTTGCATAAGTTTTAAACATGAATAAAAAAGCAAAAATAATTTCTATTACTAATCAAAAGGGTGGCGTTGGAAAAACCACAACAACCATTAATTTGGCAACAGCAATGGTCTCTTTTAGTCAAAAGATATTAATAGTTGATCTTGACCCCCAGGGAAATGCCTCAACAGGACTTGGAATTCCAACAACCAAAAGAGACAATAATATCTATAAAGTACTAACATCACAAGAAAATATTAATAACTGTATTTATAGAACTATAATTCCTGATTTAGAAATTATACCGACAACAATAGACCTTTCTGCAGCAGAGGTAGAGTTTTCTAATATAAGTAATAGAGAAAGCGTTTTACTAAATAAATTAAATGAAATTAAAAATAAATATGATTATATATTAATTGACTGTCCACCAAGTTTGGGCCTATTAACGGTCAATGCTTTGGTTGCTTCAAATGAAGTAATTGTTCCTTTACAATGTGAGTTTTATGCTTTAGAGGGATTGTCACAACTATTAAAAACATTAGATTTAATTAAAAATAAATTAAACCCATACTTGGAACTTAAGGGCATCGTATTAACAATGTTTGATAATAGAAATAAACTGTCAAAGTTGGTAGAAAACGACGTCAGAAGCCATTTAAAGGACAAAATTTACAAAACAGTAATTCCTAGAAATGTAAGAATTTCTGAGGCCCCATCACATGGATTACCAGTATTGTTATATGATACTAATTGTTACGGATCGCAAGCATATGCTTCGCTTGCTGCAGAGGTAATTGTTCAAGAGGAAAATTAAATGGCAGATAAAAAAACAGGATTAGGAAGGGGGTTAACCTCCTTGTTGGGAGAAAATCTTTCAGAATCAATTTTAGAAATAGAAAATAATAATAATAATGTTGAAATCAAAAACATACCAATAGAAAAAATCATGCCAGGGCCATGGCAGGCAAGAAAACAGTTTGATAAAGAAAGTATATACGAGCTATCAGAGTCAATTATTTCAAAAGGAATTATCAACCCAATTATTATTACACCCGCCGATGGAAAAAAGGAAACAGAGTTTTATTTAATAGCAGGAGAGAGACGATGGAGGGCCTCTCAAGTAGCAAAAATACATGTAATACCATCAATAATTTTAAATAATATTAATGAAGAAAATGCTTCAGAAATATCGATAATAGAAAACGTTCAAAGAAAAGACCTGAACCCAATTGAAGAAGCCAATGGGTTTAGTGAACTTCTAACTAAGTACAAATACACACAGGAAATAGTCGCTAAAACCATTGGTAAATCAAGAGTCTATATAACAAACTCACTTAGGCTTTTGAAGTTACCAACAAAGATTCTTAGCTTTATAGAAGAAAAAAAACTATCTTCTGGTCATGCAAGACTTTTAATAGGAAGGGAAGATGCTTTAGATATAGCTAACCTAATTATAAACAAGCAACTTAGTGTGCGGCAAACAGAACAGTTAATTAGAAAAAAGATTTCAACAAAACCCACAACCAAAATAGCTAGCCCAGAAGTTGATTCATTATCAAAAACACTATCAAACTCTCTTGGTTTAAAAGTAAAGATTGATTATGAAACAGAGACAAAAAAATCAAAAACTTCGATATTTTGTAATAACTTAGACCAATTAAATGATTTAATTGAAAAGTTAGAAAAAACAGCTAAATGAATGGAAAAAACAAACAAAATCAATTACTTGCAATAAAAAAACTGATTAAAAACGGGTATATAGAAAGAGGGGTTAGGCAGGCTGACTTATTAATAAAACAAAACAAAACGGTAAGAGAGTTAAGTCTATTAATTAAAAAAACATTAATAAAAAATAGAGTTTTAGAAAAAGAATTTAGTTTATCCAAAGTTGAAACCTTAATTAAAGAAAGATCATTTGCTTGTGCAAAATACTTAATTAAGCACAGCACCAAAAAAATCAAACAGAATTCAAAAATTAATTATTTTTTAGGAAAAATATATACTGAACTAAATGAAATAGAAAATGCAATTTCATCTTTTGGGATCGCAAAAAATTTTGACCCAAACGATTTGTCAATAAGAAAAGAGCTTGCAAACCTTCATTTAACCATTGGTAATTTAGATAAATCAATCGAAATTTTAAATTATATAAAAGAAAAAGATCCTCTAGATGGTGAAAATCATAGACTTCTTTCTAGAACAAAAAAATATTTATCTGAGAAAGATGATCATATAAAGCAAATGGAAAACCTTTTATCGTCCCCAAAAATTAACAATGAACAAAAAATAAACATCGCTTTTGCACTTGGAAACATATATGAGAATTTGAAAAAATTTGATAAAAGCGCCCTCTATTATAAAATTGGAAACGAAAACCAAAATAAAAGATTAAGATTTGATCTAGAAAAAGAAAAATTTATTATAAAAAACATAGCTAATATATTTAATTCTCGAAAAATAAAAGAACTTCAAAACTTTGGATCACAAAATACAAAGATTATATTTATATTGGGCATGCCAAGGTCTGGCACAACCTTGCTTGAGCAAATTGTGTCATCACATTCAGAGGTATATGGTGGTGGAGAACTTTCATTTATTGAAGACTTTTTATTGCTAAACAGAGGTCCAATTGGGTTAAGATTGCCAATAATTTTGAACAACCCTAATGAAGAAAACATTAATAAGTTTTGTACTTATTATATTGATAGAATGAATTATATAAACAATGATAAAACCTATATTACAGACAAAATGCCTGGAAATTTTAAGTGGATAGGTTTGATAAAATCTGCCTTTCCTAACTCAAAGATTATTCACGTAACAAGAAATAAAATGGATACATGTTTTTCAATATATAAAAGTTATTTTGCTAACGATACATGTTCTTATTCTTATGATACAAAAAGCTTAGCAGATTTTTATAAACTATATGAATTATCAATGAAAAACTGGCAAAAAATTTTCAAAAATGAAATCTACAACTGTAATTATGAGAAACTGGTTAATAATTTAGAAGATGAAACAAGAAAAGTTTTAAGTTATTGCGAGTTAAAATGGGATGAAAACGTATTAAACTTTAGTAAAAATAAAAGAAGGGTTATGACTGTCAGTTCCGCTCAAATAAGAGAAAAAATTTATAGTAAATCAATAAACTCTTGGAAAAATTATAAAAAAGAACTGAAAACCCTGTTTGAAAAACTTTAATGAATGATTATAATTTAATCTGAAATATTTACTTTGATTAAAATACAGTTTTTAAACAATAGTTGATATAATTGTTTTGGTAACAACCTGATTTCATAAAAACCACGTTTAAATTCCCTAAATACATCAGCAAAGCTTAATAAAGAAAAGCCATCTCTGTGGATGTGAATATCTGATGATGAATCCACCTGTTCACAAATAGCTGGTAGTATTTGAATAGGCTTCAACTGCGAAAAAATATTTGAATTGTTTGGGTTAAATAAATAATGATCAACAGAAACCGCAACATTTGTACTTTTTTTAATTAGAAACTTTGCACCTTCTGGTGTCAAAATATAACCACCAGTTCCAGAGTGCTTTGACAGTAGATAGTGTAAATTGAAATTAAGCCTTGTGTTAAGAATTGGGCTTACTAATATCTTGTGTCTATTGTTGCCAAATCTTTCGATCTTAATAATTTTTGATTCTTTTGGTATCCAGGTTACATCATTAAGAATTTTAAATCCTAAATTAGAAATTCTAACATCATCTTCCAATATCAAAACAGGACTGTTTTCTTTGTTAGCAATATGCTTCCAAAGAGAATAATGAGATTGAAAGCAACCAAGGTCACCTTTTGGAATGTTTCCTAGAGGTCCGCCCTGGGAAATGTTTTTATTTAATAATGAACAGCTTGATTTTTCTGCATCGATGGCTTCAAACCTTACAAATTTTAATCCGTTAGAATTTAAATGACTTGAAATTTTTTTTAACCTATCTTTTCTTCTTTTTAAATTTATAACAAAGCATTTAATCATTATTGTTAACCAAATTAGTCAAACCAAAAAGAGAAAAAGAAACAAGAGTTTTATCAATTCCTGGAAAAGCTTTAATTCTTTTTTCTAATAAAAGTAATCTGTCAATTACCAAATCAATATTCCTTGAAGCCCAAACGTTTATGCCATTTTCAAATTTAGGTTTGGTTTTCCAAAATATATTTGGAGATGCAACCTTAATAGCATCATCTAAACCCAAACCTGAATTAATCGCCTCACAAGCAATTCTTATATTATAAAACCACAGAAGAGTGGACTTTATAATTAATAAGGGATGTATTCCAGCAGAAAACATTTTGTCAATGTTTTTTGTTGTTTGTATAGTATTTCCAGAGATTACTGAAAAAACGACATTTTCCAATTCAATTTTGCTTGTGTCATAGAAAGAATTTTCAATGTCTTCAGAAGTAATAATAGTCTTGGGGTATATATAAGAGATTAAATTTTCAAGTTGATTGATTGAATTTAATTGGTCGTCCCCCAAATGAGAAGATAAAACAGGCAAGAGGTCTTCAGAAATTCCAATGTTTTTATCAGTTAGAAATAATTTAATATCAGATTTAATTTTATATTCAGGTTTATTGTAGCTCGCTATAGAAACAGCATGGTTGCAAGAAAAAACAGGTTTTAATATAGGAGAATATGATGGTAAATCATGAGCTAAGATTAAAATTTTTGTATTTTTTATTGGCAGGTGATTAATTAAATTATTTATAGAGTTAACTAAATTAGACGAGATACGTGAATTATATATTTTAAAAACAACCAATCGTTGGCCACCTAAAAAAGGATGCGTTAGAGCTTCTTCCAACAACCGTGAAGGGTTGTTTTCTATGTCTTCTAATTTCACGTTAGAGCTGCAGAATGGGTCATCAGCATCTACATCTAATGTTCTTGATAAATTATTTAATCTTTCTGCAGACAATCCATAATCTGGACCATAAAAAAGAAAAAGATTAATCTCATCATTTGGGTTAGATAAAAACCCTTCAACTTCTTTTTCCTTAAGCTTCATAAATAATTAACTATAATTAGCCCATTCAATTAATCGAATGATTATATCATTAGAAATAGAAATCCCTAGGCGTTTTCTTGCATTTCTTTCAGACTGATCTCTTGAATATAATGACTGAACTGGTCCAACCAAGGAATTTCTAGAAAAGGAATCTTTATAAATAACCCTATTTGTATTCTTTTCTATTAATTCATAAGTTACTGACATTTCAATTTTTCTAACGGAACTTGCAAACAAACTTCCCTCAATCTTTTCGTTAAGATTAAGTAAAAGTTTATATTTTTCTATTTGTGTGTTTTTCAATTTATAAACATTGAAAGAGTTTTCTATATTTGATTTAATTAATTTAGAAATATATGTATCATTTTCTTTAACTTCAATTTCACCAAGTTTATATAAGTTACTTTTATCAAACTTATTATAATTTGAACAACCCAACAAAAAAAAACAAATTAAAAAGAGTAAAAAGCCTCTAGATAACAATATTAACTATCCTTTCTGGCACCACAATTATTTTTTTTGGTGTTTTTCCATCAAGTTGATTTTTAACAGTTGTTAAGGAAAGAGCTAAACTTTCAATTTCTTTGTTAGTCGAACTTTTTTTATAGTTAATTTTTCCTCTCAACTTACCATTTACTTGGACACCAACGTTAATACTATCCTCCACTAGAAATTTATCCTCCGCAATGGGCCATTTAGCATTACATACTAATCCCTCTTGACCAAGGGAAAACCAAATTTCTTCCGCATGATGAGGAGCAAAAGGAGATAACAATTGTGCAAGTATTTTTAAACCATAAAACTTAATGTTGAGTTCATTAGTATTGTTTACATTTAAACGAAAAATAGTATTTGTTAATTCATATAATTTAGCAACACACACATTAAAGCTAAACTTTTCAATACCCTCAGTAACATCTTGAATTGATCGATGGATCTTAATTAAAGCTGGATAATTGTTTAAACTAAGACTGTTGACATCGATTATTTCTTCTAAGTGTCTTACCTCATCAACCATTCTTAGTAATTTATTTAAAAATTTATATGATCCTTCTACACCTGAATTGCTCCACTCCATATCTCTTTCAGGTGGAGAATCAGAAACCATAAAAATTCTTGCAGTATCAGATCCATATTTTTTTACAATTGTAAGTGGGTCAACAACATTTTTTTTGGATTTACTCATTTTCTCTATTCTACCAGAATACACTTCCTCATTAGTTTTTTTATGGAAATACCTATTGTTTTTTTTAACTATGTCCGTAGGAAACAACCAATCACCATCCTTTGACTTAAATGTCTGGTGACAGACCATTCCTTGTGTCATTAGGCCTTTAAAGGGTTCTGAAATTGATAAATAACCACATTTCTTGAGTGCCCGAGTAAAAAACCTAGAATAAAGCAAATGCAAAACAGCATGTTCAACTCCTCCAATATACTGATCAACGGGCATCCAATAATTTGCATTTTTTTGACGAAATGGTAGGTTATGGACTGGATCAGTAAATCTTATAAAGTACCAAGATGATTCAAAAAAAGTATCAAATGTATCCGTTTCTCTTCTAGAAGTTTTATTGCATTTTGGACAGTTAACAATTTTCCATGTTGGGTGTGAATCAAGAGGGTTTCCTGAAGAGTTTAAATCTATATCTTTTGGAAGTGTTACTGGCAATTCATTGTCGGGTACCGGTATGTCCCCACAATCTTCACAGTGAATAATAGGTATTGGGCAACCCCAATACCTTTGTCTAGAAACCCCCCAGTCCCTTAACCTCCAGGTAATGCTTGATTTACCTGATTTAAGGTCCTCAAGTTTTTTTATGGCAACCCTTTTAGCTTCTTCCACAGGTAAATCATTTAAAAAGTGAGAGTTTATAATAACCCCTTCACTAGTATAGGCCTCATCATTAATTGTGAATTTTGATTTTTTAAAATTATATGGCTGAACCACAGGTAATACAGGTAAATTATATTTGTTTGCAAAATCTAAATCTCTTTGATCATGTGCAGGACATCCAAAAATAGCTCCAGTCCCATATTCCATTAAAACAAAGTTTGCAATGTAAACAGGAATTTTGATGCTTTGGTCAAAAGGGTGTGAAGCCAACAGATCAGTTTTAATCCCTTGTTTTTCAGTTTTTTCAATTACAGCTTCAGAGGTTGAGTTTTTGTTACACTCTTCAATAAAATCTCTAATATCTGTATTATTTTCTGATAGGGAAATAGAAATAGGGTGGGAAGGAGCTAAGGCAATAAAAGAAGCGCCAAATAAAGTATCAGGTCTAGTTGAAAAAACCTCAATGAAATCAGATCTTTTGTCTAAACTAAAATTAATATTTGCTCCTAAAGATTTCCCTATCCAATTACTTTGCATAAG
>Ga0066866_10000865_pt1 | contig 12142 bp, 7 predicted proteins | sample ETN01SmetaG_3_FD_66435 | JGI IMG/M metagenome (GOLD analysis project Ga0066866, IMG submission 66435) | Marine microbial and viral communities from oxygen minimum zone, Eastern Pacific Ocean - ETNP2014F12-01SV263 | ecosystem: Environmental > Aquatic > Marine > Oceanic ...
GTCACTGGAGATTGTTCACCGCCAAATGCCAAGAATAGTTGGGGCAATTCACCAAAACCTCCGGCACTTGACAGAATTGGAAGGCGTATGGACTCCACTAATGATTCATTCCAGCGCATTAAGCCATCATCATAACTACACCAATTTCCACCCAATACTGTTGAATTTAATGAGGTCACAGAATTACAATCTGGATGTAATGATTGACCACTTTGTGCCTGGTTATCACTAGGCCAGTATTCTCCTTGAACCCATACTGAGAATTCGCCATCTAAATTGACATCGGTTGAGACATAGCGTTCAACGCTGAGTAATCCTTCAACTTCAAGATACAAAGAATCCTCAACGATAATATCGGTAGAACGAACAGTAGAAGGCAGGGTAATGGATAGTGTCACTTCTTGGTCTTGAGATAAGTCTTGATTGTAGCGATGTAACTTTAATTCTTGATTATCCAGTTCTGTAGCCCACCATGAATTATTGTGAGAAAAAATAGAATGAACTATTCCTGAAGTTTCTTCACTGGCCCAATTCTTGTCATCATAATTTGATTCACTACCAATAATTATACCACTTGAATGAGCAACAGCACCTAGATTACCACTTTGATTCAATGCGAAATCATATGTCTTTTCTGAGTCTTTTACCTGCCACAACCATGCGGAACCGGCACCTTCGATTTGATAACCAAAACCTGAATCAGAAACATGCCATAAGGCCCTATCACCCTCTCTTATTTCTGTGATTGAAGAAGAAGAAAGAGTCAATAATTGCTCAAAATCATATTCCATTTCTATCAATGGAACTTGAAGAACTTCCATCATTGTACTTCCAACAAGTAAACTTGACAAGTTCTCACGAAGAGATACTACGTCTTCTCCTTGAAGTCGGCCAAGTCCTTTGTCAGTGGATAGTGAAAGAGAAGATGATTGTTGTTGGAACTCTAAGTTGAAACCAACATCTTCAGCAGTGAGCGTATCGTTTAGCAATTCTCCAAGTTCCTTGATTACCGGCTCAATAGTTCCTAAGTCATCAACATCGCCAGCAAGTGCATAGTAAACCGTATTGAGTTTGCCATCCAGTAATTGTAACTCTTGAGCAGTTGAGAGATCGGTAAACATTGCTGGCGATTTAGTTCCAGCCAAATTTGCCATGCCGTCATTCTCTAGAATTTTGAAAATAGTTGCGTTTTGCTCGACTCTTTTTCGAGCACCATCATCTGTAACATACCAGCCAAGCTCTACATCATCGCCTACTTTTATTTCCAGTTCATCGGCAAGAACTCTATTTATCGCAATTTGAGTTTGTTCATTGATGTTGTTTTGTTCTTCGATATCCACGAACCTTATTCCATTATCTTGAGTACCAATGTTTGGCCACACCTGAAGGGAATCAATTGTCGAATTCATACTTGCCCAAGTCACAGTTGGCAGTGATTTACCACTTGGACCTTGTATGCTGGCACCTGAGATTATGCCGTGCTGTTGTCCTTTTACATCATCTCTTAAACTTGAGTCTTGTTGAATGTCATCCCATAATTGGTGGGCCACTGCTTCAGGAATTTTCACTCTTTCACCAGTACTCAAATCAAATCCAGAAAGAGTGACATCAGTCTCTCCCCATGATGCTTCAATCTCATATCTCACTGTAGCATCCAAAGAATCTCCAACTACCAAAGAGGAAGTGATTATTGCAGAAGCAATTACCAAACCTGCCATTAGCAAGGCTGCTTGTCTCTTACGGCGCATCACATTTTCCTTGGCCAATCGCCAAACTACAAGTCTTTGAGGAACCAACAAGGGTTGGATCAAAACATGACTGATTATTGCAATGCTTAGTGCACCAGCCCAAAGAGTCATTCCTTCAATTGACATCATGTCAAATAACCAAAATGCAATGATAGCATCTATCGCAGGACCCAGTGTCAATAATGACTTAATCCACAAAGAAAGGTTTCTGCTACGCCCAGTGAAAAATGTCGAAATACCCGAAGGTATAGCGACAACGACCATAAGGACGAGCATCTCAACAAGCAGAATTACTCCTCCTCTTCGCCTCTTCCAGTATTAACCATCAGTCCATCATCCATTTGCAGAATCCTACTGCATTGTGAAGCGACATCCTTATCGTGAGTGACAAGAAGAAAAGTAGTACCAAGTTTCTTATTGATTTCTTTGAGCAAAGTCATGACAGTGCTCGAAGTGGCTGAATCAAGATTGCCTGTCGGTTCATCACAAAGTATCACTTTAGGGTGATGAACAATGGCGCGGGCGATGGCTACTCTTTGCTGCTGACCGCCCGAAAGTTCAGTTGGCCGATGCTCACTACGGTCTGCTAAACCAACTGAATCTAGAGCCTCAAGTGCTGATTTTCTCGCTTCGCTGGCAGATTTGCCAAGTAGCAGTAGTGGCAATTCCACATTCTCTACTGCTGAAAGTACTGGAAGGAGATTAAAATCTTGGAAAATAAAACCCAAATTCTGGGCTCGCATTTGTGTTCTTTTATCATCAGATACTGAGTACATGGGATTTCCATCGATCATCACTTCCCCAGAATTTGGCTCATCAATTCCAGACAAAACGTTTAGCAGTGTGGTTTTTCCACACCCGGAGGGTCCCATAATGGCAATCATCTCGCCTTCTTTAATTTCAACATCAACGCCCCTAACTGCTTGTACAGTGGAGTCGCCAGAAGCATAGATTTTCCATAATGCAGTTGCTTGCATAACAGGTCGCATGAATTCACTACAAAGGAACTGCGTTGATAAACTACCGCTTCAAAGCATCATCATGGCCGAACAAGACAACAGCGTCACTGTATGTGTAGTTGCTTTTGGGCCATTGAGTGAAGAAATTCAGCGCCGACAAGAGATTCAACTTGCTAAAAATTCTACAATTCGGGATTTAATTAATACTATGAATCTCGAAAAGTGGCTAGAAAATGGCCTTACTGTTGCCATAAATGGAGATATATGTGATATTGAAAAGGTTCTTTCTAATAACGATGAAATCGCTCTTTTGCCTCCCGTTTCTGGCGGATAAAATGACTTCTTTCGGTAAAAATTCAGCGAAGCCTTAACACACCCAACCACTACCCCAAGATGAGGAAGAGTAATGTTTGGAGGACTTGGACCCCTTGAAATCATCATACTGCTCGGCATATTTTTCGTTTTATTCGGAGCAGAGCGCCTACCTAAGATGGCAAATGCTCTTGGAAGGTCAAAAGGTGAATTCCAAAAAGGATTGGACCATACAACCAATGCTATGAAACTTGAAGAAACCAAGGCTGATATGGAGGCCGATGGGAGAACTCCAAGTCAAGCACTTGCAGCAAGAGCAAAGGCAGTTGGAATAGACCCTACCGGAATGGAAGTTGAAGAAGTCGAAAAGAAAGTTACGGCTTTAGAAGCACTAAATTCTGAAGAATAATCATCTTGCTTTCTTCAACATCATTGGTGCGCCACAAATTTCACAATCTTTGACTGCTCCTTTTTTTGAGCGGTCAACATCATTTGGAACTTCAGTTTTGACACGGCAACCAGTGCATCTAAGTTCCCAACGCCAAACTTGCTTCGCACCTTTAGACTCAACTGAAGATGTTGTCTTGCCCTCATTCTGCATTACATTTTGAAGTCGGTAATCATCGGTGAATAAGGGCAAATCAAGCCCAAGTGCGAGAGCAAGAACATCGACATCGACATCTGATAAGCGTGGTAAATCACCTGATTTCGCCGCAGCATCACGAGCCAAATCGAGCCAACTAGGAGAAACTTGTCGCCAATCAATTTCTAATGCAAATACTAACATTGCACGTTGTGGGCTAAGCCTCTCTATCTCTTGGCGTTGACTCTCAGCACAAATGCCATCGGCCAATTTAGCCACTGGCCAGTGAAGTAAGGCCGCCGTGTCGAGTACTCGCATCAGTCACGCACCCTGTAAAGCCCCCCATCAACCCACCGATTATGCGCACATTCAAGACTAAAGCACCAAAGCGAGAGATATGTCGTGGAAGGAGACCATCTTGGACTTCTTCGATATATTTGGACCTGCAAGCCTAGCAGTACTCTCTTTTACCGAATCGATTATACAACCGGTACCACCCGATTTACTATACCTGCCAATGCTCTATGATGCGATGGGTGATGTGCCCTTGGTAACCTGGCTATTTTTGGTAGTGACTCTATCTTCTGTGGCTGGTTCATATGTTGGTTATTTGATTGGGCAAAAATGGGGAAGGGATGTTCTAGACAGATTTGCCAAACCAAAACATGTTGCTAAGTTAGAGGCTCTGACAATTAAATATGGAACCTTTGGTATCTTCATTGCTGCTTTTTCCCCAATCCCGTACAAAGTATTTGGATGGGTTGCTGGCATGGGCGAGATGAATAAGAAAGCCTTCTTGATTGCCGGACTTTTGGGTCGCAGTCTAAGATTTGGACTTGAAGCAATACTCGTTGGCGTTTACGGACAGAAAGCCTTGGACGTCATGTTTACCTTCCTTGATAATGAAATATTAATTGGAATCATAATGATCGTAGGTTGCGCAGCACTATGGTTTTCATGGTCTTGGTGGTCTAATTTATCAGTAGAAGATATTTCTGATTCAAGCGAATAAATTAGGTAATTCATACCTAATTGTTATGAACGGGATGTTAGTCGGGTGGTTTAGCAGTCGCTCGTGTGGTGTAGCTAGGTCCATCATAGTGGGTTTTCATCCCGCCGACCCGGGTTCGAATCCCGGCACGAGCACCAATGCAAAAAAAGGCTATTGCGTATGATATTTTATGAATATTTGAATGAAAAGGTGAGGGTAATAATATTCATCTTTTGACTTTGAACAATATAATTCATAATTTCTCTATTTGGATAAAGTAAGACAATACACCTTAGAATCTGAATAATATCGGTGAGTTTAATTCATAATCCGTAATCCGCCAAATATGATTGAGGTAGACTGCTATAATTGCGAGTCTAGCAATAATGACTTTTATGATAGTGAAAATGGCCATACTATCGTAAAATGTATTAGTTGTGGCCTTCTTTTCCTTAATCCCCGCCCTGGTATTGAAGATATCAATGAAGCATCCAAATCAGGAATGCATAAAGGAGATGATTTGCTAAAGAACCCTGGTGACTTCAAAGAGTATCTCAAAGAGATATACTTGTCACGATTAAATGATTTTAGTTATGCAATCATGTTTAGTCAAAAGAAAAAGTACACATGGCTTGACATTGGTTGTGACCATGGAGAATTTGTTGAAACATTATCTAATTTTGGCGGTGAATATATTGACATTATTGGGCTTGAACCAAATGTAAAAAAGCTCGAAAAAGCAAGAGAAAGGGGCTTGGATATCAAATTCTTCGACCTGACAACTCATCAAGACAAGTACGATGTCATTTCAGCACTCAATGTGTACAGTCATTTGCCTAATCCACCAGAGGATATTGCAAGATGGTGTGATATGCTCAATGAAGGAGGAGAACTACTACTACAAACTGGAGATTCAGCACGGCTTCCAGCAAAGTATCACCACAAGCCATACTCTCTTCCAGACCACTTGAGTTTCACTTCAAAGAAATTGTTAATTGAGTTATTAGAAGGATTGGGTATGAAGATAATTCAAGTTCAAAATTACCGTTTGGGCCAATATCCTAAGTTCAGTCCTTTAGAACTACTAAAACAAATAGGACGATTTTTCGTACCAGGTTGTGTTTCAACCTTCAAATTCTTCCCTAAATATCCAGATACTGACATGTGGATAAGAGCGAGGAAACTCAACAAATAGGAATCATCACTTCTTCTTCAATCTTAGGCGTCATATTACCAACTTGAGCAAAGGTGTAGATTCCAAGTGCATTCAACTTCTCCTCAATGAAAGACCCTATTCCTTTAATTGCTTGAAGGTCATCCTTTTTCGATGCCTACGCAACCCCTAGTATTTTTACTGGACAAACTGTACTGACACTACGTTCAGTCTTTTCTAGCAGCAATCATGAATCCAACTGTTACAGCAACCATGGTTCCAAAGACACCAATTGCAGGTATACTATCAGTTTCATCTTCTTCGACTTTATCCTTGTCATCAACATTATTATCAGAATCAAATTTCAACTTGTCACATAGAATCCAATGACCATCTAGTCCAGGCTCTCCTGCTCCAGTTATTCCACCACCTTCTGAGATATACAGAACACCGGAATTGGCTGGCCATTCAACAACATAATTACCAGGATAATATGATTGTGTGTTATCCCAAACCGGCTCACCATTAGCGACCCAAGTATCATTGCAAGGACATGCCTTAACAGCCCAAACATCAGGATCTAGAGGTGGAGGATTAGTGAGTTGATTGACATAACCGGGCATAATTACTTCATAGAAAATTCCTGATTGAACTGGATATTGATACACTTCTCCGGTAGTCACAGGCACTGTAGGGTCCCAAACACCAACAACTGTAATACCTGCACATGGCCCATCATCCGAAGATGGTTTGTCACTCTCACATGGCATCCAATGTGGGTCACTACCTGGTTCAACAGAAGATGATAAACCGCCAGCTTCTGAAATCCAAAGTATGTTAGAACCAGCCGGCCATTCAACAACATAATTGCCAGGGTAATATGATTGTGTGACATCCCAAACCGGCTCACCATTAGCCACCCAAGTATCATTACAAGGACACAAGACTGGTGCCCATGTATCGAAATCAACAGTAGGAGATGGAACTATGGTTGGTTGAGTCAATGGATTGACTACTTCATAGTAAATTCCTGATTGAACTGGATATTGGTATATCTCGCCAAACATTACTTCAACAGTGGGATCCCATGTACCTAGGGAAGTTATTCCCGCACAGGGTCCTCCACCAGTCATCTGTCCTCCTGTACATAATTTCCATGATAAGAGGTCTACTCCCGGTTCTGCATTATTAGTATTGTCTAATGCAATGTACAGAATCATAGAACCTGCTGGCCATTCAACAATCATTCCCTCACTATACATCGTATTAGTATCCCAGACAGGCATGCCAGCATCAAGCCAAATGTCCTTACAATCACAGGATTTAGTCCAAAACTCATCACCCTGTGGTTGATCTGGTGCAGTTGCAACCATAGAATTCGGATCTACGTGCCAAACCATGTAGTAGAGTTGGCTATTTGCTGGATACTCGTAGACATCACCCACGGCTACAGTCATACTTGGATCCCATACTGAAGTTGGTATACTTCCATTAAATCCTGAACATGGGCCACCTGAAACTGGATTTGGAACGCATTTTATCCAATGTACATCAATACCTGGCTCACCAGTTGTCGTTGGTATAGGGCCAACCCCTCCCAACTCATTGTTATACCATATTGTCTGAGAGCCTACTGGCCATTCTACCATCGGGTTGCCTGTATACAAATCATTACTGGACCAAACTAATCCAGGGCCTGCTTGCCAGATTTCATCACAAGTACATGGTCCAGACCAATATTTGTAAGCATTAACCTCGGTTGGAGTTACAGTAATCAAAACATTATTGTGGTTAGGTTGCCACATTTGATAGAATATACCAGAATTTGCTGGATATTCAAAGACATCATCAGTACTAACTGGAACCATGTAATCCCAAGCTCCTCCAGTTTGTCCATCAAATGAAGCACACGGATCTCCATTTGGTGCATTACATAATAACCAGTCATTATCATCTGCCCATGCTTGGCCTGGTTCTACACCAGCAACTAATGCAGGCAAAATAGCCATCCAAACTTGGTTGGAACCTATAGGGAATTCAATAATATTGCCTGGCATATAATTGATATTAGGATCATAAGTAGGCATGCCACTATCAATCCAGATATCTATGCACTTACATGGTTCATCCGACCACACACTAGGATCCAGGTCAGGAGCATTGACAATCTGGTCAACATATCCTTGGATATCTACGACATAATATTCCCCAGAATTTGCTGGATATTCATATACATCGCCTGATGATACCTCAATAGTAGCATCCCATACTTGTCCTGGAATAACATCAATGTCACATGGAGTAATAGAAGGCGGATTATTTGTGCTATCAAAACAGGTAGCATACTGCAAATCTGTATTGTTGCCCCAGTATACAACATGTGGGATATCATTTGAATCTAATTCATTATCCATTTGACCGACTCCTTCATAGTCTAATATGGTGTCTAATGATGCACCTGTTGAATCAAATTGACCGTATCTAATTTCATCAACTCCATCAACATGCCACATTATATGCGGATTGTCACCACTATCAATTGCCATTGAAACACCAGTTTGTCCAACAAAAATCCCAGATGTCACCCACTGATTACTGACATATTCAGCAAGCAATATTTCTTGATTATTTTGTACTGAATATACTATTTGGGGACCTGTTGAGGTAAATTCAATATCATTATCAAAACCAAAATAATCGTTAGTCGCCACATTGACAGATTCCAAAGTATATGAGCCAGCAGACACCTTGGCGACAAACAATTCTCCCGGATAATTATACATGTGGTTATAAGAAATAAACGGTTCATTTGAAGTTGGATCTATAGCTATATCAACACCATGGACATTATCTGTAGTAGTCACTTGAGTTAAACTCCAAGAAGATGAAGATGCACTTAGTTTACCATGCCAAAGATAATTATCTCTGGTATAAGCAATATGTAAATCCCCCATATCATTTGAATCAATTACAACATAGCGTAAACTCTGATTTGTATCGATATCTGAAATTGTCCATGAATTACTACCCGCTAATTTAGTAGCATGTTTAAGTGTATTATCATTAGTATTGGTGATATTTGTAGAAACATAAACTATGTGAATATTGTCATACATATCAACGACTAAATCCTGAATCTCTCCAGTATTATAATTAGGCATTGAGTCAACAACTTCTACGCTATATTGGGCACCCATATTACTTATTTCGGCATATTTCAACTGTTTATCCGTCCAATCCCAATAAGATGTATGTACTACATCATTTGAATCAATATCTGCTGATGGATTAAATCCAACATTATGTGGCCCATGTCCATCAATGGTGGTAGTTACCCATGTATCACATCCAGCATAACTCAATTGTCTAGAAGACGTACTTTTAGAGTCATTACCAGAAGTTAGGTTTTCAGTATTATTCTCCATCGTGAAAAAAAATATTGAACTAATCATTAATGCTGTTATCGATAAAGCAAGTATTTTTCGCATAGCACATGGTATACTCTAAAGGATTTAGACATATCGCCAACACAAATCAAAGATTAGTATTTAGCAACTATTTTTTCTTGATTAAGGTCTGAGCCTGCTTAGCCCACTGGTCACGCTTTACGCGACCAGGGAAGAACTCGATTGCTTTGTTGACTTCTTCTTCAATCTTTGGCGTCATGTTACCAACTTGAGCAAAGGTGTAGATTCCAAGTGCATTCAACTTCTCCTCAATGAAAGGTCCTACTCCTTTAATTGCTTGAAGGTCATCCTTTTCCGATGCCTTCGAAACCCCTAGTATTTTGAAATCAATTGACTTTGAACGTTCTTTGACACGCTTAAGTTCTTCTTTCTTCTTGGCTTCCTTGGTGGTTGCTGGTTTCTTTTCTTCTGCTTCCTTGGCAGCCTTGGCCTCAGCCTTTTCAGCATCCTTTTTGGCTTTGAGTTCGGCTTCTTCGGCTTCGGCTACCGCTGCTGCCGCTAATGCTTCTTCCTCAGCCTTGGCTGCTGCTTCTGCTTCTTTTACCTCGAGTTTCGCTTGCTCTTCGGCTTCAGCCTTAGCTGCTGCTTCTGATTCAGCCTTAGCCTTCTTTTCTGCTTCTTTAGCCTCTTTAGCGGCTTGCTTTTCGGCTACCGCTGCTTCTTTCTTGGATTGCTTCTTGACTTCTGCTGCTTCTTTCTCGGCCTTCTTACGCTCTGCTTCGAGTTTCTTTTGCTCCTTGGCATAATCTGGGTCTGGCTTGACCTTGATATCCCACATGAAGTAAACAGATCTACGTCCAACCTTGAGTGCACCTTGGAATTCGCCACCGGCAAGTGTTGGTTCGAAACTATCGTCAAACAATAATCGGAATTTCATAATTCCATCATCATCAGCAACAATCATTCGAATACCTTCATCGCTACCAGTGTCATCTTGCATCAAGAATCTACGCTCATTCTCGCGGTCAAAGTAGTCTTGAGACTTAACCTTCAAACCTGGAGTAATATCGGTAATTGTAATCAATTCTTTACTGACAACAACCGAACCTGGTTTGACTGTCTTGAGTGGCTTTAGAATAAATGGATTATCCTTTGTACCGCCACCTTCAGCAAACTTAGGCTTTGAAGTTGTGTTCTCAGGTTCAGCGTCATCATATACCGCGATTACCCTATCCCTTAGAAGGAATAGTGGAACTAATAGAAGAAGAAGTAGCAAGAAACAAAGTGGGAAACACCACCATGCTAAACCATCATCATCATCATTATCACCATCGCCTTCTAATTGGTCACAAATATCACCTTCAGTGTTTTCAGGATTAGAATCAACATCTAGTGGGTCAGAGCCACAATCAAGTTCATCTTGGTCAAAGTATCCGTCATTATCATCATCGTGGTCTACACTAATATTACCTGTGTAATTAGCAGGTAGACTATCAGGTAGCGAGTCATTATCTGTATCATTGAATACGGTTATTGATAGAGCAAAGGACTGTTGATAATTACTGTTATTAGCCCAAACGGTGACGTTTACAGGCTCTTCAGTGTAATTTGTCGGTGTACCTCTAATTCCACCATCAAGCATTGCATCTCTGGCTGGACTCCATCCAAAGTTTAGACCTTCAGGTAACTCACCATCTAGTTCCCATGAAGCAACTTCTCCCATTCCAGTGACATTTGGTAAGAAATCCACCATTGTTTTATTGACGAATAGGTCAACATATTGATCCCCATAGGTCATATTAAATTCAAGGTCAATAATATCGTCCATAGCGTCACATATGCCATCGCCATCAATATCAGGCAATGCATTGACAACCTTTGGATCTGTATTACATTGTAATTCAGTTAGATCTTCAATTGTATCATTATCGTCATCTAAGTCTTCGATTAGACCTGTTGTGGAAATTCCATTGACCTCATCAGGCATACCATCCCCGTCAGTATCAAGCGATGCTGCTGGGTCGTTAGGGAATGCGTCTGGGCCAACAGTACAAATTGCTACATCTGGAGTTGCAGGTCCATCACAAACCCCATCACCATCAGTATCAGGGTTGGCTGGGTCTGTACCAGTATCTGAAGTTGTATTGTAAATTCCAGTATCGGTTTCATGGATATTATCAATTCCGTCACCGTCTTTATCATCATCAAGTGCGTCACAAATTCCGTCGCCGTCCATGTCATCTGGAACATCAGTTGCATTAAGTGAGTCAGACAAACAATCATTCTCAACTGTATCAAGATAACCATCGTTATCATCATCATTATCTGCAATCAAACCACCATCACCATCAGGGTCATCATCTGGGAAAGCGTCACCATCGGTATTGACAGGCAAGTTAGGGTCTAGTGGATGAGAGTCTGGACCTGCGTAACAGACACCATCAACAGCATCTGGGCCATCACAGAAACCATCGCCATCAGTGTCTGGGTTGAGTGAATCAGTTCCATTGGTTGCTTCATCAACATCCGGCATACCATCAGCGTCATCATCCAAATCCTCGATTAGGTCAAACGGTGGTAGGCCAGTATCAGGGTAATCATCTGGTAATTGGTCAGGCATACCGTCGCCATCTGTATCTTCAAGAACTTCAAGCCAGAATGTAGATTCAACGCTTCTTGGCTCTGAAGTATTACCCCATAGAGTAAATGTGGTATTCGCCATTGTTTCAAGTGGCGTTCCACTGATAATTCCGGTATTGACATCTAAAGTTAGACCATATGGCAAATCAGGTGAAATAGCCCAAATTGCTCCTGGTACATCATTAGCCGGTGGTAGTGGAATCATCTCTGTATTGTTGACAAGTACGGTTGGGCCGAGCGGACCAGTTCCAACTGGGTTGGAGTCAGGACCTGCAATACAAATTGGCAATACCGAATTTGGACCATCACAAATACCATCATCATCAGTATCAGGGTCAAGTGAGTCTGT
>Ga0066866_10000876_pt1 | contig 12094 bp, 11 predicted proteins | sample ETN01SmetaG_3_FD_66435 | JGI IMG/M metagenome (GOLD analysis project Ga0066866, IMG submission 66435) | Marine microbial and viral communities from oxygen minimum zone, Eastern Pacific Ocean - ETNP2014F12-01SV263 | ecosystem: Environmental > Aquatic > Marine > Oceanic ...
AGAATTCGTGGGCCAGCTTGGCCAAGGCGCTCACACTCGACAAGCAGCGCCGGGCCACCAACGCGACGGCTGACAACATCCACAAACGGGCAGTGAACGATCCTCGTTTTACGGACGTGCGCCGCCTTCCGGGATTCAAGGCGTGGCAGCCGTGAAATACGTGCACATTATGGCTCCAGTGCTGAGGGCCGTCTCAATTCAGGTAGCACCGCCCGAGATTGATCGGCATGAAGGTTCTCCTGAACCGGACATATGCCACGTGGCCATCGGCGAAAGCGTGATTGGAGCCTCCGCTGCGGGCGTTCTCCTGGGTGAGGTTGTGCATGTTCCAGATCAATTCCTGCCAGACGTTCCCCTGTCCCTCCAATAGGTCCATAAATTAATGAACGCTTTCTGGTTTTTTCTCTCCATAAACGGTGGTGGCAGACGGTTCGTTGATATCGATGTCGCGTATGACTTTGTCATACAGGAACGGATCGTTAAACAGCAGTCCTTGCTGGAGTAGAAAAAAATCGTTCCAACCGTTGATCATGTAGCTACGGGCAGCCACGTCGGCCGGGTGCGGGTAGGTTGTGGCCGATAGGTGCGGGGGATTCTTGCGGTCACTCGGGCAGGCGAGGATATGGGTCTACCCTGTGATGGGATAAAGTCGCCCAGGCCAGCGAGGGTTTTTCAAGTCGGTGCCAGCCGTCCGTGGCGGATAGGCATTCTCGTTGCCCTCGCTGTACAGCAGGGTGGCGATGATGATTTGTTTTTGGTTGTTAATGCACGAAGCTTTACGGGCCATATCCTCGGCACGGGAGATCGCGGGGAGCAACAGGGAAGCTAGGATGGCCAGAATGGCTATGACCACCAGCAACTCGGTGAGTGTAAAGGCTGTCTTTCGGCAATGCATTCTGCGGCCGGTTTCGGGTCAGGTGACCTCCTCGAAAAAGTTCGGCGCAGCCGCCTTGGCCAGGGCCTCGGCGCGAGAGAGGATTTGCTTCGGCGACTCGCTGCCCAGCGCAAACTCTGCCAGCCCCCGCGCCTGTGACATCTCGATGCTGCGGATGAGCATCTTCACGCGCGGCACCATCGAGGGGGTCACGCTCAACTCGGCCACGCCCAGCCCCAGCAACAGCGGTACGACGGCCAGGTCGCCGGCCATCTCGCCGCAGACACCGGTCCAGATGCCGTGCGCCTGTCCGGCGTCCACCGTCGCCTTGATCAGGCGAAGGATGCCGGGGTGCGTCGGTTCGTAGAGATGGGCGATTTTTTCGTTCGACCGGTCGACCGCCAGCGCGTACTGGATGAGGTCGTTGGTGCCGATGCTAAAAAACTTCACGCGCTTGGCCAGGCTGTCGGCGATCATCGCTGCGGACGGCGTCTCGATCATCACTCCGATCTCGATGGCCTCGGTGAAGGCCACGCGCTCGGCGCGAAGCTGTCCGCGGCATTCGTCGAGCAGCACGTTGGCGGCCTCGAGTTCCTCTACGCCGGAGACCATCGGGTACATGATTTTCAGGTCGCCAAAGGCGCTCGCCCGCAGGATGGCGCGGAGTTGTGTGCGGAACAGATCCTTCTCCTCAAGGCAGAGCCGGATGGCGCGCCAGCCGAGGAAAGGGTTCATCTCTTCCGCCACGTTCACATGCGAGAGCAGCTTGTCGCCACCGAGGTCGAGGGTGCGGATGATCACAGAATCTGGCGCGAGCGATTCGGCGACTTGGCGGTACGCAGCAAATTGCTCATCCTCGTCCGGCAAGTCGCTGCGGTTGATGAACAAAAACTCGGTGCGGAACAGGCCGACCCCTGTTGCGCCGCTCTTTAGGACGCTCTCGACATCAGCCGCGCGCTCGATATTGGCAGAGAGGGTGATCCGGTGCCCGTCCTTCGTCTCGGCAGCATCGTCGTGGATGACCTTGAGGCTTTCCTCGATCGAGCTCTGCCGGTCGACCAGTTGGCCATACTTGAAGAGCGTTTTTTCCGAGGGGTCGATGACAACAAAGCCGTTGAAGCCGTCGAGCAATACCGACTCTCCGGTGTTCAAATCGCTGGTTGCCCTGCCCAGCCCGAGCACCGCCGGGATGCGCAGCGACCGCGCGAGGATGGCCGTGTGCGACGTACGACTCCCGACCTCGGTGACGAATCCGAGCACCATTGCCGGATCGATCGTCGCCGTGTCGGAGGGTGTCAGGTCGTGGGCCACCACGATGCACGGTTCGGTCAGGTTGGCCAAGACGGTGCACTGCGGGTGCCCCATCAGGTTGGCGAGCACCCGCTGCGTCACGTCGCGGATGTCAGCGGCCCGTTCGCTGAGGTAGTCGTCATCCACCTTGGCCAGCGCGTCGGCGTACTTTTCCGATGCCTGATAAAACGCATACTCGGCAGAGACCAACTCCTCCCGTATGAAACGCGATACCTCCTGCAGCAGCATAGGATCCTCCAGCACCAGCAGGTGTGCGTCGAATATCTGTGCCTCCTCGGTGCCCATCGCCTCGCGCAACCGCTCCTGCACCGCGAGGATTTGCTGGCGCGTTTCCACCAGCGATGACTGAAGCCGATCTTCCTCCCCGGTCAGGTCAGACTCGAGGATGCCCCACTTCGCCGGCTCGATGCGTGTGCGGTCCAGCACGACGACACGGCCGCGCCTTACCCCCTGGGACACGGGGATGCCTCGCAGCATTTTCTCGCCAGTTTTGCGCTCCTTCGGCACGCGCGGGATGTTAATCGAGCCTCCGAAGCCGGGAAAGAGATTTTCAGGAGCTCAAAAAACTGTGTTGTTACCTGCGTTTTCTGCGGCTTGCCCGCGGTTGGTTTTCGGGGGAAACTGGCCCGCACGGCTCGCACGGCCCACCATGACTAAAAAAAACCAATCCAGTCCCGACAGCCTCAAGGCCAGCGCGTTCAGCTTGGCCAAGCGCCTGACCGAGGCCGGATTTCAGGCGTTTTGGGTCGGCGGCTGTGTGCGCGACACCCAACTTGGCCAAGCGCCCCAAGATTACGACATCGCCACAGACGCCAAGCCGGAGCAGATTGAGGAACTGTTCCGCAAGACTGTCCCGATCGGCAAACAGTTCGGCGTGATCATGGTGCTTGAGGCCGGCCACGAATATCAGGTGGCCACCTTCCGCGCCGAGAGCGGCTATATCGACGGCCGTCGGCCCGGCAGCGTCCGCTTCACCAACGCACGCGAGGACGCCCTGCGCCGCGACTTCACCATCAACGGTTTGTTTTACAATCCGCTCGCCGATGAGTTGCACGATTGGGTCGGCGGCCGGGCTGACCTCAAAGCCAAGCGCATCTGCACCATTGGCGATCCGACGCAGCGTTTCGGCGAGGACCGGTTGCGCCTTCTCCGCGCCGTGCGCTTTGCCGCGCAGCTTGGCTTCGAGATTGAGCCGGAGACGTTCGCCGCCGTGCGGCAACACGCCGCCGCCATTCACGAGGTGAGCGCCGAGCGCATCCGCGACGAGTTGCTGAAACTGTTCCGGCCGCCACACGCCGCGCACGGACTTGACCTATTGAAGGAGAGCCGGCTGCTGCCCGAGGTGCTGCCGGAGTTGGCTGCAACCGTCGGCTGCGAGCAACTGCCGGATTACCATCCCGAGGGCGATGTGTTCACCCACATCCGCCTCATGCTCAGCCACCTGCCTGCCGACGCCGGCGCGATGCTCACTTGGTCCGTGCTGATGCACGACATCGCCAAGCCGATAACGCAGACCCGTGATGAAGGGCCCATACGTTTTTTGGGCCACGAAAAAGTCGGCGCGGAGATGACGCTGGAAATTATGAATCGGCTGCGCTTCCCCAAGGCCGAGAGCGGTGAGGTGGAAACCTGTGTGCGCCATCACATGCAGTTGAAGGACGCGCAACAGATGCGCCCCGCCACATTGCGAAAACTGTTTCTCCGTCCGACCTTCCCGGTCGAACTGGCATTGCACCGACTCGACAGTCTCGTCTCCACCGGCAGTCTCGACAACTTCGAGTTTTTGGAGGCTAAGTTTGCTGAGTTCCAAAAGCAACCGGAGTGGCAAAAACCGCTGGTTGACGGCAGCGACTTGATCGCGCTTGGCCAAGCGCCGGGGGAGGAGTTGGGCAGACTGCTCAAGGACATCCGCAACCGCCAACTCGCCGGCGAACTCACCACCCGCGAACAAGCTCTAGCCCTGGCCCGCGAGGTGTTGGAGTGAACGTCACAAAATCGTGAATGAACAACGAATGGACCCTAATATTAGAAATTAAACGGGGTGGGTCCAGAGACTCAGGGGGTCGCTGAGGAGCTTTTCTTCGCGTTGGCTTAAACTGGCACCGGTTTTTTCCAGATCGGCACTTTCTTCTTCATCTCGTCGATGAGGAATTGGCAGGCATCGAATGCCTCCGGCCGGTGCGGCGCGATCACTTCTAGCCACAGTGATGGCTCGTTCACCGGCACCACGCCGATGCGATGAACCAAGCGTACTGACTCGACCGGCCAGCGTTGGCCAAGCTCGTCGAACAACAATTCGAACTGACGCCGGGCCATTGGCTCGAATGCCTCGTAGTCGATCGCGTTGATCGTGTCATCGCCCTCGCTCTCTCGCACCACGCCCAGAAAGCAGACAACCGCTCCCATCCCATCGTCCATCTCCCGGCACTTGGCCAAGGCCGTCTCGTCGATCGATTCAGTCGAAATGGTCAGTTCGGTTTTCATCGATCAACCACCCTGCACGGGCGGGAAAAACGAAACTTCATCGCCGTTGCTTAGTACGAAATCATCATCCTGATACTCCAAGCCAACGGCTTTGAGCGTGCTGTTTTTCGCCCCTGCAAGTTTGGGGAACTGCTTGCAAACAGCTTCGTGCAACTGGGCCAATGTCGCTCCATTTTCGAGTTCAATTTCCGTTTCCGGGCAACCGGCGCAGTCCCGGAAGTAGGACCAGAATTTCACCTTGATTTTCAAGAGTACAACTCCGGTTTCAGTAAACCTATGCTGGGTAGGTTGCGGTATTTTTCTGCGTAGTCGAGGCCGTAGCCGACGACGAACTCGTCCGGGATTTCGAAGCCGACGTAGTCGGCGGGGATGTCGTATTCGCGTCGTGCTTTTTTTGAGAGCAGCACGCAGGTGCGGACTTGGCGCGGCGTCATGCCGTCCAACTTGTCGATGACAGCCCGGAGGGTTTTGCCGGTGTCGAGGATGTCGTCCACGAGCAGCACGTCACGTCCGGCCACATCGAGTCTTAACTCCTTGGTGAAGACGAGTTCCCTCGATTCGGTGCCATCGCGGTAGCTGGATACGCCTATGAAGTCGAGGCGTAACGGCAGATCGATCTCTCGCACGAGGTCGGCGAGGAACATCAGCGTCCCGGTGAGCAGACCGACTACAACGAGGTCGCGTCCGGAAAAGTCCGACTGCACACGCAACGCCAATTCTCTGATTCGCCGCTGAATTTCCTCCTCGGAAACCAGTATCTTGGCGATGTCGGCGTTGGGGTTGCTCATGGGTTGGTTGTTCAAATATGCCGTGAGTCGTCCTCGTTTTTTTCGGTGTAACCGCTGTCCTGTCGCTGGAAATTAACCTTGTTTTTCTCAATGTAAGCTTCGTACACATCGTCGGCGCTCATGCCCAGCACCTGTGCGAGACTGATGAGAAAGTGAAACAGGTCGACCACCTCGACACGGGCGTTTTGCTCATCGAATTTCTGGTACTTGGCCCACCATTTCCAAGGTACGCTGTCGGTTAATTCGGCGATTTCCTGCCCCATGGCGCGGCAGTAGTTGAGTACCCACTCGGTTTTCTGCTCCTCACTCATTTCGTTCGTCTGTACACCGATCCGCTCGTTGAGCATCTGTTGCATCCGAAAGAGTTCCCGCAATTGATCCGGCTGATCCATGTGCCGACTGTCCGCGCTTGGCCGTTGTTGAAGCAAGTTTTTTTCATGAAAACTCCCTGATGCCGCTTGAGCATGCAGTGGGTCAGAGCAGGATCTCGAACGAGCCGTCTGAGTCTTCGACGTCGGTGAACGAGATCAGGATAAACGGCGGACGCAGCTTGCTGCGCGCAAGCCCCCCAGCGTCCGGTTGCAAAACAATGCCCCGGCTGGGATTCGATCTCGGCGATTTGTCTTGAAGAAACAGGGCTACAAACGGACGCTGACGTCGATCCGGTGTTACGATTATTCCACAGCAAGAGTAACTTAACCTGCCATTGGGGAGTATGATAGTGGTGGTGGGTACAATGCATCGTTTTTTTCGGGTTTACGTGCTTCTGCCGCTGCTCTTTTCGGCGCTTGGCCAAGTGCGGGCGGCGACGCTGAACGAGGCGAGTGAACTGTTTGCCACTGGCGAGTATGCCGAGACGATCAAGGCCAGCGAGGAGGCCATTGCCGCCAATGAGTACGACAGCGGTTGGCGATTGCTACTGCTCCGGGCACGCTTGGCCACCGGCCAGTACCCCGAGGCAAAGCGGTTTGCCACCGAGTTGCTTGACGATTACCGCTACCGGTACAACGCCGAGGCGGTTTGGCTGTTTCATCTCGCCTACGAGGCCAACGGCGACACCGAGTCGGCTGGCCAGATGCTACAAATCATCATGCAGTTTCTCAACGGCCGCCAACGCGGCATCAGCGACGAGAACACGCTCGTCTACATCGGGCGCGCGCTCCTCAAGGCTGCCGTATCCGACCCCAAGCAGGTGAAGGAGAACCTGTTCGATCGCGTGCTTAAGTCGAGCCCTGAGAATCGTGAGGCGCTACTGGCGGTTGGCGAACTGGCCCTAGCCAAGCGCGATTTCAAGCTGGCCGGCAGAACGTTCACGAAGGCGATCGGGCATTATCCGGAGGATGCCGATCTGCTGCACGGCTTGGCTAAGGCCTATGCCGAAAGCGATCCTTCGCAAATGGAGGAGCCGCTGCATACGGCGATGTTCACCAACCCCGACCATGTTCCGTCTCTACTATTGCAGGCTCATAACCAAGCCGATGCAGAGCAGTACGACGAAGCCACCGGCATCCTGAAGGCGATCTTCAAGATCAACCCGCACCATGCAGAGAGTTGGGCGCTGCAGGCCGCGCTCCACACTGTCCGCAATGAACCGATCAAGGCCAAGGCGGCGCGCGCGAGTGGACTGAGGTTATGGAAAACCAACCCACTTGTGGATCATGAGATCGGCAAAAAACTTTCGTCGAAATACCTCTTTAAAGAAGGCGCAGCACATCAGCGGCAGGCACTGGAATTCAGCAAGGATTACATCCCGGCCAAGACGCAGCTTGCGCAGGATTTGCTGCGGCTTGGCCAGGAAGAGGAGGGATGGCGGCTGGCCGGGGAGGCGCATGAGGCGGACGGCTACGACGTGACGACGTTCAACCTGCTGACGCTGCACGACTCGCTAAAAAAGTATGTCACGATCGACCGCAACGGCTTCCTGCTGCGGATGACCCGCGACGAGGCCGCGCTTTACGGCGACGAGGCGATCGACCTGCTCACCGAGGCTCGCGGATTGTTCTCAGAGAAATATGACACGCAGATTGAGGGCTCGGTGATCGTCGAGATTTTCCCCGAGAAAAAGGACTTTGCCGTGCGGACGTTCGGCATCCCGGGCGGTGACGGCTATATGGGGGTTTGCTTCGGAAAATTGATCACGGCCAACAGCCCCAAGTCCCTTGTTGGCTTCCAGCAAAACTGGCAGTCGCTGCTTTGGCACGAGTACTGCCACGTCATCACGCTGCAAAAGACTCGCAACAAAATGCCACGCTGGTTCAGCGAGGGCATATCTGTCTACGAGGAGCGGTTGAGGCACAGCTCGTGGGGCGAGCAAATGACCCCTGAGTACCGCGACTTTATCCTCGGCGGCGAGATGACACCGATCGAGCGTCTCAGCATGGCGTTCCTTGTGCCCAAGAGTCCGGAGCATATGCAGTTTGCCTACTACCAGTCATCGCTTGTGGTCGAGTATCTCGTAAAACATTTTGGTGAGCTTTGCATCAGCAACATCCTGCAAGACCTTGGTCGGGGCGTGTTCATCAACATCGCGATCGAGCAGCACGCCGCCTCGTTGGCAAAGCTTCAGGAGGGGTTTACAGGCTTTGCCACCGGCTTGGCGAAGGCATTTGCCCCCGAGGCGGACCTGGCCAGACCGACCCCGCTTGAGGTTAATCCACTCGACAAAAACGCCATTGTTGATTGGCTAGAGGCCAATCCGAACAACATCTGGGCGCTCAACACCACCAGCGCCAACCTCGTTGAGGAGGAGAAATTTCCCGAGGCAATCCCGCTGCTTGAGCGGTCGATAAAGCTGCACCCGAGGCAGCGCGGCGGCGGTTCACCATATGGGTTGCTTGCTCTTTCCCACCGCGAGCTTGGCCAGGCGGAGGAGGAACTGGCCGTCCTCGAGCAATGGGCTGCCATCGAGGACTCGGCGACGAAGCTTTATGGGCGGTTGATGGAGATACACGCCGAGCGCGAGGACTGGGTGGCGGTCGGTCGGCTGGCCAGCCGATTCTTTTCTGCCAACCCGCTCTCGCCCATCGCCCATCGTTTCATGGCGATGGCTGCACAGCAAACTGGTCGATACGCCGACACGATCCGGCCACTCAAGCGACTGCTGCTGCTCGATCCGGCTGACCCGGTGGATCTGCATTTTCGCCTAGCCAACGCGCTGGCCGACACGGCACCGGCCGAGGCCAAGCGCCACGTGCTCCAGGCACTTGAGGATGCACCGCGGTTTCGCGCCGCACAGAAACTGCTCACCCGTTTGGCCAAGCCACAGCCACCTGCCGTGGAGGCTAACGCGCAATGATGCGGCTGCACCATCCCTCCCGTCGGATTTGCCTTGGGCTGCTGTTCGCCTCGCTGACGCTGGTCACGCTTGCGGCGTGGAGCCAGCACAACTGGTCCCGAGGCGAACGCGACAAACGAGGAGGCGTGCCGGACTGGGTCCGCGACGAGGAACTGCCGCACGACACATTCACTTTTACCCGCATCCAGTACGACTCGTGGGGTGGCGGATGGCGAGGGCGCGGCAAGTGGTCGATCGATTATCCGGAGAGCGATCTCAACTTGTCGTTTCGGCTGCAGCAACTCACGGCGCTAAAGGTCGATCCGGAAGGCACGGTGCTCAACCTCACTGAGGCCAAGCTGTTTCAGTATCCATTTATTTACATCATCGAACCGGGAGAAATGGCTCTCAGCGAAGACGAGGTAAAGGCACTTCGAAAATATTTGCTCACCGGCGGCTTCCTGATGGTGGACGATTTTTGGGGCGAGGCCGAGTGGGAGAACTTTGAGAGGCAGTTTAAGCGCGTGTTTCCTGCACGGGAGATCGTCGAGTTGCCGATTGGGCACGAGGTGTTCCAGTGCGTATTTCCATTAAAGAAGAAGCCGCAGGTGCCCAACCCCGGCACGGCCATGCGCGGCGCGCCGTACGGCATCACTTGGGAACGCTCCGATGGGGAGACGCCGCATTACCGGGGGATGTATGACGATGACGGTCGATTGATGACGATCATCTGCCACAACACCGACCTTGGCGATGGTTGGGAGGAGGAGAGCCGCGCCGGTGAGTGGTATTTCAAGGAATTTTCAGAACCCAAGGCGTACCCGATGGGCATTAATATCATTTTTTATGCAATGACCCATTAACAGTTAAACTATAATCAAAAAGATGACATATTATATCATACTGGGGCGTATTAAAGTCAATGTTTACAGGCTTTTTTAGCATATGCATGATTCATGCAATGACTCACTAGATATGGAAAATACCGAAACCACACATGAGGAAGACCGGCAGGCGGTCGAGCAAATCGCTGCAGGCCGCGAGCAAATCGAACAGGAACTGAACCGGGTCATCATCGGACAGAAGGAGGCAATCGAGGAAATTCTCGTCACGCTTTTTGCCGGCGGCAACTGCCTGATCACGGGTGTGCCGGGCTTGGCCAAGACGCTGATGGTGCGGGCCATCGCCGGGATTTTTGACCTCGGCTTTCACCGCATCCAGTTCACGCCCGACCTCATGCCTGCCGACATCACCGGCACCGAGATTCTCACTGACGGCGAGCACGGGCGGGAGTTGCGCTTCGTGCCGGGGCCGGTCTTCACCAACGTCCTGCTGGCCGACGAGATTAACCGTACGCCGCCCAAGACGCAGGCTGCGATGCTCGAGGCGATGCAGGAAAAACAGGTCAGCGTCGGCGGCGTCAGCCGTGAGTTGCCACAACCGTTTTTTGTGCTGGCGACCCAAAATCCGATTGAGATGGAGGGTACCTACCCGCTGCCGGAGGCTCAACTTGACCGTTTCCTGCTCAACGTGTTCATCGACTACCTGCCGGAGGAGGAGGAGGTGCGCGTGGTTAGTGAGACCACACGCCGGACCGACACCCAGTCCAACCCGGTGTTTAATGCCGAGGAGGTGCTGCGTATCCAGAGTGTCGTGCGCAAGGTGCCGGTGGCCGACTCGGTCGTGCGTTACGCCGTGCGTTTGGCCGCTGCCTCGCGTCCCGGCCAAGCGGGTACGCCGGACTTCGTCAACGAGTGGGTCAACTGGGGCGCCGGCCTGCGCGCCGGCCAGGCACTGATCCTCGGTGGCAAGGCGCGCGCGTTATTGCAGGGCCGCGCCCATGTCACACCGGATGACATCAAGGCGCTCGCCGTGCCGGTGCTGCGCCATCGCATACTACCCAATTTCAAGGCCGAGGCCGAAGGTGTCGATGCTGATCAAGTCGTCGAGAAACTCGTCGAAACTGTTCCCGTCCCGTGAGGCGAACCGCCACAACTCACCGTTTTTTGGATCCGAAAGCTCTGATGGAAATCAGGAGCCTTTCGCTCCGGGCGCGTGCTGTCGTTGAGGGCTTCATGAGCGGGTTGCACCGCAGCCCGCGCACCGGTTTTTCCACCGAGTTCACCGAGTACCGGGAATACTCGCCTGGTGATGACGTTCGCTTCCTCGACTGGAAGGTGATGGCGAGGACTGACCGTGAGTTTATCAAAAAATTTGAGGATGAAACCAACTTGCGCTGTACGTTCATGGTTGATTTTTCCAGATCGATGGAGTTCGGCGGCGACGATGCCGGTGTCAAAAAAAGTGATTACGGCCGCACGTTCGCCGCGTCGCTGGCGTGGTTCCTCACGCAGCAGCGCGATGCCGTCGGCTTGGCGACGTTCGACCGTGATGTGCGCGAGTTCATCCCGCCTCGCTACCGGCAGGACCAGTTGAAAACGATCCTCGGTCGACTAGAAACTCAGCCGGCCGGCAACGCCACTGACCTTTGCCAGGCGTTGGAGAAACTCGCCTCGCTTGTCGGGAAGCGCGGGATGGTTGTGCTCGTGTCCGATTTTCTCTCGCCGCTTGATGAGATGGAGCGCTGCCTGAGTCTGTTTACCGCTGCCGGGCATGATGTCCGCGCCGTACAGGTGCTGCATCCGCGCGAGGTCGATTTCAGTTTTGAGGATGCCGCGATTTTCGAGGACATGGAGAGCGGCCGCAACCTTATCCTCGACCCGGGCATGGCCCGAGAGGCGTATCAGCAAAAATACAACGCGCACAATGCCGCCCTCGACGCGATGTTCAGCGCGCAGGGCATCCCCGGGTTCCGCGTGACTACTGCCGAGCCGCTCGAGCGGGTGCTGCAGCGCTTCCTGGAGGAACGCCCCACGCGCGCTGTCGTCCGGCAACGTCGCTCAAACGCGAGGAGTGCCGCATGAGTTTCCTCACGCCACTTTACCTGTTGGGTACGCTTGGTCTGGCCATACCGATCATCCTGCACCTGCTACATGACCGTCCAAAAAACAAGCAGGAATTTGGCAGCCTGATGTTCCTCGACAAGACCAAGCCGCCGGTGGATCGCAAGCGGCGGCCGACGCATCTGCTGCTCCTGCTCCTGCGCTGCCTTGCACTGTTGTTGCTGGCGTTCGTTTTTGCCCGGCCGTTCGTCACCGTCGATGATCCGGCCGACGCCGCCCGGCGCGACCGCCAATGGATCACCGTGCTGCTTGACCGCAGCGCCAGTATGCAGCGTGGTGACCTGTGGGCGCAGGCCAAGGCCAAGACGCAGACCGCGTTTGCCCAGCTAGGCCCTGGCGACCGATTCACATTGATTGCGTTTGATGACTCCACGGAGCCATTGGTTGAGATCAAGTCATG
>Ga0066866_10000881_pt1 | contig 12071 bp, 11 predicted proteins | sample ETN01SmetaG_3_FD_66435 | JGI IMG/M metagenome (GOLD analysis project Ga0066866, IMG submission 66435) | Marine microbial and viral communities from oxygen minimum zone, Eastern Pacific Ocean - ETNP2014F12-01SV263 | ecosystem: Environmental > Aquatic > Marine > Oceanic ...
ATAATCTCGTCTCTCTAGATCAGGCATAGAAATAAATAGTGGCTTAAGTGATTTGCTATAAAAATGAGCGGGACCTGTGATATCACCAAAAGGGTGAGAAAGATGAATGATAGCATCTTCATGAAACAAAGTGTTTAACTGTTCTCGAACTCCATCTTCAGTGAATTCATACATGCTTAATCTTAGAGGTTTTATCAATTCTTTAAGATAGTTGTTTCTATGCACTACTTTGCTGCCTTGCCATATTCAATGTTTTTTCCACCATAGCGCCGTGCCCGAATATTCGCTTGTTCAGCATGACCAACAAACCCCTCTAACATGCATAGTCTCGAACATTTTTCTGCAACTATGGTAGCAGCTTCATCCGTGAGTATTTTTTGATAACTATGGGTCTTTAAGAATTTTCCTACCCATAAACCACCGGTGTATCGGCCCGCCTTTTTTGTTGGAAGAGTATGATTGGTTCCAATAACTTTATCGCCATTAGCTACATTGGTTCTCGATCCTAAAAACAATGCGCCATAGCATGTCATCTTTTCAAGAAACCAATCATCGCGATCTGTCATGACTTGAACGTGTTCAAAAGCTTTTGCTTCAGAAGTTTCAAGCATTTCTTCATAAGTGTCACAAACTATTACTTCACCATAATCTTTCCAGCTAGCAGAAGCAGTTTCAGAAGTTGGAAGGATTTTAATTATTCGTTCTATTTCAGTTAATGTTTCCTTTGCAAGTTTCTCTGAGTTAGTAATTAATGCAGCTGGAGAATTATAACCATGTTCTGCTTGGCCAAGTAAATCAGTAGCACATATTTCTGCGTCTACAGTTTCATCTGCGATTATCATAGTTTCAGTTGGCCCAGCAAATAAATCAATACCTACAGTTCCAAAGAGTTGACGCTTAGCTTCTGCTACAAAAGCGTTACCAGGACCCACTAACATGTCTACAGGCTTAATCGTTTCAGTTCCTAATGCCATTGCGCCAACTGCTTGAATTCCTCCAATACAATAAATCTCATGTGCACCACCTAAATGCATAGCCGTAACTATTGCAGGGTGTGGAACGCCATTATGTGGTGGAGCCGAAGCAATGATCCTTGGAACTCCAGCTACACTAGCTGTTAAAACTGACATATGCGCTGAAGCAATCATTGGAAATTTTCCTCCAGGAACATAGCAACCAACTGAGTTAACAGGTATATTCTTGTGACCTAATATAACGCCAGGAAGAGTTTCCACTTCAATATCTTTTAATGATGCTTTTTGTTTTTCAGCAAAATTTCGAATTTGTTTTTGAGCAAATTTTATATCATCTAAATCTTGCTTAGAAACTTCTTTTATAGCCTTTTCAATTTCCTCTTGGCTCAGGCGAAAAGATTTAGGGCTATAATTATCAAATTTTTCAGAAAGCATTAAAACAGCCTTGTCGCCCCCTTTTTTTAACTCTTTTAAGATGTCCTCAACTTTATTTCGAACTTCTGTTTCTTCTTGATTTTTCTGTGTATCTGATTTCCCTTTTTTTAAATATTTTATCATTTTTAAAAACCTTATTTGTAAAATTCTAATTAAACTAGGTTCTACTGTTTTCAAAGATGGACCAAGCTTCTTCAAACTCTTTGAAAGACATAGGCCCTTTTTTAGAGGGCTCTAGAATTAATTTCTCTGTTTTTAAAAGAGTGTTGATTGCTGAGTAGAGATCTGAAATCACATTATCAGGGATCACTATTGCGCCATGTTGGTCAGCATGCAACAGTGCGCCTTCTTTGACTTCCATTCCAAATATATTTGCACCTTCCCCAATAGTTTTTACATGTGTAAACATATGGCTAGGACCGATGGAACCAGCTATAACAGGGAAGCCATTTGGCAAATCACCTAAATCACGCATAACTCCGTTTGTCAGAGCACCAGATATACCAAAAGATTTATGAACGTTCGTATTCACTTCACCCCAATACGCTCCAACACAGTTAGGGAAGTCAATGTCTTCAACAACAGCTATCGAAGGTTTTGGGCCTTCTGACATATGTTTATAATAATTCATTCTTCTCTCCCTTATGATATCAGAAGATTCTAAGGGAGCTTCAGCTGCTGCAATAGAAGCGGTTCTTGCGTAACCAACTATTGAACCAGCTTTTGCATCAGAACAGTGCATAGTTCCTTTGGTAAAATTTTTATATCCACGTGCTCCTTGTGCTACTTCAATAGCATTTGAAACAGTAGGTGTGTCTACTTTTTTTAACAAATTAAGAAGTTCTTTATCCATTTATCTTCCTTTCAGAAAAACTAGGTTATTTTTCAATTAAAGTCGGTTTGAAGCTAACGAAGCGCCGTTAGATAAAGTAGATAATTTAGCGTAAGCAATTTCTGGATCAATTGCACCAAACCCTGCAAAAGTTCCAAATCCACAATCTGATCCAGCAATCACTCTATCTTTACCAACTATATTTACAAATTGAAGTATTCTTTGTGCAACTAATTCTGGGTGCTCAACATAATTAGTAGTAGTGTCAATTACACCTGGAACTAATGTTTTTTCTTCAGCAATTTCATTTTTTCGGTCCCTGAAAATAGTCCATTCATGCGCATGCCGAGGATTTGATGCCTCAAATAATACATAGTGAGATTTTATATTCATAAGAATATCGAATACTTTATTTAAGTCGATGTCGCAGACATGTGGCCCTTCATAATTCCCCCAGCAGATATGAACTCTTATTTTTGAAGGATCAATATTCCTTAGCGCATGGTTAAGTGCTTCAGCATTTACATTGGCAATCTTAATAAATTCTTCGTCACTGAGTTCTGGGAATAGCATGTGCCTTGAAAGTCCCAAATCTGGACAGTCTATTTGAATATCAAGACCGGAGTTTACAATGGTTTCATATTCATCGGTCATAGCATCCGCTAAAGCTTCTATATAAGCTTCTCTAGTTTTATAAAATTCATTTTGCAAAAATAGAGAAATAACACCGGGCGATGCAGCGTTTAAAAAGCCCCTTTTAACGTTATGTTTTTCCATTGCCGATTTGAGGTTTTGAATATCTATGTTGACTTCTTTACGGCCTTTTGACTTGATTTCACTCGTGCATACTGGACGTTTGTATTGTGCAGTTCCTCCAAATTTAGCTATTCGATCTAGGAATTCTGGAAACAGTTTAAGATCTGCAGGAGGATTACGTGGACTGTCACCAGAAAATCCAGTGTAACGATCTTTTACATAAGTAGAATATGAAATTTTAGAAATTTCGCCATCGCAAACTATATCGATACCCGATTCGACTTGTCTCCGAACTATCTCATCACATGCTAAATTTAAACAATTTAAAAACTCTTTTTCATTATAGGCCTCTTCATTGTCACGAGCGAATATGAATTTTAACAAATCTTTTTTTCTGGGAAGTGAGCCAACATGCGTTGATAATATTTTATTCATAATGATTTCTCTAATTCAAATAAGTTTTAATTGCTTTAAGGAAAGTTGATTGTTGGACCAGCCTGATCATCAGTTTTCCTAACTCTAAAAATGGATGCGTGATTGCTCCTTGAAGGGGATAAACTCCGTTCAAGACCTGGGGCAACAGTTAAAACATCTCCAGGAGATATTACTGCCTTTTCTTTATTTAATGTTACGTTCCAGTAACCTTTCATTACCATAAAAACTTCATGTTGATCACTTGTATAACTATCAGAAGGTATCGAATTCTCGCTAATAAATTCTAAAGTAAAGCCGGGCCGATCATGTATCATCCCTTTATCACCAATAACTAAAGCTGGTTGATGGTCTGAAAGTGCCAACATATCAAGATATCTTGCTACAAATCTAGGAACAAAATCAGTGGTTGACACTTTGGGTATTTTAGAAAGATCTTCACTAGTTAAAGGTTTCATAGGATTAATTCCCTCTGGAAGAGATTGATTTTTTCTCGTGTCGCAAAGAACACCATTTTCACCTAAAACTAGACCATGAGCTTTAGCAGCTTCAATTACTTTTGGAGCCCAGATAACTCCACCTCCAGAGTCATCTCCACCTAAAACGCCCATAACCATAGAATATTCTGTTCCAACATTTTCAAAACCTCTAAATATTCCAGTTGGAATGTTCAATACATCTCCAGCTTCTAAAATGACTTCACCGTCTTTTCCATCATTTCCCCAGAAAAATCTCCAACGGCCAGAGAGGATGTAAAAAATTTCAGCTGTTCGATGAATATGAAGTGAATTTGTACACTTTGGAGGTTGACCTGCACCACCAATATTAAAACCTGGTGTTTCTTTGATATGCACATGTCGGTCAGCAGATTCAGAGACACCATCACCAATAATAGTATAATTCTCCTTTAAATTGCTTCCAGGAGTATGTGCGTCAATGAAAGCAGATCTATCAGGAACTAAATCTCCATGTCTGACTATACAAGATTCTATGTTTTTCATTATTATGTCATCCTTTCTGTAATACTATTTGTTTCCATATAGAAGTTTCATCAAATAAAACAAACTCCCGACGCAGTCCCCAAGGACCAAACTCAGCGTGGCAAATTCCCATTATATAAACTTTAGCACCTGTAGGCTTGCCGTATGTGCCCCATCCATCATGGTTACCATATAGGCCAAAGCGAATGGCTGCCCGAGGCGAAAGCATGGGATCATCTAGACCGATTTGGTGGTCAATAGTAAATTTAGCATTTGGAAAACTTGCCCTTAGACCCATCCAAAAACTATCTGCATCTTTATGACTATGACCTGTTACACCTCCAGGCTGTTCTAATTGGCACGCTCGGTCGTATTCTTTAGGAATAACTGACATGTCAGCATTCATAATATTAGTCAGTATATCTGCATATTTGTAACCCCATTCATTTTGATTTCCTTTACCTTTATAAGGTCCCGGTAAATCAATCTCTGGAGTAAAAGGCTTAGAGCATTTTTCTGGACCGCCCTCTCGTTCAATTAAATCTACAGCAAAATCTTTAGGGTCCCATCCAATTTGGCGAACTATTGCTCCCTGGTCGCGAACTAACCACTCATCATTAATTTGATTATTGATTGCATGTGTGTCAGCTATAATTCGATATCCAAGCTTTTTACCAGTTGCTTTTCCAAATATTCCATTTCCTAGATGAGTAGCAGTAGAAAATATTCTATGGGACGAGTGAAGGCCTTCTTCTGGTGATCCAGACCATATTACATCTTCGCCATATAAAGTTCTGTCAGGAAACTCAGCTAACGTACCCATAGTTAAAGCGATGGTCTCTTTATTGCCTTGAGAAATACCAGCAGGAGTTCTGACTGGAATGTCATCAGAATAGTAACGATGAAGGTTAGCAATTCCACGGCTCTCCCAAATTTCATTTGTAATCCCAATAATGAAATCAGGAAAATCTTTCCAATGTTTGTCAAAACCTTTCATTGATTAACTCCTTTTGTTAAAATTATTTCTGGGAAGTTTTGCTGAACTTCGAACGATGAGTTCAGCGTCTACTTCTATATGCTTGGCTGGGATATTTCCTTCTAATTGTGAAATTAATAAAGAAATTGTTCTATCAACCATATTGTTTATAGGTTGCCGAACCGTTGTTAAATCGTAACTAGGCCATGAAGATATCTTAACATCGTCATAACCAATAACGGAAACATCTTCAGGTATTTTTAATCCTAATTCTATTCTTAAAACATCCATGACTGCAAAAGCCATGTGATCGTTTGCAACAAACACTGCGTCAGGAGAATTTTTTGAAGAAAACATTTTTCTTGTTGCTGAGGATGCCTCATCCAAAACAAAATTTCCTACTTCCCTTGAAAATAGATCCACTCCAGTTTCTTTTAACCCATCTATAAAACCAGTTTCTCTATCTCTTTGGGTTGAAGCTTTTTCATTTCCGGCGATATGAGAAATTTTCCTGTGTCCGCCTTTTATTAAAAAGTTAGCAATCTGTTTTCCACCATTGTAATTATTTGATGTGACACTTGAAAACCGCATATTGTCCAAAGAACGATTTAAAAGAATTACCGGTATTCCAGCTGAATCAATTTTTTTAGAAATAACAGAAGACAGTTCAACGGAAGCCATGATAATTCCATCAACTTGATAATCAAGAATTTCATTTAAAACTTGATCTAAATTTTTAGTCCCATTTGAGGCTATAAATATAAGAATATGATAACCACTTTCCTGAAGTTTGCTTGATAAACTCTCTAAAACATTAGGGTAAAACTGATTATCTAGATAAGATACAACTAGCCCAATAATTCTAGACTTCCCAGTATTAAGTGATCGAGCAAGCATGTTAGGCCTATAACCTAGTTCATTTGCAGCCTTGAGAACCCTACCTTCCATTTCATTAGAAACGGACGCGCCTGGTGTAAACACTCTGCTTACTGCAGATTGGCTCACTCCAATCTTTTTTGCCACGTCAAGCGATGTTACTTTCTCTGTTACCATTATTTAGCTTTCATTTCTTTTGCCAAGACTGCCATAATTAACCCTTTGGTCTGGGGGGGGAGGCTTCACCTCTATCAAAAATTTCCCAACCATGACCTTTAAATGCATCCTCTCCTAATTGTGCCATTACATATGGAAAATCAACCATTACCCAGTTGTCAATTATGCGCCCCTCTTTTACTTTCCAAAAATCCATATATCTAATTTCTACTTTTTTTCCAGTGGGTTTTATTCCCATGAATTCACCAGAATGAATGGCTTCTTGTCGTCCAAACGCAGCAGCCCACTCACCCATAAACAATCTAGCTTCATCTATACAAACCTTATCTGAAAAAGCAGCTTGAAAAGGTCTTTGCCAATTATCTTGAAACTCTTTGAGTCCATATTTTGTTCCACATCCCGTATTCCCCATCCATCTGAAATTAGTGGCAAAGAATTCATCCATATCATCAATTCTGTGGTCGTTCATGCCATCGCACATTGATTCTATTACACGACGAGTATCATCTGTTTTACTAAGGTCTGTATCTTCTGTAAGTTCTGCTTGCTTTGGACGTGCACCAACCATTTTTTCTCCTTAAGTATATTGTAAATTATCACCTGATTTAGCATCAAAAAGATGACACACTTTTTGAGGGATAGAAATATTTACTATTTCCCCGATTTTGGCTTGATAATCCTTATGGGCTTTTACTATAACCATTGCCTGGCCAACTTTTATTGTTAACATTGTTGAATCACCAAGAAGTTCAGACGTATAGACTTGGGCAGTTACTTCGCCTTTCCGTTTTGATGAGGTTTTAGAAATTACTAATGCATCTTCAGCTCTAAATCCCAATTTAATAGGGCCATCCGGACCTTTGAAACCTTCGACAACAATATCCTCACTTTTAAAAACACCCTTTACCAATTTACCAGTTATTAGATTCATAGCTGGATTACCTATAAAGCCAGCGACAAATACATTTTTTGGCTGATTATATATCTTAGAAGGAGTTCCGACTTGTTGAATGACACCTTCATTCATTACGACGACTCTATCTGCTAATGTCATCGCTTCTACTTGATCATGAGTAACATAAATAGTTGTAACCTTTAGCTTATGATGCAAATGCTTAATTTGAGCACGGGTAGAGACCCTAAGTTTTGCATCTAGGTTAGATAGAGGCTCATCCATTAGAAATAAATTTGGTTCTCTTACGATCGCTCTGGCAAGAGCCACCCTTTGTCTTTGACCTCCTGATAAAGCAGCAGGCTTTCTATGTAAAAATTCACTTAATTCAACCATTTCAGCAGCTTTCATCACTCTTTCTTCGTGAGTGGACTTATCTACCTTTCTTACTTTTAACGGGAATCTTATATTTTCAAACACATTCATGTTGGGGTAAAGGCCGTAAGATTGAAAAACCATTGCTATATCTCGATCTTTAGGCTCTAAATCATTAACCTTTATTTCATTTATGAAAACATCACCTTGAGTAATCTCTTCCAGACCAGCAATCATTCTCATTGTCGTTGTTTTTCCACATCCAGAAGGCCCAAGAAGCACTATAAATTCTTTATCTAGAATTTTAAGATTGAAGTTTTCAACTGCTGTAAAGCCACCCCATTTTTTAGTTAAATTTTTTAGATTAACACTAGCCATGATTTATTTTCCTTTACTCATCCTTTTACAGCTCCAGTTATTAATCCACTAACTATTTGGCGTTGAAAAAACATTATTAGAACAAATAATGGTGCTGTAGCAGAAACCACTGCAGCAACAGCATACATTATGTTGCCTTCAACTTGAGTGGTTCCTAAGAAACTAGCAATTTTTGGAACCATTGTTTGGTTTTCATGTGTTAAAAGTAAACCAGTTAAAGCAAAATCATTGTATGCCAATAAAAAACTAAACAATCCAGTAGTGATAACTCCTGGCCACATTACTGGGATAATAACATTTCGAAAAGCTTGGAATCGAGTGCAGCCATCTACCATTGCGCTTTCATCAAGTTCCTTTGGAATATTTAGAAAAAAGGAATGAAGCATCCACAATGTGAAGGGTTGATTAATTGCTACCATAACAATGATGGTTGTTGCTAAATATCCCCAAATATTTAATTGAAAAAAAGGAAAAAGATACCCAGATACAAGAGTTATATGAGGCATAGCTCTAAAAATTAATGCAATTATCAAAATCCAAAAAGCATACCTAAAACCTGATCTGGCCAAAGCATAACCTCCAAGTGTTCCTAATGTAAGCGAGATTGTTACAACTGAAAAGGTAACAATGATTGTATTTATTGTTGATCTCCAAAACTCTTTAATAATCCAAGCCCCTTTATAACCTTTTCCTGTAAAGTAATGCCCTGTTTCAGATAATGTGAAAACTCCATATATTGCGTTTTTCCAGTCTTGTTTTGAAAAGAAATCACCTTGAACTTTAAAACTCCCCCATAATGTCCATATGAAGGGAAACATTGCCATTATCAGCCAAAGAATTAAAAATGCTAAAGCAAGTAAAGTAAGAAAATTAAATTTTTTTATTTGATCAAAAATCATTAACATTTCCTTACGAGACTTTTTGATATGAACGCCAAGTACGTATCAACACCGGAGTTAATAAAATACATACGCCTATAATCATCAGCAATGATGTTGCCGCCGCAGAACCAAAAACCATGTTTCCATCACTGCCCCTTAGGTCATTATAAATCAACCATGACAATGAAGTAGCATTTGCAGAAGCATTAAATCCTATAATGGGCTCAAATACACGGAAATTATCCATTAGTTGCATTAAAGCAATAAATATAACCAAAGGCATTAGATGTGGTATTATAACATGCCTTACTTGTTCCCATTTATTAGCCCCGTCAATTTTTGCACTTTCAATGGTTTCTTTGGGCACTGTCTGAAGACCTGCATAAAAAACGATAAAAGAAAAGGGTGCTGAGTGCCAAATGCCGTATATAATTAATGTAATCCAAGTTAATGGTGGTGAAGCTTTAAGTGATAACTCAGGGTTATCAAAGATAATTTGAAGTGTCCCACCAATAATTCCATCTGCATCAATCATCCAAAAAAGAATCAAAGCCCCAATAAGCGGAGTGACAATAAATGGCAATAATGAACAAAAAATTGTTGGGCCTTTAAAGATAGATGGCAAACGGTTTACCGATAAAGCAACAAGAAAACCTAGAATCAAAACCATCGGAGTAACAATGGCCGTATATGTTAAAGTAAAAACTAACGCCTTGTAAAAAGGCAAGTTCATAATATCTTTATAAAATTCTTGATAGGTATTTGATTTACCCCAAGATCCTCTAATTTCTTGAAGAGCTAAGTGATTTCTATTGGTGTAAGCTTCTAAACCGACAAATCTACCTAGGGGTTTTTCTTTTCTTATTGTCTCTGTCGCCTCATAATTAATTTGCTGGGTTTGTTTGCAGCCAAATGGACCGCAGTTTTCAACAGTTTCTATTACCTGTTCATGTTGAATAAATAGAGATTGAACTCCTACAGATATAATTGGTACAGCAATAAATAATAGCATTACAAACGCAGATGGCCAAATAAAGCTAACAAATGTTCTATGGCGCATTACTTTATCCTCAATTAAAACTGATTTATAATCAACAAGTTAAAAGTATTAGAAAATGCAACCTGATTAATAGAAACTAATTTTCCAATTTTAATTAACTGAGAGGAGATATTAATTCTCCTCTCAGCATCAGGTTTTAGAGAAATCCCTTTTCTTTAGCTACAGTGATGTATGCAGCTTCTACATCAGAAAGGGCTTGCTCAGCGCTTTCTTTACCTTGAAGAAAATCCACAATTTCAGAACCTATAGCCCCATGTAGAGAGGATATAAAAGGAACCATTGGATATGGGTGAGCTCCTGCCTGAGCAGTTGCAGAAACACCAACACCAGCTGCTGTAGGTGTAGCGCCTTTAATTATCCAGTTTGCTTTTTCTTTATTAGCCTGAGCCATTTTGAGTGACACTCCATTTGCTAACGCTCTGAAAGTTGCTTCAGCATCAGCATCTGGAATGTTTGCTGCAATTACAAAGCCGTCCCACCATAGAGCTGATGCAGGTGTTGAACCGCCACCAACTGTTAACGCTCCAGCAAATTTGGTACTATTTTCAATTTCTGAAGTTGAGTTTTCACCATCTGTAACAGCTCCAGCTCTTGACCCCCAGAGATGTACCAATGCTATTTTGCCGCCTTCCCAAAGCGCTTGGTTAGCGTTAGAATCATGTGTGAGAAAATCTGGATTCATATACTCTGTCATTGCTTTCATCATATTTAAAGCTGCGACACCTTTAGCATTATTTAAATTTGGTTCAGCCGTTCCTGCTTTAAATAATTCTCCGCCATGCCCCAAATATAAGTTAACAAACTCATTCCCAACATTCCAACCTGATTTAAAAACTCCACCAAGAGGATGCTCCATTAACCCCTTATCTTTAATTGCTTTTGCAACAGTTAGGAGTTCTTCAAAGGATTTTGGTGGATTTTGACCAGCTGCTTTGAGTACGTCTTCACGATAAAATAAATGTGCAGAGTTTGCCATAAACGCAACAGCCATTACTTTTCCATCTATTGTTATTAATTGATTTTTGCTTATGCCATCTCCGTACTTTTCAACATATTCATTTAATGGTCTAATTAAGCCATTGTTATGCAAGTCAACAAAAGTACTGTTTGCTACTATAGAGCTAGTAAATTCTGCTGGGTTTGCCGTTAAAGCTGCAACATGAATATCTTTGTGATCTTTATTATAATTTATTGAAATTTCAACACCGCCCCCATCACATTCTTCTGCGGCATCTCCTACTGCGTGAATCGCAGGAAAGTCATTAGCAATTACTCTAACGGATCCCGAATTAATTCCACAGCCAGCGTAGGCTGCCACTGAAAATAGTGACAATATTAATACAAGTAAGATTTGTCTAAACATATAATTTCCCCTTAATATTTTTATTTTGAATCATTCTAATTAATATTATAGAGCCTGATGTTTTTCTTCATTTCAAGTTTTTTTTGCATTCGTATGCAAAATAATTTAATTGTATATAGGATTAGTAATACATAGTTTAACCACATGCCTTACTTTCAAAAAGAAAAGCAAGTTATCCGCGAATACTATTCTGCTCTTGATAGTACTGAAGAACATGACATAGAGAAGGTGATTCTTACTTATACGAAAGAAAATTATATTTGGCGTGCCTTTTACCCATTTGAAATCCAAAAAAATGTTAAAACTATAGCAGACAGCTTTTGGCGTCCGTTACGCCATTCCTTAAAATCTATGCAAAGAAGAACAGATATATTTTTTGCAGGTCAGAATTTTATTGATGAAGGTTCATCAGTTTGGGTTTGTTCCATGGGCCATTTGATGGGTTTATTTGATAATGCTTGGCTTAATATTCAACCTACTAAAAAGATTGTAATGCTTCGATATGCAGAATTCCATAAAATAGAAAATGAAAAAATCTCTGAGACAGCATTTTATTTTGATATTCCTCATTTAATGATGCAGGCAGGTTATCAGCCATTTAAAGAACAGGCTGCAGCGCATTTAATCCAGCCAGGCCCAGCTCCGCATAGTGGTTTGCTTTATGATGAAACAGATCCTAAAGAA
>Ga0066866_10000896_pt1 | contig 11969 bp, 10 predicted proteins | sample ETN01SmetaG_3_FD_66435 | JGI IMG/M metagenome (GOLD analysis project Ga0066866, IMG submission 66435) | Marine microbial and viral communities from oxygen minimum zone, Eastern Pacific Ocean - ETNP2014F12-01SV263 | ecosystem: Environmental > Aquatic > Marine > Oceanic ...
GTCTTGGCCAATAGGTTGTTATCGACAAGGTTGAAGACTATCTCTCCGAAATCCTCGGTTCTGCGGATGCCCCACTCGTTGAGCAGCAGTTTGGCCATGGGGCCGTAGGTCTCGAGTGCGAACTGCCGCATGCCGTCGGTTAATTCCTGACCGCTGACATGCTGGGGTTCTTTTGCACCGGACATTTTGGCCATCTTGAGCTGGGTGAAGTCGAGTCCTTCACGAACGAAGTGGTAGGCATCCCTGGCGTATCGCTCATCCTTGGAAAGGATCAGGTCCAGCATTTCGTTGTAGTCAAACTGTTGCATCGGATTCGATCCGCACGGGCGGCGGTTCAGTCTGTTTTAAGGCGCATGATTTCACTCCCCATCCAACAAGCAGGAGCAATGCCACTACGCAGACTGTTTTCTGTTCCTGCTGTGTGAGGTGGTTGCGGGCAAAGTTGGAGGGCGAAAAGCTCACAGCGCGACGATGTTCACCAATTTGCCGGGAATGACGATCATTTTTTTTACGTTTTTACCATCGGTGTGACGGCGGACGTTCTCGCTCTCGAGGGAGAGTTGCTCGATATCGGCCTTGTCCATGTCGGCCGGGATCTGAATGCGATCGCGTAGCTTGCCGTTGACCTGCACCGCCATCTCGATGGTGGTCTCGACGAGGTACCCCTCGTTGCAGCATGGCCAAGGTTTGTAGGCGAGGGTCAAGTCGTCGCCGTTTGCCTTGGCGTACAGCTCCTCGGAGATGTGCGGCGCGAACGGCGCGAGCAACAGTAGAAAGTCGTTCATCACGGACAGCGGCCGGATGTCCCAGTTCGACGCCTCATTGGTGAACACCATCAGGGCGGAGATGGCAGTGTTGAACCGCAGATCCTCCATGTCATCAGTCACTTTTTTGATGCAGGTGTGTAGCACCTTGAGTTGCTCAGCGGTGGCATCGGCTTGACCAACGGCGGTGTTGAGTTTCAGTGCACCGAGCAGATCCGGCCCGTGATCAGGGTTCGCCGTCAGTTGTTGCTCGAACTCCTTTTCACTCTGTTCGTCGATGAACATTCGCCACACGCGACCGAGAAAACGGTAAACACCCTCGACGCCCTTGGTGTTCCACGGCTTCACCATCTCGAGTGGTCCCATGAACATTTCGTAGAGGCGGAAGGCGTCGGAGCCGAACTCGACGAGGATATCGTCCGGGTTCACAACGTTGCCGCGTGACTTGGACATTTTCTGGCCATCTTCACCGAGGATCAGTCCCTGGTTGACGAGCTTGTAAAACGGCTCTGGCGTGCTCACTTGGCCAAGGTCAAACAAAACCTTGTGCCAAAAACGCGCGTACAGCAGATGCAGCACTGCGTGCTCGGTTCCACCGACGTATAGGTCAACTCCTGGCGTAGCGTCGTCATTGGTTGATCCCATCCAGTAGCGTTCCGCCGCGTCGCCGACAAAGCGGTCGTCGTTTTGTGCGTCGAGATAGCGCAGGTAATACCAGCAACTGCCGGCCCACTGGGGCATGGTGTTTGTTTCGCGCGCGAGGCCGTCACCGGTTTGGCACCATTTGTCGGCCCGTGCCAACGGTGGCTCTCCGGTGCCGGTTGGCTTGTAGTCGGTTAGTTCAGGTGGTGTGAGAGGCAGGTCGTTCTCAGTCAGTCCGATGTGGCTGTTCTCGTCCCAGACGATCGGGAACGGTTCACCCCAGTAGCGTTGCCGACTGAACAGCCAATCGCGCAGCTTGTAATTGACCGTCCCTTGGCCGAGTGCTTTTTCCTCGAGCCAAGCGGTGATTTTACGCTTGGCTTCGGGCGTTGGCAGGCCATCGAGAAAACCAGAGTTCAGTGCTGTGCCGTTGCCGGTGAAGCCAAGCGATTCCTTGCCTTCCGGCCGCTGCACGACGACCTCGATTGGCAGCTTGAATTTCTTCGCAAACTCGAGGTCGCGCGGGTCATGTGCAGGTACTGCCATGATTGCGCCGGTTCCGTAGCCGGCGAGCACGTAGTCGGCTGTCCAGATTGGCACCGGCCTGCCGTTGGCCGGATTGATTGCGTGAGCGCCGGTGAATACTCCGCTCTTGCCTTTGGCCAGGTCGGTGCGTTCGAGGTCGCTTTTTCGGGCCGTCTCGGTCTGGTACGCCTCGACGGCGGCTTTGTGTTCGTCGCTGACGATGTGCCTGAGCAAACTGCTCTCCGGTGAGAGAACCATGTACGTCGCGCCAAATAGTGTATCCGGCCGCGTGGTGAATACGGGAATCTCGACGTCGGAATTCTCGACGCGAAAAATCACCTCGGCACCCTCGGAGCGACCGATCCAGTTGCGCTGCATTTCCTTGAGTGAGTCGCTCCAATCGATGCCGTCGAGGTCATCGAGCAGTCGTTGCGCATATTCGGTGATGCGGAGCATCCACTGCCGCATTGGTTTACGCTCCACCGGGAAACCGCCGACCTCGCTCACGCCGTCCTTGACCTCCTCGTTGGCCAGCACGGTGCCAAGTTCAGGGCACCAGTTTACCGGTGCCTCGCTCACGTAGGCCAGTCGATGTTTGTCGCGCCAGACGCATTGCTGCTCAGCGGTGATCGCGTCCGGAGGGTAGGCTAGTGTGTCGATCGGCTCCGCCTTGTGTGTCGATCGGTTGAACCACGAGTTGTAAAGCTGCAGGAAGATCCACTGCGTCCAGCGGAAGTAGCCAGAGTCGGTAGTGTTAACCTCACGGCTCCAGTCGTAGCTGAAGCCTAGCGATTGGATTTGCCGCTTGAAGTTAGCGATGTTGGCTTCGGTGGTGACGCGTGGGTGCTGTCCGGTTTTTATGGCGTACTGTTCCGCTGGAAGGCCGAATGCGTCCCAGCCCATCGGGTGCAGTACGTTGAAGCCTCGCATTCGCTTGTAGCGGGCGAGAATGTCGGTGGCGGTGTAGCCTTCCGGATGGCCAACGTGTAGCCCGGAACCGGACGGGTAGGGGAACATGTCGAGGATGTAGTACTTCGGTACATCGTCGGGATTCGCGCCAGCATGGCGCTCGCTGAATGGATGATCACTTGGGACGCTCTCACCTGGATTCCACGCCCGGAACGTCCCGTTGTCATGCCAATGCTGTTGCCACTTCGGTTCGAAAATTTGGAACGGATATTGTCTGCGCATTCTGGCGGGTAAACAGATTCAGTCGGGTTGTCCTTTGGTTAAGTGCGCGGTCACACTTCCAAGTTGTAATCGGTCACTGCTCCTTGCGAGGCCGGGGTTACCGCACTGGCGTATTTGGCCAAGACGCCCTTGGTGTAGCGCGGCTTGGGCTTGCGCCATGCTTTGCGGCGTTTGGCCAATTCCTTCGTCGACACATCGAGCATGAGTTCCCGACGCTCGGCGTCGATGGTGATCGCGTCGCCACGCTTCACCAAGGCCAACGCGCCGCCTGTGTAAGCCTCCGGTGTGATGTGGCCGACAACAAAGCCGTGCGTCCCGCCGGAAAACCGTCCGTCGGTGATCAACGCCACGTCATTGCCCAGACCGGAGCCCATGATGGCAGCTGTCGGGCCAAGCATCTCGCGCATGCCTGGGCCACCCTTCGGCCCTTCGTAGCGGATGACAATCACATCGCCTTTTTTGATTTTGCCACCGAGGATCTCCTTCATTGCCTTCTCCTCGGAGTCGAACGGCTTCGCGGTGCCGGTGAAGCTCATGCCTTCCTTGCCAGTGATCTTGGCTACGCCGCCTTCCGCGGCGAGGTTGCCGTACATTACCACAAGGTGGCTGCTCTTTTTGATCGGCCTGCTCATTGGCTGAACAATTTTCTGCCCCTTGCGGTACGGCTCTGATTTGGCCAAGTTCTGCGCCATCATTTTGCCGGTGACAGTCAAACAATCTCCGTGCAATAAACCGGCCTTTAACAGTGTTTTCATCATTGGCTGAATGCCGCCGATGGCGACCAGTTCGCTCATCAGGTACTTGCCACTTGGCTTGAGGTCGGCAAGCACCGGCACTTTTTTGCCGATGCGCGTGAAGTCGTCGATGGTCAACTTAATGTCGGCCGCATGCGCCATCGCCAGCAAATGCAGCACGGCATTTGTCGAGCCGCCGAGCGCGATGACGACGGTAATCGCGTTTTCGAACGCCTTCTTCGTCATGATATCGCGTGGCTTGATGCCGAGCTTGAGCAGGTTGAGCACCGCTGCACCGGCCTCGCGAGAATCCTTCTTTTTGGCAGGGCTGATCGCTGCTTGGGCGCTGCTGCCGGGGAGGCTCATACCCATCGCCTCAATCGCGCTGGCCATCGTGTTAGCTGTGTACATACCGCCACAGGAGCCGGCACCGGGGATGGCGCACGAGGTGATTTCCTCGAGTCCCTTGTCACTCAATTCATTGTTAGCATGCGCTCCAACAGCCTCGAACACCGAGACGATGTCGAGCTTCTTCGTTTGACCTGAGATGCAACCTGGCAAAATCGTGCCGCCGTACACGAATACCGCCGGGCGGTTCATCCGCGCGATCGAGATCATGCAGCCCGGCATGTTTTTGTCGCAACCGCCGATGGCTACGAAGCCGTCCATGCACTCGCAGCCGACGACCGTCTCAATTGAGTCAGCGATCACCTCGCGCGATACGAGCGAGTACTTCATGCCTTCGGTACCCATCGAGATGCCATCGGAGATTGTGATGGTGTTGAACACAATTGCCTTGCCGCCGGCTTTGTTCGTGCCGGCTTCGGCCACGCGTGCCAGTTCATCGATGTGCATGTTGCACGGCGTGACGTTGCTCCACGTGGAGGCCACGCCGATGATCGGCTTTTCAAAGTCGCTCTTTTTGAAGCCGGTCGGGTAAAGCATCGCACGACTCGGGGCTCGGTTTGGTCCGTCCAGCATAATAGCTGAGTGTGGGCGCAGGTTCGGTGGGTTTTTCTTTTTGTTGGATTTCTTCTTCATCGCAAATCGACGGCCGCGTAGTTTCAACAAAATACTCCCCAAAAACAAGCCGCCAACTTAATGACAATGATTGACAATAAGAATTCGCCTGACAAGTTTGCCGCGTGATGAAACTTTTTCCGACACTCCTGCTCTCCATTTGCCTGCCTGGCGCGGTTTGCGCCGGGCCATCAACCCTCGATATCCCGCTCAAGGACATTGACGGCAAGAAAGCCAGCCTCGGCGACCACAAGGGCAAAGTGATGCTTGTGGTCAACGTCGCCAGCAAGTGCGGGCTCACTCCGCAATACAAGCAACTGCAGGCTGTCCACTCGAAGTTCGCCAAGAGGGGCTTCACTGTGTTGGGTTTCCCATGTAACCAGTTTGGCAAACAGGAACCGGGTAGCCCGCTGGAAATAAAAAAATTCTGCTCGGACAACTTCGAAGTCACTTTCCCGTTGCACGCCAAGATCGAGGTGAACGGCGACGGCGCACACCCGCTCTACAAGATACTCAAGAAGGAATCGGGCGGCTCGGACAAGATACGCTGGAACTTCGAGAAGTTCCTGCTTGACGGCAACGGCAAGGTCCTCAAGCGCTTTTCGCCGCGCACAAAGCCGGACGACCCTGAGGTAACAGCCGCCATCGAGTCCGCGCTGAAGAAGTAGCGCCCGACGCCCACCGGCCTACGGCAGCTTGAGCCAGACGGTGTTGGCGAGGATGATTTCCAGCAGCAGCAGCGTCAGGCCGGAGATGACGAGGTAAGGGAACCATTCGTCGTAGTTGAAAAAACGCTCCACCTCCACCTCTGTTTTTTCCAGTTCGTCGATTTCGTCGTAGATTTCACGCAGCTTGCGCTGACTGTCGGCGCGGAAGTATTTGCCGCCGGTTTGCTCGGCGATTTTTCGCAGTGTGTCCTCGTCGATATTCACCTCGACGTTGCGGTAGCGCTTCCGGCCAAACACGTCAGTATACGGCATAGGCGCCACGCCGCGCGTGCCGACGCCGATGGTGTAGACCTTCACTCCCAGCAACTCGGCCGCCTCGGCGGCAGTCAGTGGCGCGACGGTGCCGGCGTTGTTCTGACCGTCGGTCATCAAGATGATAATGCGGCTCTCCGAGTCGAGGTCGCGCAGGCGGTTCAACCCGGCACTGATCGCCGAACCGATAGCGGTACCGTCCTCGATTGACTGGCTCCCGGCCTCGAGCCGGTCGAGGTTGGCTAGCAGGAAGTCATGGTCCAGAGTCAGCGGCGCGGCGATGTACGCCCGCCCGGCGAAAGCCACCAAGCCAATCCGATCCGCCGGCCGGTCATCGACAAATCCCTTCAGTACCGCCTTGGCCACATCGGCGCGGTTGGCTCGCTTTCCTTTTAGCTGAAAATCCTCGGCCAGCATGCTGCCGGACAAGTCGAACGCCACGGCGATATCGATGCCGCTGGCCTTGATCTTCTCGGTGCCCTCGCCCCACTGTGGTCGGGCCATGGCGAGTACAAATAGCAGCAGTGCTGTCCAGTGCAGAAATCCCAGCAATACCCCCGACTTTGGCTTGGCCAAGCCCATGATGCCACGCAAGAGTTGCACGGAGGAAAACATCAGCGATGGCTGGCTGGCCGACCAGCGCCGTCGCGCCCAGGCCACTAGCAGCAGCAGAAGCAGCAGAAGCAGCCACCACGGGTTGTCAATTCTCAAGTCGCCGAATGTCATTGCTCAGCCTCTGCCTCCTCTCGCAGGCTAGATTGCGTCTCGCCGACCAACCGACTGGCGGTCTCATGCAGATCGCGCAACTCCTGCTCGGGCGGTTCTGCCTTGGCGAACTTTACCATGTCGCATGCGCTGAGAAAGTCGGCGAGCAGTTGCTTGTGCTCTGTGGCCAAGCGCTGGCTCGACTGCAGTTCAAACAAAAACTCTTCAGTTGTCCGGTCAGGCGCCTGCAGATCGAACCGTTGCTCAAGATAGTCGCGGATGATTTGTGATACTTCGACGCAGAACCGCTCTGCCTCATGGATCAGGCCAAGCGTACGTTGCAATCGCTCCCACGCGACAACGTGCGGAGGTGGAGGAGGGAGGGGTGCCAGCCTCTCACTGCGTTTCGCCAAGCGGCGGCGGATAAACCAAGCGACAACTCCCACTATAACTAGCACCGAAGTGGCGACCAAGAGCCACAATATCCACTCATGGCCGGTGGGTATATCAACTAGATCCTTGAGTCCTCGTATGTCTGGGGTCTCCCTTAGCGCCGCAGCGTTTGTGGTGTCGGCGGGATCGGGCAAAACCAGGGCCGCTGAGTTGGTGTTGGTGGTTGTCGGCATTAGGCGGCGAGGTGCCGGCGTTTCAGTCGCATCTCAAAAAATTTTTCGATCGCCACGATGTATGGCTCGTCGGTACGGAGTTGGATGGAATCAATACCGGAAGTGCGGAAAAGTCGCACGAGTTCATTTTGGGCATCATGTTGTCGCTGCGCGTAGGCTTCGCGCCGTCGGTCGTCACTAGTGTTTATCTCGGCGATCTGTCCTGTCTCGGCGTCCTGCAACACCACCCAGCCGACATCGGGCAGTTCAAGCTCGCGCGGGTCGGTGACCTGCACCGCCACAACGTCGTGCCTTCGGTTGGCTTGCCGTAATGCCGTGGCCGAGGTCTGCGCCAGCGTCTCCGACATCACGACTTGCCTTCGCAAATGTGCGTCCACCGACCGTCGGCTTGGGTTCGTTTGCCCGAGGAAATCTGACACGCAGACGGTAATCGCCTTGCGTGGCACCACTCGGCCGAGAAACTCCAGCGCTCCGTTCAGGTCAGTGCCCCGGTTTTCCGGTTCGTAAAACAGAATCTCGCGGATCACCCGCAGTACGTGGAAGCGGCCTTTTCGCGGAGGCACGAATTTCTCCACCTTGTCTGTGAACAGGATCAGTCCGACCTTGTCATTGTTGCGGATTGCTGAGAATGCCAGTACTGAGGCCAGTTCGGCGGCAATTTCGCGCTTGGTTTGCTCGACCGAGCCGAAGAAGCCGGAGCCACTAAGGTCAACCAGCAGCATCAGCGTCAGTTCGCGCTCCTCCGAGTACACCTTGACAAACGGCTGATTCATCCGGGCGGTGACGTTCCAGTCGATCGATCGGATCTCGTCGCCGGGCATATACTCGCGCACCTCCTCGAAGTGGAGACCTTGCCCCTTGAACGCGCTATGGTACTGCCCTGCCAACGTCTCGGTGACGAGTCGCTTGGTGCGAATCTCGATCTGCCGGATTTTTTTTAGTATCTCCCTCGGGATCATAATGGCGCGAACGCTGCGGACAGCCTAGCTGATTCCCCTGCCTGTGTGTAGCCTTCGCTTTCCCCGTGCCGCCCCAGCCACGGCAAAAATGAGACAGGCCCAGCCGAATAGGTCCCCGTGCCGGTTGTACCCTGTTTGGCCAAGCATCTGGCCAAGTGGCACTTCGAACGACACGAATCCAGCCCCATAAATGTCGTCGGTTTCCTGTCCATAATATTGCCGTAATTGGCCAAGCGGATCAATCCAGCACGTCAAGCCGTTGTTGGCACAGCGGACGAGTGATACGCCGTTTTCCACTGCGCGAAAGACGGCGTTGGCCGCGTGCTGCCACTGCTCTGGCCCGACGCCGAACCAGCCGTCATTGGTAAGGTTCACAATCAGCCCAGTTTCTGCCGTCACATGCTTGCGGCCGCCGTGTGGAAACGCATCCTCAAAGCAGATCAACGGCGTGAGCGTGTGCCCTTCTTCCGGCAGCGTGAACTGCACAGGCTCCGTCCCAGCGGTAAAACTGCCACCGATCGGCGATAAATATTTCATGAACGGCAGCGCCTTCTCAAACGGGATATACTCGCCGAACATCACGAGTCGCTGCTTGCGGTAACTTGGCAGTTGTAGGCCGTCTGGCGTTAGGAAAAAGGCGCTGTTGTAAAATCGCACTTCATCCGAGTCATTGATCGGCTCGACATCGTCCGCACCGAACAGTAGCGGTACACCGCTTGACTTCACCATGTCGAACACCTTTGGCCAACGCTCCGCAGTGATCGGCGCACAGGCCTCTGGCCACAGCAGCAAATCTGGCTTGGTGGCCAAGGCTAATAGCGACAGCTCTAGAACCTTGGCTAATCGCTCATCATCGCTGTCGCTCTGCCAAATCAGCTGCTGTGGTATGCTCGGTTGCACCAGCGCAACGGTCAGATTGTTTGCTGGTTTTGGCAGTTTCCTGACGCGAAGAATCCCCCAGCCGCAAACTAGGGCAAGTGTCAACAATGGCAGTGCCACGTCAGCTATCCACGACCACGGGTTGGTAGGTGCGCGGCAGATTTGCAGAATGGCGAAAAGCAAACTCATTGACGCCCAAACGACCAAAAACGATACGCCGTATACCCCTGTTACCGAGGCAATTTGGATCAACGGCAGATTCTCGAACTGGCTGACACCGAGCAGGTTCCACGGATAGCCGCCGAGCAGGCGCGCCTGGACCATCTCAATCCCCACCCAGGTCGCCGCAGCAAACAGACCAAAACCGAGTCGCCGAAACCATGGCCAGCGCAGTTCGGTCAAGCCATCCCTCAGCCACCCGCCACAAAGCCAAGCCCACGCAGCAGTATACAGCGAAGAATAGAAACTAAGTGCGAGCCATCCGGCAACCGCTCCGGCCGCGTGCGGCATGTTCAGCAGGAATCGCAGCGAAACCAACCGAAACACCAGTGCTGTTACAAGGGACAAGCCGAGGAATCGCCAGCGCCGCTCCCCGGCCACCACCGCAAGCCAAGCGCCGGGTACCAACCAGGCCAGACCCAACCAGCGAGGCTCAGGGAAAGCGAGTGCGAGTGCGAGTCCTGCTAGCGCTGCCAGCAGCCAGCGCACTTGGCCAAGTTGTTGTGTTACCCCGAACAACGGCGCGAGACTGCCCGACGACAAAAGCAGAGTCGAGCATCCGGCTTTTGGCTTGCGAATTATCCCTGCTGCCGTCAACATCTTCGCCATGAAGCTTCGCGCAATTCTATTTGAAAAATGGATCGCCGTCGCCCTGTTTCTCCTCGTCGCGGCAAACCCTGCGTTCGCTGGGAAGATCAGGGTGCTATTCGTCGATGGACAAAACAACCACAACTGGAAAGCCATGACACCGTATATGAGGGCGCAGATGGAAAAGACCGGATTGTTCCAAATTGATGTGACAACCTCCCCGCCCCGTGCGCCCCGTGCGCCCCGAAACTTGAGCGAGAGCCAAAAGGCCAAGGCCGCCGAAGCCGCCAAAAAAATTCGGGTCGAGTTTCAGGCTAAATGGGATGCCTTTCGTCCGGCGTTCAGTGACTACGATGTGATCGTCAGCAACTACAACGGCGAGGACTGGCCAGCGCCGGTTCAGCGCGCGTTTGAAAGGTACATGAATAATGGTGGCCGCTTTATTGTTGTTCATGCCGCCGACAACTCATTCCCGAATTGGCCGGAGTACAATCGGATGATTGGCCTTGGTGGCTGGGGCGGTCGTACAGAAAAAAACGGGCCGTACGTCTACTACAACGACGAGGGCAAACTTGTCCGGAACACCCAGCCAGGTAGGGGCGGTAGCCACGGCCCGCAGCATGCCTTCAAGATCATCGTTCGCGACGGATCCCATCCGGTCACCGACGGCATGCCGACGGAGTGGATGCACGCGCAGGACGAACTGTACGACTCCCTCCGCGGCCCAGCCGAGAACATGAACGTGCTGGCCACCGCCTACAGCGCCAAGAGCAAACGGCACGAGCCGATGATGATGACGATCAACCACGGCAAGGGCATCATTTTCCACACGCCGATGGGCCACGAGAACGGCAAATCGCTCCAATGCGTCGGCTTCATCACCACGATCAATCGTGCCGCCGAGTGGCTCGCCACCGGTAAGGTTACCCAGGTGTTACCAAAAGAATTCCCGACCGCTTCACAAGTTTCACTAGCCAACTGACACTCACTTTTAGATGAGCGAAATAAAAAAACAAACCGCAACTATTCAGACCAACAAGGGCGAAATGAGCATTGAGCTTTGGCCCGACGTTGCCCCCGGCACGGTGGAAAACTTCACCAAACTCGCCAACGACGGATTCTACGACGGCACCTGCTTTCACCGTATCATGGCCGGGTTCATGATTCAGGGTGGCGACCCGCAAACCAAGGATGAGTCGCTGGAGAATCTGTGGGGAACCGGTGGCCCCGGTCACACGATCAAGGCCGAGTTCAACGATCGACCGCACGTTCGCGGGGTAATATCTATGGCCCGCTCTACCGATCCGGACTCTGCCGGCAGTCAGTTTTTTGTTTGCCTTGACAAAGCTGATTTCCTCGATGGTCAGTACACTGCCTTCGGCCAATTGAGCGCAGGCGACAACACGCTGGGGGACATTGGCGACACACCAGTTGCCCCAAGCAGCAGCGGCGAGAACAGCAAGCCGCAGGAGCGCGTTGAGGTCACCAGCCTCCGAGTGGCCTGACTTGGCCAAGAGAGATGCCAGTTGAGAATCCCCAACTGACTCCGTGGCCGTTGAAGGAGAGTCGGTGCGCCGGCGACTATAGGATTTTTAAGGTGCGCTCCGACTGCCGGACCTCGCCACGAACCGGCGATGAACACAATTTTTTCGTAATCGAGTCGGTGGACTGGTGCAACGTTGTTGCGATGACATCGGACAATCAACTGGTGATGGTCGAGCAATACCGGCAGGGTACTAATCTCATCGAGTTGGAACTTCCCGGAGGGATGATTGATCCCGGCGAAGGCCCGCTCGAAACGGCGGTGCGCGAACTGCGCGAGGAAACCGGTCATGCTGGCGACGTTCCGGAGACTGTCGGGTTCGTTTACGCCAACCCGGCGATCATGAACAACAAGGTGCACACAGTCGTCATCCGCAACGCAGCCAAGCAGCACGACACCCAGCTCGATGCCGGGGAGGATATGGTCACCCGACTCGTGCTGCTCGATGATATTCCGGAGTTGATCGGCAACGGCACGATCAGCCATTCATTGATGGTCGCCGCGCTCTGCCGATTCCAGCTCGCGGAGATCGGCCGCTAATCGCGGACCTCCTTTTTTTTCTGCTCGAGTTCCTCCTCGAGCACCTTTCGTTCG
>Ga0066866_10000897_pt1 | contig 11959 bp, 10 predicted proteins | sample ETN01SmetaG_3_FD_66435 | JGI IMG/M metagenome (GOLD analysis project Ga0066866, IMG submission 66435) | Marine microbial and viral communities from oxygen minimum zone, Eastern Pacific Ocean - ETNP2014F12-01SV263 | ecosystem: Environmental > Aquatic > Marine > Oceanic ...
TTTCGTGTTCTTCGAGCGAAGACAGTCGGGGAGATGTTGTGGCTCGAGTAAATGAGAAAAAACTTACAAAAGAACAGCTTGTCTCTTTGGTTGGGTCAACCACGAACGACTCAAGGGCTCTTCTTTTCGCAACAAATAGGTGGGTAGAAAAAACACTGTTGTATAATGCGGCTGTTAAAAGCGGTCTAAAAAAAGATGCTGAGATTATTAGAAAGAGAGATCTGTTTTATGAAGATCTTTTAGTTTCTTCTTTTTTGGACATACAAACAAAAAACAAAATTAAAATAACCAAAAAAGAAGTTTCTAATTATTATGCTAAAAACAAAAACTCTTTTACCAGGGTAGACGATGGCATTATCATAAAACACTTTGTTTTGCCCAATAATAAGGAGTCTATCAGTTTGAAAAAGATTTTGAAAAAGGGAAACCATGGTGCAGAATTTGAAAATTTTGTTGAAAAATATAAACCACAAACTAAAGAATTATACAGGCGCACCGCTGAGAGCTCGGCTATTGGTTTTGTTTTTTCGGGGTCCGTTGGTGAGGTTTTTGGTCCTAAAAAAATCGATGGAGGTTTTCACCTTTTTGAAATATTAAAAAAATATAAAAAGGGCAGTGAGCAGGGGCTCGAGGTTGTTTATGACGAAATTTACGAGAGACTTCTCAAACAAAAAAAAGAGGTCTTGGTTATTTCAACCATAGACAGTCTTTATCGCACTTCTGACGTTTTTATTTCTCAGGTGGTAAAATGAGGGTGTTTTGTGTTTTTTTGACTTTTTTCTCTTTGTTACCTTCACAAACGGGCGCTTCTTTTGTTGATGGTGTTGCAGCTGTTGTTGAAGAAAAAATAGTACTAAAAAGCGATCTCAATCAAATGACAAACATGATGGCAATACAACAAAGAATTGACCCAAACAAAAACATTGATAAATATATAAACCTGCGGGTTGCTGTTCTTCGGTCTATGGTTGATCAAAAAATTCTTTTAGAGATGGCCGAAGAAGACACAACAATAGAGGCAACCGAAAAAGAGGTCGACCAGGCTCTTGAACAACAAATAGAAAACATTCTTCAGCAAGCGGGGGGGAAAGTGGCGGCTGAAAAAATGCTTGGTCAAAGCATTAGCTCTTTTCGTTCCGAGTTTTGGTTTGATATGAGAGACAAAATTGTTTCTGAAAAATATCAACAAAAAATGTTGGCAAAAATAAAGGTTTCAAAAAAAGATGTTTTTTCGTTTTTCAAAGCCTACAAAGATAGCCTTCCTTTGTTTCCAACTGAGGCAAAAATAAGACACATTTTAATTAAGCCCGAGCCGAGTGACAGCATTAAAAAAGAAACCATTTCTTTTTTAAACAAAATAAAAGAACAAATAACCAAAGGGGAAAACTTTGGGGTTTTAGCTGAAAAACATTCAATGGATCCAGGCTCAAAGAAAAAAGGAGGTGCTCTGGGTTGGGTAAAAAGAGGATCTTTGTTAAAAAACTTTGAGGAGACCACTTTTACAATAAAACCTAAAACTATTAGTGATCCCATTAAAACAGAGGTTGGGTATCACATATTAGAAGTGCTTGAAAGAAAAGGAAATAAGGCTCGAGTTAGGCATATTTTAATTTCTCCTCAAATATCTAAAAAAGACGAAGAGAGAGCCTTTTCTTTTGCTCTTTCCTTGCGAGATTCTATTTCAACTGTTGAGGTTTTTAAAGAGTTTGCGAAAAAACATTCAAAAGATTATCAGACCTCTGAAATTGGTGGAGACCTTGGTTGGGTGGTTCCTAACACATACCCTATTAAAGAAATTGGCCAAGCAGTTGGTTTAATTGATTTAAAAGAGTGTAGTCCCCCTATAAACACTTCTTTTGGTTTTCATTTGTTGTGGATAGAAAAAATCAAACCCGGCGGAAAACCTGGCCTTGGCTCACATTGGCCAAAAATTGAGATGATGGCGCTAAACAATAAAAAGATGGAATGGTATGAAAATTGGCTTAAAGATGTTAAACACAAGTTTTATGTAAAAATATTAGAATAGAGATTTCCACAGAGTTTTCCACAAATCAAATTTTTTGTGTGTAAAACTTTTATTTTTATTAATATTTTATGTTTTTCCAGTTTTTTTATTTTTTATCAACACTTTATTAATTAATGTTATTCTTTAATTCATTTATATATATAATTATTAAATAATATTATATATTGTTTTTTTTTATTTATACACAATTTTGCAACTATAAATAATAATATATAAATAATTTTATTTAATTATTGTTTTGTTTTATCTATAGAACTTCTTTTAAAAAAGAGAGTTTTTAGGTAGTTTTCGACGTCAATTTTTATTATTTAATTGACTCATATTGTAATTATAAAAAGTTTAAGATTTATGAAATTTTCCACATCGAAAAAAGAACTACAAGAAGCCCTCCAAAAATTATCAAAAGCGACACCAACAAGAACAACTCTTCCCATATTAAACTGTGTTTTGATCAATGCCACAAATAAAAAAACAACGATCAGAGCCACAGACCTAGAAATAACAATAAAATTAGAAATTTCTGTCAGCATAGAAGAGGAAGGGTCAGCCGCTGTTCCGTTAAAACAACTATATGATATAACAAGTGAACTTCCGGAGACCAGAATAACAATAATTATAGATAGTAGAAACAAAATAGAAATAAAGACAAACTCTGGTTCATACGACTTAATGGGAAAACAAAAAGAAGAGTTTCCAGCTACACCAAAAGTAGATGAAACAAAAAACATAAATATACAGGGAAAGGTTTTTAAAAAAATAATTGATTCAACATTGTTTGCTGTTAGTAAAGACGACTTAAAGCCCTCGCTTACTGGAGTATTATTTAGTTTTAATACAAAAGGAATAACAGCGGTTGCAACAGATGGACACAGGCTGGTAAAGGTGGTAGATCAAAACCATAAAACAGATTCTTTTGTCGGAGACATTGTTGTTCCAAAGAAATTTCTATCTTATTTATCTACACATTTATCAGATGATGATATTCTTTTATCCGTTGGAGAAACACATATGACGGCAACTATTAACAAAGACACAATAATTTCTAGAACAATAAACGAGATATTTCCTGATTATGAAAGCGTTATTCCTACCGACAACAACAAAACACTAAAAGCAGACAAAAATATTCTTTTGGGGGCAATAAAAAGAGTATCAATTTTTTCTAATAAATCAACACATCAGGTGGCCTTTAATATATCTAAAGAGAAATTTATTATAAACACCGAAGATCCAGAGTCTAGCTCTCGGGCAAAAGAAGAGATAATAGCAAGCTATGAGGGAGAAGATCTGACAATAGGATATAATGGAGAATATTTAAAAGACGTAATAAATCACGTTTCCGGAGAAGAGGTTATAATAAAACTAAACACCCCAATTAGCGCAACTCTTTTTACCGACGAGGAAAAAGAAACAAACAAAACAATGATTCTTATGCCTGTTCGATTAAACAATTGAAAAACAAAAGATATTTTCAATGGAAATCGACAGTCTCGAGATGATTTCTTTCAGAAACCACGAAAAAACAAAAATCAACTTTGGCCCCGGACTAACTGTTCTTTGGGGTAAAAACGGCTCAGGAAAAACATCGATACTTGAAGCAATACACAGCCTCTCTATTGGAAAAAGCTTTAGAACTAACAATAAAAAAGAAATGATAAAAAATGGAAGAAAAGGGTTTTTAATAAAGGGCTTTTTTAATAACGAAGAAGGAAACAAAAACGAGGTGTCTTATTCTCAAGAACTTCTTGGAAACAAAAAAATAAAAATAAACAAAAAAACAATAATAAAAAGAAAAGACCTCTTGGGCTTAAACAGCGTGGTGGTTTTTTCACCAGAGGAAGAGGCTATTACAAAGGGTCCTCCAGCAGGAAGGAGAACTTTTTTTAATAAGGTTTTTTCCATTTGTTCAAAAACATACCTAGAAAAACTCTTGACGTATAACAAAATTCTTAAACAAAGAAATGCGGTTTTAAAAAATAACCACTACAGCCAAAAAACATCCAAACACCTAGAAATTTGGGGAGTGCCCTTGGCGAAAGCAGGAGAAAGGCTTTGGGGTGAAAGAACTAAGCTAATAAAAGAGTTTGCGGACGATTTCAAGCGAACAAAAAAAGAGCTCGATGAAAAAATCAACGCAACGATCATATACAAAGAAAAAGAGACAGACAAAGCAGAGATTTTTCGACAAATAATAAACAACGACAAACAAGACATAAAAAAAGGGTTCACAACATATGGGCCGCACCGGGACGAGGTTATGTTTTTGTGGGAAAAAAAAGGAATTAGAAAACACGGGTCCCAGGGAGAGCACAAGCTGTTTTTGGCTTTATTAAAAATTACCGAGCTTTTGTTTTTATCTAAAAAGACAAATAAAAACCCTGTTTTTTTAATAGACGATCTTTTTGCAAGCCTCGATGAAGAAAAGAGCAAAAAGCTTCTGTCTTTCGTTGGTGGACTTCAAAATGAAAGAAAAAAAAGACCGCAAACAATAATTACGACAACAGACTTTGTAGATCTGGAAAAAAATGGTTTTTTCTTGGGGTTTGAAGAGGTAAAAAAACACCGTATACACAAAAATGGAAACACTTAAATCTGTAATTAAAAAAGCGGTGCGCAATGCGGGAGTTGAAAAAGCGCTAAAACAAGAAAGTGCTGTTTTTTTGTGGGGAGAGGTTGTTGGTCAAGCGGTTTCAAGGGTAACAAGAGCTGAAAAAGTAGACAAAGGAGTTTTAACGGTAAAAACAGAGTCGCCAACCTGGAGACAGGAACTTCATATGCAAAAAAAAGAAATCATTGATAAAATAAACAAAAAAATAGGCTCAAAAAGCATAAAGGAAATACGTTTTATATGAACAAGGCAACAGAAAGATATAGCGCAGAAAGCATAAAGGTATTAGAGGGGCTGGAGGCTGTAAGAAAACGCCCAGCAATGTATATTGGCGACATTGGAAAAAGGGGGCTACACCACCTTGTGTATGAGGTTGTAGACAACTCAATCGATGAGGCCCTTGCGGGGCATTGTACAAAAATAACCACTTGTTTTAACAAAGATGGATCAATAACCGTTGAAGACAATGGGCGGGGAATTCCAGTTGGAATACACAAAGAAGAAAAAAAACCAGCGGTAGAGGTTGTTATGACTGTTTTACATGCGGGGGGAAAATTTGACAAAGATTCATACAAGGTTTCGGGGGGCCTTCATGGGGTTGGGGTTTCTGTTGTAAACGCTCTCTCTGAGTGGCTTTGGGTAGAGGTGCAAAGAGATGGAAAAATTTATAAACAAGATTATAAAACAGGAATCACTCAAAGCAAACTTAAAGAAGTGGGAAAAACAAAAAAAAGCGGAACAAGGGTTTGTTTTTTACCGGACGCAGAAATCTTTAATACAATCACCTATGAATATGATATAATAGCAGAAAGGCTTCGGGAACTTGCCTATTTGAACAAAGGGTTAGAAATAAACCTTAAAGACAGCCGAGAGAAAGGGGGGCAGAAAGACACCTTTAAATTTAAAGGTGGTCTTAGCGATTTTGTTAAATACCTTGATGAGAACAACAACCCACTACACAATAAAGTAATAACAGTAACCAAAGAAGACAGTGAAATACCTGTTGATGTTGCCCTTCGATATGGAAACACATACAACGACAACATTTTAACATTTGTAAATAACATAAATACAATTGAGGGGGGCACACACCTGTCTGGGTTTCGGTCTGCGCTTACCCGGGCAATGAACAACCACGCATCAAAAAACAACCTAATTAAAACAAAAAAAACAGAAAAACTAACGCTGACAGGAGAAGATTTTAGAGAGGGTTTAACAGCAATAATTAGTGTTAAGGTGCCGGAGCCGCAGTTTGAGGGACAAACAAAAACAAAACTGGGAAATGGGGAGGTCAAAGGCTTGGTGGATAAAGTTGTCTATGAGGGTATATTAGATTTTCTTGAAGAAAACCCCTCTATTGGTAGGAAGGTTATTGAAAAGGCTTTGTTGGCCGCTCGAAGTCGATCTGCTGCGAGAAAAGCGCGCGAACTAATTAGAAGAAAAAGCGCTCTTGGGGGATCTTCTTTACCAGGAAAGCTTGCTGACTGCTCAAACAAGGACCCTGTTTTTTGTGAACTATATTTAGTTGAGGGAGACTCAGCTGGGGGCTCCGCAAAACAGGGTCGAGACAGAAAAAATCAGGCAATTTTACCGCTCCGAGGAAAGGTAATTAACTCAGAAAAAGCAAGAATAGACAAACTTTTATCAAACAATGAAATACAATCTATTATTACCGCCCTAGGAACAGGTTTTGGTGGTGGAGACGAAGAGATGGGCGAAAAGTCACCAGGAGATTTCAATATTGAAAAAATAAGATATTATAAAATTATAATCATGACAGACGCAGATGTAGACGGCTCACACATTAGAACACTGTTGTTGACCTTTTTCTATAGAAAAATGAAACAATTAATAGATGGTGGCTACCTGTATTTAGCGCTACCACCGCTTTATAGAGTACACCAGGGTAAAAAAGCTTCGTATGCGTATGATGACAACGAAAGAGATTTAATCATAGAAAGAATGAAAAAAGACAACAAAAACACAAAGGTTGGTATACAAAGATACAAGGGCCTTGGTGAAATGAACCCGGGTCAGTTGTGGGACACAACAATGGACCCAGAAAAAAGAACACTCCTTCAAGTAACTGTAGAAAGCGCAGAGGCCGCTGCTGTAACATTTCAAAATCTAATGGGGAGCGATGTTGAGGCAAGAAGAACCTTCATTGAAAAAAATGCAAAATTTGTAGTGAACCTAGATATTTAAAGGATTTAAAATGGTTGATATAAACAGAGACAACACCCTACCTCGGGATATTGTAGATGAAATGAGGGAAAGCTATTTAAACTATTCCATGTCGGTTATCGTTTCAAGAGCGTTACCAGATGTAAGAGATGGGCTAAAACCGGTTCACAGAAGAATATTATATGGGATGAGCGAGCTAGGCTCTTCGTGGAACCGGCCGTATAAAAAATCAGCAAGAATAGTCGGCGACGTATTGGGTAAATATCACCCACATGGGGACTCGTCTGTTTACGACGCCCTCGTTAGGATGGCACAGGCTTTTTCAATGAGATATCAACTTGTAGATGGCCAGGGAAATTTTGGTTCTGTGGACGGAGACAATGCGGCGGCGATGCGTTATACAGAATCAAGAATGACAAAATTAACAAGCGAAATGTTAAAAGATCTTGACAAAGAAACGGTTGATTGGACGGTGAACTTTGATGAAACCTTAAAAGAGCCATCGGTCTTACCAACAACCGTGCCAACCCTATTGATCAATGGGTCGGAAGGCATTGCGGTTGGTATGGCTACAAAAATACCACCACACAATCTAATAGAAATTACAAACGGTATAATCGCAATAATTGAAAATAAAGACGTTTCAACAGAAGAGTTAATGACACACATAAAAGGACCAGATTTTCCAACCGCCGGATTAATAATGGGTATAGATGGACTAAGTGATGCCTACACCACGGGGCGCGGTAAAATAAAAATGCGGGCCCGGGCTCACATAGAGTCCTCAAAAACTGGCAAAGACAGCGTTGTTATAACAGAACTCCCATATCAGTGCAATAAAGCAAACCTGGTGGAAAAAATTGCCGACTTAGTAAGAGATAAAAAAATCACGGGAATTACCGACTTAAGAGATGAGTCAGATAAGGATGGTATTCGGGTTGTTGTTGAAACAAAAAGAGATGCTGTTCCTGAGGTGATACTAAACCAACTATACCAATACACACAACTACAAGACACCTTTGGAATTATACTGTTGGCCCTAGTTAAAGGCGTTCCAAAGATAATGCCGCTAAAAGAGGTGTTAAGCCATTTTGTTGATTTTAGACATGAAGTGGTTGTAAAAAGAACTCAGTTTGAATTAAACCAAGCGGAGGCCCGGGCACATATATTAGAGGGGTTAAAAATAGCGCTTGACAATATTGATGCTGTTATAAAATTAATAAAAGCAAGTAAAAACCCTGAGGCTGCGAAAGAAGGATTAATGAATAGTTTTAATCTCTCAGAAAAACAATCGCAGGCAATTCTAGACATGAGGCTACAGCGATTAACGGGGTTAGAGGTTGATAAAATTCTTGAGGAATATAAAGAATTAATAAAGATCATATCACACCTTAAAGGTATTTTAGAAAATAAAAAACAGAGAATGGATATCATTAAAAATGAGCTTGTTGAAATACAAAACAATTACGGCGATGAAAGAAGAACAGAAATAATCCCGGTTGTGTCGGATTTTTCAATGGAGGACATGATTGCTGAGGAAGAGGTTGTTCTTACAATTACCCACCAGGGATATATTAAAAGAACAGCGCTAAACACATATAGAACACAACGACGCGGTGGTAGAGGTGTTCAAGGCGCAGGGAGTAAAGAAGAAGATTTTGTAGAACACTTATTTATTGCAAACACACATAATTACATGCTCTTTTTTACGGATCGCGGGAAATGTTTTTGGCTAAAGGTATATGATATTCCACAAGGTGGAAGAGCGACAAGGGGAAGGGCAATTATTAATCTTATCGGCTGCGACCCAAATGAAAGGGTTGAGGCGTTTGTTAGTGTTGGTGAATTTAAAGACGACCACTATATTGTAATGGCAACAAAAAAAGGAGTGGTTAAAAAAACAGTTTTGTCTGCATATGGAAAACCTAGAAAAGGCGGAATATATGCAATAGAAATAAGAGAAAACGACCAACTAATAGAGGCGAGAGTTACAAATGGTGAACACGACATATTGCTTGGAACAAGAGAGGGAAAGTCTATTCGTTTTTCTGAGACAAACGTAAGGGCAAGCGGTCGAAAAACGATGGGTGTTCGAGGTATTAGGCTAAGTTCTGTCGATGACTATGTTGTTGGTATGTTAATTGTAAAGAGGGAAGGAACAATACTTGTTGCAACTGAAAAAGGATATGGGAAACGAACTGATGTTATACAGTATCGCACACAAACAAGGGGCGGTAAAGGTGTTTTGACAATGAGGTGTACAGAAAAAACCGGTAAGATGGTAAAAATAATGGAGGTGGTTGACTCCGATGATCTTATTGTAATAACTGATGCAGGGGTTTTAATGCGTCAACCGATTGCAGCAATTAGAACTATCGGACGAGTAACACAAGGTGTTCGGCTTGTTAAACTAGATGATGGTAGCCTTATTTCATCTATAACAAGGGTTATGGAAGAGGCGGAAAAAAAAGAATCCACTGAAACAAAAACCAAGGATGAAAAAAACAAAAAAGAACAAGAAACAACAAAAAATTGAGCCTTGAAAGAAACCTAAAAAAAGTATTAAAAAACATAGAGGCCTCTAAAAAGAAATCAAACTGGGCACAAAGCGTTGAGTTAGTTGCGGTAACTAAAACACGAGAAAATTCTACAATTGAAGAGTGTTATCAATTGGGTATAAAAACAATAGGAGAAAACAGAGTTCAAGAATCTGAGAAAAAATTTTCTCACTTTGCTGGTTCTAAAAAAATCAAAAAACGGTTTATCGGTCACCTACAAACAAATAAAGTCAATAAATGTTTAAACATTTTTGATACAGTTGATAGTATAGACTCGCTTAAGCTAGCAACTAAAGTGAACAAAGTCTCAAAAAATATAAACAAAAAAACAGAATGTTTAATAGAGATAAACACGAGCGGAGAACTACAGAAAAAAGGCTTTTCACCTAAAATCACAAATGATTTAATTTCCTGTTTTAAACTTACAGATTTAAACATAGTTGGCCTCATGACCGTTGGCCCAAACACAAACAATGAAAACCGCCTAAGATCAGCTTTTATATTATTGAGAGAATTAAAACACAAAATAAACATCGAACTTGGACCAACAACCCTCACTGAGCTATCTATGGGGATGACAAATGACTATGAGATTGCTATTGAAGAGGGATCAACAATGGTGCGAGTGGGAACAGGTCTATTTGGGGATCGGAATTATTTATAGTTGAACAATTATTATTTTAACACAAACCCAAAAAAACTTGGGATAAGCAATGTTTTTGATAAAGAGTTTTTTGGGCACCTTACTTTTTGTAATGAAGGATCAATTTTTATGACGCCCGCCCGATTTACAAAAAAACATATTTCACCACAGAACATACTTGGGCTTAAAGAAAAATATAAAATAGAAAACATTACTATGTTTGACAGGGTTGTGGGAACCTCCAAAAATATTTTAATTACAGACCACATCAATAGGTCAGGAATCTCCTACTTGCGCGGAAAAACACCACACAAAAACCTTCCAATGTTTCCTGATATGTCTAATATTTATGACAAGGAGACAAAAAACAAGAGACAAACAGTCCAAACCCTGGGGTTAAAATACTATAAAATGCCCCCCAGCGAAGTTGGTGTTGTTTTTTCAGAGTCATCAGCCATAACCGCAACTCTGTGGCACTATGTTGGTGTTGGTGTTCGGTGTTATGGCGTTGTTGATAATAGCAACCCAACTAACCCCTTAAAACCTTTGTGAACGCACAAACCAAAACGGGTCATATGTAAACCGACTCATAGGCGCGCCAACAAGCGCAGCATATATCCACCCTGTAAGCCAAAACGCAAAAAGGAATGGAATTATCACGTTAATAATTAAGTTAAGAACAGTAAAAACAAAGATCAGTGAAATAGGTAGAATTATCAATGTTGATACAAAAGGATGCCCAAGTATCAGTGTTTTAATTTTATTCATATTATAATAAGACCAAAAACCATACCAAACGAAAATGGGTGTCAAAATGACAAAACGTTAAAAACACTTAGCTATTTCGGCTCCAAGCCTAACATTGTTTAGGGCTAACGAAATGTTCGTATCGAGACTTTTGTTTTTTGTTTCTTTTGCAATGTCTTTTAATAAAAAGGGAGTAGTTTCTTTACCGACGACTTTATTTATTTTCATTTTAGAAATAGATTTGGAAATAATTTTATTTATTATTTCCTCGGGTATTTGATCGGGCTTAGGCACCGGATTTAAAACAAGCAGAGATGATCTTAGACCGCTTTCAATATTGTACTTAAAAACATGAACAACCTCTTCTACCTTGTCAACAGAAAAAGGAAGTGAAAAAGATGAACTAGAAGAATAAAACAAAGGAAAGGTGTTGGTTTTATATCCTAATAGAGTAACCCCGAAGGTTTCTAGGGCTTCAATGGTCTTTTCTATGTCTAAAAAAGATTTTACCCCTGAGCACACAACAATCAAAGGCGTTTCACGAAGTGAATAAAGGTCTTGAGACATGTCCAGTGTGGATTGATAGTCTTTATGAACCCCGCCGACTCCACCCGTTGAAAAAACATTTATTCCAACGATGGAAGCAATGTGTGAGGTACTACTAACAGTTGTTGCCCCGGAAAATCGTCTTTGTATACAAACACCAATTTCTCTTTTTGATATTTTATGTACAGAGTCCTCTGTTGCTATATGCTCTACCTGGTTTTGGTCAAGCCCCACATGAACGATGCCATTAATTATTGCAATGGCAGCGGGGACAACATCAAGGTTGTAGCAAATTTCCGCAGCTTTATTGTAAAACTCTTTATTTTGGGGATAGGGCATTCCGCTAGCAATGATTGTAGACTCTAAGGCAAGAACAGGCCTGTTATTATTAATGGCGTCTTTTACTTGTTTAGATAGAGTAAGTTTCACAGTATAAAATTTAGAACCTTTTTTGCTACTATTATCAAATCAGTATTAAATGAATACTAAAAAAGAATTAAAAAGAGTTAGAGCAGATAAGTTTGGTTTGTCTGGTCGAATAATGATAGGAGTTGACAACAAAAACAATCACTATATAATTAAAAACATTAAGTCTCGAATTATAATGAAAACTGGAAAAAAAATAAACAAAATCGCAAAAAAAATTA
>Ga0066866_10000898_pt1 | contig 11957 bp, 7 predicted proteins | sample ETN01SmetaG_3_FD_66435 | JGI IMG/M metagenome (GOLD analysis project Ga0066866, IMG submission 66435) | Marine microbial and viral communities from oxygen minimum zone, Eastern Pacific Ocean - ETNP2014F12-01SV263 | ecosystem: Environmental > Aquatic > Marine > Oceanic ...
GATGCTTTTTGCTCTGTCCGAAAAACGCACCATGACCTTCGGACGCCTGACTAGGCATTTTAAGTCACGCCTTCGATACCTTCAGATTCTGCTTGCACAGTAAAAAAATGCAGATTATTCAATTAATTCTGCTTCAACAACATCATCAATCTGATTCCGATTTTTTATGTTAGAAATCATGTCATCAATCTCATCGTCTGAGCGGAATCGAATCAATACTAGTGAAGACACCCAAGTTAGAGCAACTAGGGCGACGAATCCTATCGCAATTGCAGGAATTCCTGAAGCGGATTCACCCCCTTCTGTTCCTACCACATTTGCAAAAACAGGTAATGAAGAGGATTCACCAGAAACTGCATGGACTTCGATTTTGTGTGAGGCACTGCTTAGAGACTTTGGATTGAGAAGTATATGCCATTCGAATGGAGTCAGGGCGCCTACATCACTTGGTACAACAGAGTATGTCACCTCTTGCCAAGAGCCACCATCAATCCTGTACTCCACCCTATCAATTGAACCACTTTGCCCCCATGAATGGCCAGTGATATTGATGCTGGAATTTGTCGAAACTGAGAGTAAGTGATTTTGGAGGCTCGGATCAATTGTCAAGGTCTGACCAGATTCTCTGAGGTGAATAGCAAGTTCAACTGCTGCGAGTGCATCTACCATACCATAACCAAAGTCGCGATTCCAATACGGATCCACGTCTGTTGCACTAGGTTCTCCACGTCGTTCCGCTGTCTGTTTGAGAACCTCTTTGATTTGTAAGGGAGTGAGATTCTCATTTGCCTCCATAATTAGTGCAATGACACCACTAACTGACGGGGTTGCATATGAGGTTCCGCTACCTCGCCCTGTGTAGGTATTTTGAGACGCATCTCCTCCTAGGAAATTACTGCAACCTCCGCTAGACACACAACCTTCTGCTTGAATGATGTTGGAACCAGGTGCACTTATCTCTGGAACCAACTCGTTGACGGGGTTTCCATCCCCGTTATCTTTACGAGGTCCACGAGATGAATAACCTGCAACAGTGTCGTCTGTTCTGTTAACCGTGTTTTGGTCGTCGGTCGCAGCAACTGTAATGGAAAGTGATGAGGCACTCATTCCAGAAAATCCATCATTGTCTGGGCCGTCGTTACCTGCGGCATTAGAAACAGTGACTCCTAATTCCATGGCTTCGTCAAGGATTCGGCTATGCATATCAGAACCATCAGAACCTCCATTCTCATGACTTGTTATTCCCCAAGAAAGTGAGATTATGTCAATCCCATAGTTGCTTTCATCTGCTCCAGGCCATGCATCATCTCTGTGGTCAATAATCCATTGGAGTCCATTCATTGCAGATTCATAGAACTCCTGCTCTAACAAGTAGTTCTCAAAGGGGCCTGCACCCACATCGGTGCCGATTCTAACATCAATCAAGGAAGCATTGGGGGCTGAACCATAAAACTCTGATTGAGTACCATCTGATTCTAGTCCGGTCGAACTAGCCATCCCCATACAAGCAGTGCCGTGTTGGTTACCATCATCGGGGTCAAACGAGCCATCGTCTTGACGACCACCTGCGAGCACACACTGTGGGTCAGAATGCATGTAGCAAACAGCATCATATCCTGCAATGAACTTCTGGTTCAAACCAGGATGTTCATTGTCGACCCCAGTGTCGACCATTGCAATGTTTACCCCATCACCAGAAATCCCCAAGTCCCAAGCACCAATTGGATATTCAGTCGAATTACGGGCTTTGACAGTTGGAGTCTGAACATCACCATAGAAGACTAGGGAACCGTACCTCTCAACCATAACTACTCCATCAATCTCAGTTAATTGCCAAATCTGGCTGGAATCAATGTCGCCGAGTAATAGAGCATTAACCACTGGTAATTCGACATTTATCACAAAACCAAGCGATTTCAGAATTTCACGGTCTTCTTCGGTCACCTCATGGTCGTATGAGACGCCTACATTCACCTGTCCAATTGCATTTTGTAAAGAATCATGGATGCCATTTCTATCCATGTCTAGTGTAGTAACATCCCACCACTCAATATCTTCATCCCACCAAATTTCGGCTTGATGGGGAATTTCTATCGTCTGGCCCTCTTCAATAAATTGTAAATTATCAGAATCGAGGAAATGATTAGTTGGTGCAGAGAGACTTCCTGCTAATGGTGAGAGCATCAAAACGACAAGCGCCATAGCTACCATCCTACGTCTCATAATTACTGGCGCACACGAATAGGTCTTCAACCTCTCTTATTCTCATTATGGTGGAATGCCATTACAAGTATATTCTCAATTATGAAAAAAAAGAGATTGAATGACAATTACAAGCGGCTCGCCTTATGTATAAACCAAACATGTTAGGCTAATAAAAAAACAATCAAAATTTCTTTGTCATCCTCAACTATTATTTGGTGCCGGCTTTTGCTATTGTTCGTCGACTAAGGGCGGCGGGGGATTTGGAATCATGGGGGTTGACTCGAATGTTCTTTGGTTTGATGAAGTCGGACGAAATGATGCACTTTCTGTAGGAGGCAAAGGTGCCTCCCTAGGTGAAATGTATAGAAGTTTGAGAACTAGTGGAGTAAATGTTCCAAATGGATTCTGTACGACATCAGATAGTTACCGAGAATTTGTAGAAACTGAGATGCCTTCAGGTACTTGGGATCAAGTGATAGAAATTGACGGACTGGAGAATATTAGAGAATTAGCAATAATTCAACCAAATCTTTCAAAGGCTCTGAAAATATGTATTGAGGGGGCATCACAGAGTAATTCCTTAGAAATGCATGGAAGAGCAGAATTAGCTCGGGCTTTAGTGTTAGAAACACAGGTTCCTGAAAACATCGCGAATTCAATAGGACTCGCATATCGACAATTATGTGAACAATATGGAAAAGGAACCGATGTTGCGGTGAGATCATCTGCAACGACAGAGGATTCGGAAGATGCATCGTTCGCAGGTCAGTATGAATCATTCCTCAATATCCATGGAGAGAACAATGTAATTCACCACTGGCGCAAATGTGTAGCGAGCCAGTTTACAGAGCGCGCCATCTGTTACCAACTCGACAGAGGAATGGACCCCCTAGCAAGCCCACTTTGTGTAGTAATAATGAAAATGGTCCGCTCTGATTTATCTTGTTCGGGAGTTATGTTCACCATTGATCCAGATTCAGGGCATGATGGAGTTGTACATATCGCAGCATCATACGGACTAGGGGAACTAATAGTCCAAGGAACAGTTTCACCTGACACTTACACCGTCTGGAAAGAAGGACTATTGAAAGATAAATTTGCTATTGTCCACAGACATCTTGGCAGTAAGGAACAGAGAATGATCTATGCTAGTGATGGAATTCGCGCCACTACAATCGAAGACATACCATTTGCAGAGCGCCGAAAATGGGTTCTGAGTTCAGAAGAGTGTAAGAGTCTAGCAAACATGGCAATTCGCATCGAAAATCACTACATGATGCCTATGGATATAGAATGGGCGAAGGATGGCAATGATGGTGAATTGTATATTGTTCAAGCAAGACCTGAAACGGTTCATGGTAAGACATCTCATGGTCTAATCCGATACGAAATGGACCGCGCTTTAGTCGAACAACTGAAGAAGAATTGTGTCCTTGCTACAGGACAAGCGGTCGGTAAGAGAATTGGAACGGGACCAGTTAGAACCTACAATTCTTACAAAGAAGTATTGGATAGGCGGCGGGCCTTACAGAAAAGATTGGCTGATGGTGAAAAAATGGAAGATATTCCCTGGGACGAACTTGTCTTCGAGAAAGGAGATGTGTTAGTTACTGAAATGACAACCCCGGATTGGGAACCAATGATGAAGAATGCTTCACTAATTATTACGCGCAAGGGAGGTAGGACTAGTCATGCTGCAATAATTGCCAGAGAGTTCGGCATTCCCGCCATTGTGGGTTGTGCTGATGCTCTGAAACTTGAGAACCGGATGAAAGTAACAGGTTCTTGCTCAGAAGGAGATACAGGATATATCTTTGAAGGCGAGCACCCCTTTGAGATAGTCGAATATTTTGTAGATACCTCGACTCCATTGGAAACAAAAATCAAACTGAATGTGGGATTCCCCACCAAGTCATTGGTTGACTCACAGTTACCTGTAGATGGTGTAGGGTTAGCTCGAATTGAGTTCGTACTCTCTGGTGAAATAGCCATTCATCCTCTCGCTTTCATCCATTATCACTCTCTCAAAAAATATCTAGACACAGGTGTAATGACAACAGAACTTGAGCCTTTTGCGAGGAACCTTGCTGAGATTTCTGAAGAGAATATTCGAGAAACTGTTGAGGCAATAGAGAGAAGATGTTGGAATTATGAACACCCCAGTGGACTCTTTATTGACAAATTGAGGGAAGGGGTTGGACTAATTTGTGCTGCATTTTATCCTCGACCTGTATTAGTTCGCCTGTCAGATTTCAAATCAAACGAATACCGAGACCTACTTGGAGGTCGGATATTTGAGCCCGTTGAAGAAAACCCAATGATTGCTTGGAGAGGTGCCTCAAGATATCTAGATCCAATTTTCAAACCTGCATTCAAGATGGAGTGTGAAGCGCTTGCTTCAGTTTTCTATGACTTCGGCCTGAATAATCTACAACTCATGGTTCCATTCTGCCGCTCACCAGAGGAGGGGGAGGCAGTGAAGAATTTGCTTGAAGGACATGCAATAGGGCCAAGTAACGGAGTGCCTCTTTTCGTAATGGTTGAATTACCATCAAATGTAATCGATGCTGATTCATTTATTGACAAAATGCAATTATCAGGTGGTTCAATAGGAACCAATGATTTGGTGCAAACCGTTTATGCGGTTTCTAGAGATGATTTAGAGGGTTATCAACATCAGGTTGATGCTCGGGCTCCGGCAGTTAGGTCAATGATTCGAACTGCTATTGATGCATTTACATCGAGGGGGCTTGAGATTGGAATCTGCGGTCAAGCTCCCAGTGATTATCCCAATGAGTTTCCTCCATTCTTAGTTGAATGCGGAATTTCTTCAATTTCAGTAACTCCTGATACTGCGATGGCAGTGAGACAAACTGTTCTTGATGCTGAGGCTGTTAAGACCAGTGCAATTGAATTGGAAGATTGAAACAACCTAATTCAATCAGTCCGACTCAGATGATATTTGGTGGGGGCACTGGGATTTGAACCCAGATTAGCGGGTATCTTCCGCTTAGCGTGCACCTGGCAGATGCACGCTCTCGGTTTGCGAAGGGTCGGTGCTCCAGTTGGTCATCAAAACCATCAGATTACCCACTCGTCGTCATTCCCGTGCAACTGGAGCCCGCGGTACTACCAGGTTATACTATACCCCCAAAGGAGTAACCCAACGAGTGGCCCTACTCTTATGATGCTCTCGGTTGTTCGCTGTCTCACATTGAACCCAAAACAGGCCCCACTAGTAGGCTAATCAGTAGCCAACTACCCAACATTGCACTGGCCAACCCCCAGGCACGTGGACGGATTCCAACACTGAGGCTCCCTAGTGTTCGGGGAAGAGGTCCCGTCACACCAATGATAGTTCGAGCAATTGTTACGCAAAGTCCTGAGGCTATGATTAATCCAAATAGTATCGCAATGGCCATAATTACACCAAATACACCGGTTCTAGCTACTGAGCCAACACCCTGAGCAACCATATCTGGCGTTCTTAACCAAGTCAACCAAGCCACCCACATGCCAAGATGTACGTCATCACTGAATGAGGACTCTATACGCCAATTTCTGTATGCTTCAGGGAGTTTAGAATGAACCTTTCCTGCTAACCAGTCGATTTCGGGAATTCTACCATTCAACAAAGTTCGGACACCATGATATACCAAAAGTACACACAATCCGACCTCAACCCAAATCCACATTGAGCCTAGGCCAACAGCAGACATCAAAGAAATTGGAGTAGCCCATAGAGCAAAACCAACGCCGGCTCCAAGCAAAGTCAAGAGGACCCCTGCACCAGGAACGAGGATCTCTTCGGGCTCCTCGTAACGCCTTTCTCGAGGCATTGCGAGAACAAAAATAGGCAGTAAAGCAGTACCCCAAAGTAGAGCTATTGGGTCAATTACCGAGTGCCCTGAACCTTTACTGGCTTTTTCCACGGCTTGTGCGATCTCAGTACTGGAAAGTGAACCAGGGGCCCAATCTGTAACAAAACCTCCTGCATCAATAATAATCACAGCATCGGAGGCTCTGCTAGGAAATGCTTGGCCCACGGATGAATCTGAATTATCCATTAGTAGAGGCCATGAACCATTCAGAAATTCTGAGTGTGAATCAAGGTCAACCGCACGAACACCCTCTCCAGTTGCTATCTGAACAAATGTGATGTCATTATCAATCAATTCATCAGTCATCCAAAAATTACTAGCTTGACGGGCTGCATTTGGTGAACCTGGAACATATAATCCTACTATCACCGCATCGGATTCAGACAATAGCTCACTCAAAGATACTGAGCCATCACCTCCATGTTCCAATAAAGCGAATGATGGTGCAGCGCCATCAATACGAGGTTGGTTGGAATCAATGTCAGGCAGATGAATTGCCGGACCAACGCTTGCAATTGCGAGAACTAAAATTACTGCATACGCAGGGAGAGGCAACATCGCTTCTTTCATCGAGAAGCCAAGCCAGGCAATTACACCTAATGGAATAATGACTGCTACCCAAGTTCCACTAAGTAAGGCATCTTTACCCTCTGGAACCTCGAATCTCAGGACGGCTACTACATCACAGGGTTCTGAGGGATTTTGATCGGATAATGTGAAACATGCATCTATCATGTATAGTCCAGGATTGAGAGGTTTTTCGGTAGACCACGTTCTGACAGTTCTATTAGCATCTCCAATTCTAAATGAATGAGGAGATTCAAAGTGCTCCAATCGTTGATCTTCTTGGCCAAAACCATGTGCCATTGAAGACCAATCATCCATTGGCCCTACAACTTCGATAATTTGAGAAGAGAAATCTTCAGAGTTCCATGGAGAGATTGGAGTGAACTCGATACGGAGCATTCTATTGGAATCAATTGCGTGTTCAAGTTTTGGATCGAGTAAATCTCCAACTAGAGTGATTCCACTACGTGCATCAAATGTCCCCCACCAGAGAACACCAGACTGAACGCAATCATGACGAACATCAATTGACAGAGAAAAAACATCCCCAGGGCCTAAGGATACATTGACATCTGGAACTGAAACCATAAATTGATGAGCATTTGTGTATGACTCTTCCATCGTCACACTGTCAGTTGCTACTGAGTCAATTAGGCTGAAGCCCCCCCATGACAGTGAAACAAAGAAAGTAGTTGTGGCTCCTGCTGGAGTTCCTGGGATTACATTTGTTTGGCGGCATAGTGGAGATTTTGCTTCCAATGAAGCGAAGAGATTGACATTCACGGTTCCGTTGAAAGAAACAGCCTCACTCAGAGGCACTGAATCAATTGTGATAAGACTTTGAGAAAGAGTGGAACTAGTTTTAGAAAAAGAGGCGGAACCCAGTGGAATTCCAGTTAGTATTGGCCATTCACGGTTCAATTCGGGGTTTTCCTCAGTTCCATGAAGGAATACATTGTGTTCATTTGGTACGATAATATCAATTCCAGGTCCATCGTATTCCTTAACAGATTGGGCAATACTAACCGAACTTGAGAGATTCACAATGAGAAGGAGGAAGATGAATCCTACCAATGCTCTATGCCCCCTCACTAGTGCTCACCGTACCTGCCGTTGTTCAATCGGCATTCAAACCCCCCGCTTCCTCGTTTAGAGGAAGCGTGAATATGCCATGTATGCCATCAAGGCACCAGAAAGAGTAGCTAAGAAGTTCACAGTATGTTTTCCAATGTAGCCTCTGTTTTCAAGAACTGCTCCTAATATTGAATCAACTTGACAACCAAGCCAACCAATTATTGTCACGGAAGTAAAGAGAAAGGCTAGAGGTATATTGCCGGCACTAATTGAAGAAAATGTTGTTGAAATTATTGCAATAAATAAACCGCCACCTAGGGCTGCAAATGAGCCTGTAACAGACATACCTCCATTTGTACCAGCAGGAACCGCTTCAAGATTAATGATTGAACGGGTTCTAGGGTCTAGACTACCTATTTCTGATGCCAAAGTATCTGCTGCAGCAACAGAAATACTGGATACAGCTGCAAAGTATGCCCATTCAGGATTATTCATGTAATAACTTGTCACCGCTACCAAAGATGCAACACCTCCGTTAGCTACCACATTTCTCCATCCTCTAGCGCCTTCATTTGCTTCTGCTAACCGTAACTGTTGCTTTTCCTCGTAACGCCATGCAGTTGCTACGGACCCTAATGAAAGAAAAACCACCAGAATCACAAGCCATGTCCAGTGTCCTAGTAAAGAGACTGACAGACCTACAACAGTTGCAGCAATTAAGCCACTACGATCTAGAATTCTTTTACTTCCAGCAATGATTATGAGACCAATTACCATTGAAACCGCAACAATCTCATCAGTTGTAGGTTGCATCGGATTCAATCCCCTCTCTTAGCCTACGGATGATGAAGCATTCCCTCTAATTGATTCAAGATGCAGGTAATGTACGCACACCTTTCATGATTTTTGTCGCTAGGATTAGAACTATCGTAATCAGTATTGCAATCCAAAATAAAGAAAGAAGAAAATTTACTCCTGAAGAAAGTCCAAGAGACTCCCCCCCTAGAGTTACTAAGAACGAGCTGCCATTCCAAAATGCATGACCCAGCATAGCAAGAATAAGACAAAATAGAGCATTGCTTGGAGGTAATATTCGTACGCCAGATTCCTTTCTATAATGCTCTGCCTGCACTGATGTGACTAAGGATGTGCCTGGTTCATCCTCATCTTCAACCCCATCAGGGCTAACTGCTTTCCCAGTATCCTGATCAATTAGCAGCCATGAGTCTGAGACTGAGGATTCTTCCTCTAGAACCTCATCTAATGATTTCCTAAAATGGTCATATCCAGAGTGGTCACCATCACCATCTACGTCAATTCCTAAATTCTCTACAAAGTCAACGGTCCGAATACTCAATCCCCTCAGCATCCACTTCATACGTTTGTCAATGTCAGTATTATTTGCTAGACAACCTATACCATATCCTGTAATTCCAGTCCATACTGCGTGACCTGGGATTGAACCGATTCCACGCACTAATGTAGTAAATGTCAAACTAATCGCACCTCCAAAAGAACTACCCATGATATACGTTAGATTCTCAATTAATGCAAAGCCTAGACCAACGGTGAAGCCAATTTGGAAACCCTGTCTCGCATTACGGATATTTGGTAGAAAGAGACAGACTGCGAGCATCTTTAAAAATTCTTCACCGACTGGGGCACTAACTGTGTACAAAAGAAACATCTGAACATTTTCAGATAAGAAAGAAGGAAGTAATTCAGGAAAAATCAAGCCATTAATAATTCCTGCAGGAATAACTGAAGCCATTCCTGCAATCAACCAAGCCTCTGCGTCTCTACGGCGAGTAGGTAACCCAAGCCACTTTGATGAAGTCGCCCACCAAGCAAAAACGGGTATTGAAAAACCAAGTATGAACAAAGGAATTACTGCAATCAGATATATTACAAAACCAGCAATGAGAGTTTCTTCAAACAATAGTGGGACAGAGAGTACAGCTCCAATTACGACTATTACAATAAAAACAGCCCAAACCTGTCGGTGAGGTGGTAGGTCAAGTACCGAATCATCAGTTGTAATAAATCTTTGAAATACAGTAGGTTCAGGTGTATATAACGAACCACCTTCTGGTAATGGATGATACTTCTTTCCTTGTGGATTTGGTGTGGCCAATCTAACATGAATCATCTTTGGCCGATGCAGAATAATCAGTAGAGGAAGTGGAGTAAGTGAACAAAATGCACCCAATATAGTTAGTTTAAAATCACCTAAAAAAAGTGAATCAATCAAAAAAGAGATACCAAAATAGATTAAGATAAATGCGAGGATAACTGTACCGAGCATTCGCCAATAATTCTTCCATGGCTTACTCTCAGTAGCCAACCTGATTCTTTCAGGAGCAGGAGTCAGGGGGGCTGGATCTTCCATTGCGAATTTGCGCCCTTGGGCGTCCATAATTATCCGCGGCAAACAAATCCTACCTTATGCCACTCAGATCGCCCATCACTCGCGACACCCAAGGCGCCCGGTGCGGTTTTTCATCACAGCGGCAATAGTCGGTTAGTACCGACCCATATAGGGTTCAGCCCATATTAGCTACTATTTCCCATGATTGCGCCACAGGCTCCACAATACAACTCAACTCGAGAACTATCTTTCTGCATACTCCATTCTCCACAAGCAGGGCATGGAGGCAGCCCCCTTTCACTAGGAGCTACACGTGGACCTGCTCTACGCTTTTTTTTACGAGGAACATACCATCCGCTCTTCGGTTTCCTCACCTTCGGCATTCTCGCACCTGACTCTAATTCAAAGGAGGGGCTTTTCACACTTCTCATCCGATGCCATCATGTATCGTCTATGCCTCGTTTGAAATCAGCGACTTTGGCGGAACCCAATGAATAGGAGAATGAAGACATGCCAACATCCTCTAATCCTGATGTAATCATCGTAGGTGGTGGTGTGATTGGAATGTGTAGTGCTTACTCCCTTACACGTGCAGGATATTCAGTCCGGGTTCTGGAGCGTGGAAGTATTGGAGATGGAGCATCTAGAGAAAATTGTGGTTTGATTTCCCCAAGCCACGCCCCTCCAGTCCCCCGGCCGGGATTGATAATGAAGGCGGCGAAGATGATGATGAGTTCCGATTCGCCGCTCTTCGTCAGCCCATGGATGAATTGGGACACCTTCCGTTGGTTTCTTTCGACCTCGCGTCACTGCAATCGGAAATCAATGGAGAAGGCGATGCTCGGTCGCCAACAATTACTCGATGGGTCACGTGGGATGTGGAATGAAATTGTTGAACGTGAAAACATGGAAATTGAATTCAAAGAAGCAGGTTGTATTCAGGTTCATGCGACCAAGAAAGATTTTGAGAAATTCATGCCGATTCAGAGCCTTCTCGATGAAATGAATCTCCCTGCAGACCAACTCATCGGTGAAGAATTAACAAAAGCCGAACCTGGTCTTCGTGAGGGATTGTATGGAGGATTGAAGTACCATATGGATGCTCAAATGCGCCCTGAGAAATTAATGCAAGAATGGATTAGAGTAGTCAAAGGAATGGGGGTAGAAATCCAAGAGAATAGTGAGGTGATTCAATTCAAACACAGTAATGGAAAGATAGATTCAGTTGTCACTAATTCTGGAGAATATTCTGCTGACAATTACGTATTAGCCACGGGAGCTTGGTCAACTGGAATCGCTAAGAAAATAGGATTACGAGTTCCAGTCCAACCCGGTAAAGGATACAGTATCACCCTAGAAAGGCCCGATGGTTGTGTTGATACGCCTCTCATCTTGAGTGAATCGAGTATGGCTGTAACACCATGGCAAAGTGGTTTGAGACTTGGAGGCACCATGGAATTTTCAGGATTCAATTCTCGGATTCGCCGTAAAAGAATCGAAGCATTACGTCGTGGTGCCAGTCGTTATCTGAAATCACCTGGTGAAGTTCAAATCCAAGACGATTGGTGTGGCTGGCGACCTATGACTCCTGATGGGATGCCCGTCATCGATAGATCCGCGAAGCACAATAATCTGATTATTGCAGCCGGGCATAATATGCAAGGAATGAGTATGTCACCCCTGACTGGATCTATTGTCGAACAACTCATTTCTAGAGAAGAAACAAATGTAGATTTGTCCTATTTTTCAGCAAATAGATTTTGAGGTTAGTAAATGAATGAGGAAATTTTCGATGTTGTTGACGAGAATAACTGCGTAATCAAACAACTCCCACGCAGTGAAGTTCACAGACTCGGCTTACG
>Ga0066866_10000902_pt1 | contig 11941 bp, 7 predicted proteins | sample ETN01SmetaG_3_FD_66435 | JGI IMG/M metagenome (GOLD analysis project Ga0066866, IMG submission 66435) | Marine microbial and viral communities from oxygen minimum zone, Eastern Pacific Ocean - ETNP2014F12-01SV263 | ecosystem: Environmental > Aquatic > Marine > Oceanic ...
GCAGGGTCGGCACCCAGGCTAAGTAATTGTTTCATCAAGCTGACGCGACCGCTCGCCGCAGCGACATGCAGAGCGGTTCTCCCACGCCCGTCCATCAGGTTGGGGTCGGGATTGCGGGCGAGCGCGAACGACAGCTGGTACACGTTGCCTTCGCGGGCGAGGCGGTGCAGAAGCGGCTCCCCGTTCGCACCGAAAGATGTGCGGGCTGTCTCGCGGGTGCGAAGGCGATCCAGTGCGGCATCCTCCGGGTTGGCGTCCGCTAGATTGGGCGCCTTCAGGTTACGGTTCAGCAGCTCCATCCACTTTAGCGCGCTGTAGCCGGTCTGGGGATCGGTGGCTTGATGGAACAGGCCACTGATCTTTTGGCGTTCGTAAAGCTCACCTTTGTTGGTGATAATCTGCTCGAAAAACGAACGCGGCTGACCGGCGGTTGGAACGCGTTTTTGAGCAACGGAGCGGAGCTCCAACTCATCCTTCACCTGCACCTCCACCCGGTTAGTTTCCATCTCCATTCCCATCATACCGTAAGGCACCATGCCCATTCCGCTGGCAGGATTGCCGGGTTCGCTGGCGAATTCATCATAAGAGCTGAACTCGTCGTCTTGCTCCTCTTCCAACGCCTGAATATTGGCTGTCAACATTTTCGATTTGGCAGCGTCCACTTCCTTCTGTGTTGGAGTGTCATTGGGATTCTCCGGATCGTGGCCGGTTAGTTTTTCATCATGATCATCAAAACCATCCTCGTCGCTGTCCACGCCTATATCGGATTCTGTGCGCCAAAGATCCAACGGCTTCTTCAGGGGCGGAAAAAGATTCGTTTTTTTGGATTCATTTTCCCGCATTCCCTGCACCCCCATGCCGCCCATTCCCATCATTCCATGCGGATTCATTCCCATACCTGGCATCCCCATGCCATAGGGCATCACCCCGGGCATTCCCATCATGCCCATTTCCATGCCATACATGCCGCCCATACCCCCATAAGCATCTTCGTAGTCAGCCAAGTGAGGGGCGACTTCCTCCCGGCCGAGTGCTTTCACAAGGTCAGGAGGTGTGAAACCTAGCTGGTTTGTATCCTCTCTGGAGAGTTCAGGGATATTCATTGCTGCCTCGACCATCTGGCTGCTGCCGATGGCGGCCACGAAATGCATCACCGTGTTCCCGTTCGTATCGGCCCCCATCAGTGCCCTTCGATCCTTTGGCTTGGGAGCGTCCTTTTTTTCTCCGCGTTGCATGCCCGGCATACCAAACGGATTGCCCATGCCATTGGGATTCAAACCAGGCATCATTCCCGTGGGAGTCCCCGGTAATCCACCGAAGTCCGGCATCTCTTCCTTCTCTTCTTTGGGATTGATCTCGCTTTCGTCGGAGGATGCATCCTCACCCGGTATTTTAGCCGCATCATCTTCTGCCATCTCGGGTGCATCTTTTTCTGCTTGTGCTGTATCTACCTCTTCCTGCGTTGGAGTATCGTCCGGGTCGTCGGGATCGGTTCCAACCAGGTTTTCATCATAATCATCGAATCCATCCTCGTCGCTGTCGACGCCAATTCCCTCCAATTCCTCCTCGAAATCCGGCATGCCCATCCCGCCCATACTCATCATCCCATACGGATTCATTCCCATGCCCGGCATCCCCATTCCGAAAGGCATCATTCCCATCATTCCCATCCCCATCCCGCCGAAAGGGTTCATCTGCCCTTCGAAACGTTCAAAATACTCGACATCGTCCGTCAGGACTTTTGCAAACAATTCTCCCAGTTCCACATTGTCTCCGGCCTTGATCTCGGCCTTGTGCGTCAACAACAGTGAGACCGTGCGCGAGTTTCCGTTTATGGCGGCGTGATACAGCGGCGTGAACCGGTCGCCGTCCGGGAGATTGGCCAGAGTCGCATCCTGCTCGAGCATCCAGTTGACTAGGCCGACTTGGCCAATCGTGCAGGCCAGGTGGAACGCTGCTTGGCCAAGCGTGTTAAGTTGTTTCGGTTCGGCGCCCGCATCGATCAACGGACCGGCCAAGCCGGCTCGTCCGTGGATCACCGCGGTGTGCAGCGGCGTATTGCCGTTGGCATCGGGAGCGGCGGCCGTTTGCCCCTGGCCAAGCAGCCACTCGACGGTTTTCGTCTGGCCGGCGGCACAGGCCAGGTGCAGTGGTCCTTGGCCAAGCGCGGTTTTCGTGTCTAGCTTGAGTCCCTCGGCGACCAGTTTTTTAAGCAATTCGATTTGGCCCCCTGCGGCTGCGGCGTGAACCATGCCTCGACCGTCGTTGGCTTTGCCCTGCAGATTGGTGCCCTCGCCGATAAGCCATTTCGCAATCGAGGTTTCACCTAGACCCAGTGCGAGGTGCAACGGCGTATTGCCGATCTCATCCGGTGCATTGATGTCGGCACCGGCAGTCACCTGCGCCTGAGTGTCGGCGAGGTCACCGCGCAGCACGGCGAGGTGGATTTTTTTTATACCATAATTGCCCAGCAGATTGGATGGATCATGCCCAGGCAATGGTTCGAGCGCTTTAGCCTTAGCCTCTCTTTGTGCTTCTTCCACTTCAGCTTTTTCTTTCGCCAAAACAGTATCCCTTTCGGCTTGAGCTGCGTCCACCTGTTCTTGTGTTGGCGTGTCTTCCGGATCGGTCGGATCGGTTCCCACAATATGTTCATCATAGTCATCAAATCCATCTTCATCGTTGTCTTCCCAACGGAATTCAGAAATGGCGTCCTCCACTTCCATGTGCTTTGGAATATCGTTGGGATCCTGAGGGTCGTGCCCGGTTAGGAATTCTTCATTGTTGTTAAAACCATCGCCATCACTATCCACAAAACCATCGCCATCACTATTTGCCTCGACAGGCCATTGTTCTTCAATTTCTTCCTCCTCCACAATGAGAGACGTCGGTTCTGGTTTGGAAAAAACGGACTCCGTCGCACTTTGGCCGAGCACCAGCAGGAACGGTGAAGCCAGAACAAGCACGATTAAACCTACCCACGCATACCAGTATCTGCGCGTGTGCTGGATCGTCCAACAGATTAAGAAAATGCCCCCAAAAAAGGAAAGAGGGAATAGCACGAGGGAAAACGGTGCCCAAATAGCTGTCGCCATACCGGTCAAGCCACCCTGCAGTGAAGGTTCAATCGCGACGGATACTGGCGATGCTTTGTAAGCCTTCACCAATGAATCAAAGAATAAACCGATCACAAATCCAACAAGACAAAGCACTGCAAAACCACCCATAGCAACAACACCACCATAGTTGGAAAAGAACATTGCCGGTTTGCGCACAGGCGTGCCTAGGAGTGGAGCCAACTCCTTGTTTTCTTTGTCAACTGTCGATCGCTTGGCTTCGTGTTCATGGAGCAGTTTTGTGATTTCGGTTCGTTTGAACCTAACGGCTCTATCCAAGGGCGTTTCGTTAGTATGATTTTTAACATTTGCATCGGCACCTGCCGAGATGAGCAGCTCAGCGATTTTCTTATGCCCCATCAAAGCCGCCTTATGCAAAGGCGTCTCACCGTCGACATCAATTGCATTCACATTAGTGCCCGCAGCCAAGTGCTGTCTGACTGCTTTAACGTCTCCTATTCCGGCGGCTTCATGAATTGAGATATCTGGTGTTTTGGCTGGTGCCGTCTCTGGCTTGCCCAATAATAGCCGAAAAAGCGAGTTGTCCAACAGACCTCGTAACAACACGCAGATGGAAAATAAACAGGAAGAAACAAACGCAATAATATAGAACAAATCCTCCTTATCGCCTCTTGAATTTTCGGCAATCGCAAGAAATGCAAACAGTGGGAACGAGAAGAGGACGGAAAGCTCTCCAGTAAAAAGAAGCGGCTTAATCGGGGCTAAATGTTTTTTTTTAGATCCTGCTATTTTTAAACTGATACCACTGAAAAGAAGCCAGGCTGGGGCAAATAGGAAAAGCATTTCACCTGGTGCACCTAGGTCGGCTATATGAGTAAGTAGCGGCGTGAGAAAAAATGTGAGGCCTAGCAGGATGTATCCGAGTATGCCGACAGGTCGTCTCTGGTCTACGGGAACCGGCCCATACCTTGTCCGCAGGAGCATGATTGAACAAAGTCCAAAAATGGCAGGAACCCAAATCGCTAATTCAAATAAAGGAAGTCCGACTAGAAACAGAACCAAAGCCGGTATCAGGGCTCCACCACGTCTGTTTTTTGCCCAAGGAAGAAGTCCGATGATCAGCAACACCAGACTCAATATCGATGTTAGAGTAAAAATGAATGTATTGAATTGACGATCTTTCAACTGACCGTCTTGCCCAGCAATAATCAACAAGCCCCAAATAGAAAGCATCAGCAAAAAAACAAGCCGGACACCAGAGGGGTATTTAGATGTGTCACAAGGAGGGATGATTAGCGCTCTCATATTGGTTTATTGCTCGGTGGGTTTATTTCACTTCCTTGACCAGGTCGGCGTATTTTTCTGTGAGGTAATAACGGTTCTCCTGTTCGTAGGCCTTGAGCCTCTGCTGCAGGCTGTTTGAGTTGCTCGAGTTATAGTTCAACAAAACCAGCGCCCAGGCCGCCAATGCCAGCAGCACACCGGTGAGGATCGCTCCGCGTTCTGGATTGGTACGAATTTTCAAGGACTTGGTTCTGCTGTAGGGGTTGCGGGTTGGGCCTTGGCCGGGCGTGGGGCAAGCGGATGTCTCGGCACTGCCGTGAAGGAAAACCGGACCGGGTCACCGAGGAACCGAGACTTGGTTTCCATCGCCAATTCCCATCGCCAGGCCCGGACGTGTTCGCGTTGATCGGGCAACATGATGGAGGAGGCAACGCGCCGGATGATTGGCACCCACTCCTTGCCATTGTGGCGTTCCAGTCGTGTGCCGTTGACGCGGTAGCTGACCTGGTTGCCGTTAGCCTGGTCGATCCGGATGACGTCGAAGAGATCGTCCCGGATTAGCTTCGGCTCACCCTTGGCGTTGGCAATGTCACGCTTCCAGTGTTTGGCTGCGTCCAAGGCTGCGACAGTGTAACTGGCGGCTGAGGCCGTTGCTTTGTTGTGATGATAGACCACCGTTAAGAACCGTGTTGCACAAGTCAACAATACCGCGAATAGCGCGACGTAAACCAGGGCTTCGATGAGCGATACGCCGGCTTCGCTGCGGGTTCTGTGGCTGCGAAGCTTCATTTCAGTTGCACAACGCGTTCGACCCGGCCCCACTTGGCGAATTTTTTTGGCATCCAAGCCAAAGTTAGCTTCTGATCCTGTAAGCTAAGGACAAACTCCCCCTCGGGCAGATTCTGCACCGCTTCGCCCACCGGCTTAATCCGGTGTTCTCCCGGTGTGTATTTCCGGCGTTCACCAGCGAGAAGCACATCCATCTCGCCATCAATCAACTGTAGGGCCACCGCCTCGAAGTAATGCCGACGAGCCAGATCAAGGCCACCGGAGCTCGAAACGCTTAAAGGGATGAACACCAGTGTCAGGACCGTGAGGGCGATCGCCACGTCCAGCTGAAGGAAGGCGCGGCGTCTTGCCAGGCGGATTATTGGTGTAAGGGTCATGCCAAGGTAAGCTTTTCAATCAATGTTGCCAGGGGTAGAAAAAAAATCATTGCGATGCCCAGCACGCAAAGCCCGTTGAACAGGGTCAGCACGGTGAACGCGTAGTAGAACGCGGACTGTTGCTGCTTGTAGGCCAGCGCCGACAGGTGATTGGTCCAGCCCTCCAGCGTCTCGCGGAAGGTGGCGCTGCCGTGCCCGGCGTTCTCCACGCGCCAGGCGAGGTCGGCCCGCCGGTCGAACCGGCGCAGCGCCTTGGCCAATGGCTGGCCGTTGCGCAGATCGTTTGCCGCCTTGGTTGCACGACCGCGAACGACACTATTTTTCGTGGCAGCGGCAGCGGCCTCGATCGCCTCCGCCTCGGCAACGCCGTTGTCGAGGAGTTCACAAAAAATCCAGATGAAGTTGCGCTTGATCCGGTTTCGCCTCCACGGCAAAAGCCAAGCTAGGCGGCTGAACAGCCGGTTTAGGAACGAACCGGTGTCGTGCGAGGCCGACAAGCCTAAGAGATGAGTCACAGCCAGGAAGGCCACAAACATAATCAGCAGCACCGGGATGACACCAGCCAGTCCGGTTTCATACCAACTCATCAATAAAACAGTAATCTCAGGCAACTCACCCATCATGTCGTAAAACACATCCTTAAATTTTGGCAAAATAAGAACAAGTACGCCGGAACTCATCATCAGCGTGGTGGGGATGAGGATCAGGAGGCTTGCTGAAAACAGCTTGAAGGAATTTTGTGCACTCGACACGCCGTCCTCAAGGTGTGCCCGGCTCAGCTTGGGCAGCAGTTGGGATCCACGCTCGTTGTGAGCCAATTCCATCGCGCCAAAGACCTCGCCCGGCAGCAGGGAATGGAAAACCCGCAGACTCTCGATGAAGTTTTGGCCGCTCCGCATCAGGGCGTTCAAGCGGGTAAACTTTCGTGCATGGGGAACTCCTCGAACACCAAGCCCACCCAGTTGTTCGAACAGCTCCTCTGGATTCCTGCCTGTGGCAGCAGCCAATTCATTCAACTCAACAACGAGGTTCGCACAGTCGATCCGCCGGAAGGGTGCGCTTAGAACAAAATAGGCGACAACCCCAACCCCGATTATGGCCATCAGACCACCAAGCCAGATGTAAATAAACGCAGTTGTTGAAGCTAGATCCATTGACGTAAAATACCATTCATCATCATTCCGCACCACCGAGCATCTCGATCATTTGGAGAAGGTCAGTAGCTACGGTGAGCTGGGGAAGAAAGAATACAAGTAACAAGAGTCCAATCAGCAATATGTTAACCGGCAGGAAGCAGCAGAGGAATGCCTGCATCTTGCTCTCGGCACGGCTTGTGTAAATGGACCGTGCGTGACCGAAACCTGCGGTAACATCCTCGCCAGCCTGAGCGACAATCCAGTTGAAGAAATCTGGGATCGTTCGGCATCCCCTTGAGGCAGAGTCATAACCGGCATGGCCCTCCACGAGGTTTTGCTCAATCTTTGCCAGGTCGGTCTCCATCGGCGAACCGGACTCGAGCTTGCGGACCATCCCGATCACTTCCGGCAGTCGCGCACCGGAGGCTAAGAGGGCTTCGGATAGCCCTGCGTATTGTGCGAGTGCGGCGTCCCGCAACATGGGAATTTTCCAGCTGAAATAACGCCGCATTTTGTGACTGCGCAACACGGCAAGATAGAAAAGAAAACCCACCGCAAAAACTCCTATGGGAAAAATGGAAATCCAACTGCTGCCGAAGAATTCCGATGCTGCGGATCGGGCTGGTAAGACGTCGGTTAGATCGGCTATATCATTTTTAAGCATCGATGAAAGAAACGCCATCAGCGCTGCCACCAGCAAACCGCAAACCAGTATAAGCATCGGGTAGATGGCCAGCCCTCGAATGCGGGTCACCAGCGTGCCAATGCGTTCGTAATAGTCGGCCACGCAACTCAACACCTTGGGCATGCTTTGGCTTTCCTGGCCAAGCACTAGCAGCCGCTTATAGGTGTCCGGCAGATCGAGCCCCTCGACGGCCTGACCAACGGCCTGACCCTTCTCGAGACGGCTACCGAGTCGGCCAAGCTGATCCTTTAACCGGGAGTCGCTCATCGATTTGGTCATCTTTTTCAGCCCGGCTTCTAACGGGATGCCGGACTTGAGCATCCCCGCCAACTGCCGGTTGACGAAGGCAAGTTCCTCGGTGTTCATTGTTGTAAGTGTCGCTTGATTTCAGTTTCAGTCGTCAGCGCTTGGTCAAGCAGGTCGTCGCGCGATTGTTCGAATGACAGATCCGGTTCGAGCTTGGCCAGCCGCTTCGTCTCGATTGCCCCACGGTTAGTTTCATTCACGTTTAACATCTCCAATAAGGGCACCCTCCCGCGCAGGCCGGAGCCGAAGCAATCCGCGCACCCTTTGCCGGAGCAATCCGCGCACAACTTGCGCACCAGCCGCTGGTTGAGGATCAGCCGCAACTGGCTGGCCACAAGGTTCGAGTCGCCTGAAAGAGCGTTCAGCCGTTCGACCACTCCCCCGCACGAGCCGGCGTGCAACGTCGCAATAACGAGGTGGCCGGTCATCGCCGCGCGCAGGGCGATCGCGGCGGTTTCCTCGTCGCGAATCTCGCCAATCACCAGCACCTGCGGATCCTGCCGCAGCAGATGCTTGAGCGCCTTGGCAAACGTCAGCCCGCGCTCGAGGTCGATCTCAGTCTGCATGATGCCGGGGATGACGCGCTCGACCGGGTCCTCCACTGTGATCACGTGGCAGGAATCGGTCTTGAGCAGTCGCTGCAGTAGCGCGTAAATTGTTGTGGTCTTGCCGCTGCCGGCCGGGCCGGTCAGCAGGATCATGCCGGCGCGGATGCCCAGTTGTTGTTCCAGCGCCTCGCGCACCCCGGTGGGAAACCCCAGTTGTTTGAGTGCCAATTGGTGCTCCGCATAAAAGAGACGCAGCACCAGCTTCTCGCCGGTCACGGTCGGGTAGGTGGAGACGCGTACATCGTTGGACAAACCCACCTCATTGGCCGCAATACGGCCGTCCTGCGGCAGTGACTCGACGTACGTCTTGAGCTTGGCCAGGTACTTGACTCGGCCGAGAATCAGCTTGGCCGCCTCGGTCGGGAGCGTGCCGACATGGTTGAGCACACCGTCGAGCCGGAATTGCACGCGGCACTCTTCACGGTCCATGTGCAAATGTACATCGCTGGCCTGATGCCGGGTGGCAAACTGCAAAAGCCATTCGACTGCCGCGGTGGCGTCCTGCCCCTCCAGCGGCGGTGCCCAGTCAAGGGCTTGGTCTTTTGGATCCAGTTGCATCGTACAATCCATTATAGACAATTATTAGTATGGTCTGTCAATTATATAACTTAAAAAATGCCTCTGTCATACTCTTTCCTAGCCCTTAGCTATGCCAGCCCCTTATTTTGTTCACAGCCAAATTATTGCGCTTGCCAAGTAATGCTTCCCCCCAGCCTATTGCTTAGCCAAGCTGGCTGTGTGAAGATTACATTTCACGGGGCAGTTCGTACAACGACCGGTTCGCAGCATTTGCTTGAAATCAACGGCGTCCGACTGCTGCTCGACTGCGGCCTGTATCAGGGCAAACGGAAGGAATCAATCGAGCGAAACCAGTCGTTCCCGTTCAACCCGAATGAAGTTGACGCCGTTATCCTTAGCCACGCGCACATCGACCACATTGGCAACCTTCCCAACCTATACAAACAGGGTTTCACGGGAAATGCCTACTGCACCTTTGCCACGCGCGACCTCGCGGCAATCATGCTCGAGGACTCGGCGGAAATCCAGATGGCTGACGCCGCCTACGTCTCGAAGAAGCACAAGAAAAAGGGCCTGCCGCCAGTTGAGCCGCTCTATACACCGGAGGATGCCGAGTGCGCGCTGCGCCAGTTCGTCTCGCTTGGCTACGATCGGCCACTGCCAGTGGCGAACGGCGTGACGCTGACCTTCCGCGATGCCGGACATATACTTGGCTCGGCGCAGGTCATCCTCGACTTTGACGAGGGCGGCGAGAAACGGCGACTGCTGTTCAGCGGCGACATCGGCCGCGGCGACCACGCAATTCTGCGCAACCCGCAGCCGGTAGAGGATGTTGATGTGCTGCTTGTCGAGAGCACCTACGGCAACCGCGAGCACACGGCACAGTCTGGGTTGACCGACGAAATCGAGGCGTTGCTCTCCGATACATTGAACAACGGCGGCAAGGTAATCATACCGGCGTTCTCCGTCGGGCGCACACAACTGCTCGTCTACACGCTGCACCAGCTCGTCGAAGCCGGCCGGCTGCCGGCTTTCCCGATCTACGTGGATAGCCCGCTCAGCGTTAATGCCACCGAGGTCTTTCGACTTCACCCCGAGTGTTTCAACCGCGACATCTATACTTTCCTGCGCGAGAAGAAAAATCCGTTCGGCATGGACAACCTGACGTACATCCGCAAAGCGTCCGAGTCGATCAAGCTAAACAGTCTAGACGGGCCCGCGATCATTATCAGCTCAAGCGGCATGTGCGAGGCGGGTCGCATCCGGCATCACTTGAAAAACAACATCAGTGATCCGAACGACCTCATTCTGTTCGTCGGCTATTGCGCCTACAACACACTCGGCTCCGTGATCCGCGCCGGCATCGATCCGGTGTATATCTTCGGTGAAGCTCACGAGGTGAAGGCCAAGATTGCAAGCTTTGACGGATTCTCTGGCCATGCCGACAAAAACGAGCTGGTCGACTACGTGAAAAGCCTTACTGGCGACATCAAAAAAATCTTCGTCGTTCACGGGGAGGAAAGACCAAGCGTAGCCTTCGCCGACACACTGCGCCAGATCAAACCTGGCGCAGAAGTCACTGTCCCGGAGCTGAACGAATCGTTCGAAGCCTGAAGCCTGAAGCCATCTGCTTCGCTAGGTTTCGTCACGGCTTGGATTTGGTTTCGTCTTGAAGAGCGTACAGGTGCGATTGCGTTGCGATATACAGCACGCCATTGGCCACTACGGGCGTAGAGTAAATCGGTGCCGGAAAGTAGGTCTCGCTGATCAGTTCCAACTTGGGACCGGAGGCCAGTACGACGAAATCGCCGTCCTCGTCGCCGACATACACCTTGCCATCGGCGGCGAGCGTCGAGCCCCACATATGCGCCTTCATGTCGTAAATCCAGTGTGCCTTGCCAGTGGCGGCATCAAGGCAGTGTACATAGCCGGAGAAGTCACTGGCGTAGAGCAGTCCGGTGGCAGGATCGATTGAAACGGTGGAAAGACTCCGCTTGATGTCCTTGTACACCCATATCTCTCCGCTTGTGGTGATATCGCCTTTCTTTGTCGGATCAAGACAGACAAGCTGGCCCACGCCTTCCCCATGCTCAGGATCTTGCCCAGTGGCGACATACACGCGGTTATTGTAGAAAACCGGTGTGGCGTTGATCTCACTTGGTCCCTCGGCCGAAGGGTACTCAATAGGATTCCCGTCCTTGTCCTTTTTGTACTCGGGCGGGTTTGCGTCGAACCACCAGATTTTGCGAAGCTGTTGCTGATCCTTGGCTTTATCGTAAACCGGCGTGGCGGCAAAGGCATAGCAATAGCCGTCCCCACCGCCGTAGAATAGCTGGGCCTGCCCGTTCACCACCCCGTACGAAGGCGAACTCCACTGCCCATGTAAAATGTTCGGGCCGATTTCAGCGTTGTCCTCGCCCTTGAGTTCGCCGGTCTCGGCATCAAGTGCGATGAAACTTGGCGAGTACGGTGAGGGAACGTTTGTGTGTGTCCAGTCCTGACCGTTGGATGTGCACGCGTAAACAAGGCCGTTTTGCACGATGACAGAACCATTGGCGGCGTTATGCGGGTAGACTCCGAGTTCGTCCATCATGTCGTAGCGCCAGATGATGTCGCCGTCTTTTGGGCCGAGCTTGGCAGGAGGTTTGCCGGTGTCCAGATGCACGTATTGGGCCTCATCGGTGTAAGGGCCATCGTTGCCATTGGCCAAGCCCTGCACATCGATGCAGAGCACTTCGCACCGGCTGCTAACCACATAGACACGGTCGCCTACCACGGTCGGTGACGAGAGCAGTCCGAGGCTTTCCCAATCGTTTGCCTTGCCGGCCTTGAGCTTGGGGATGACCAGCTGCCAGAGAAAATCGCCGGTTTTCTCCTCAAGACAGAGTAGGATGCTGCGGTCGCCCGTATGCTGCGGATCGCGCATTGCATCGTTGTTGGTGCCAATGAAAATCCTGCCGTTGGCAATGGTGGTGTTCCCGTAGCTTTGCGTGCCAAGCTGGGCGGCCCATTTGACGTTCTTGGCGCTGGAGAGGTCAACCTCCTCGGTGCCGGGCTTGAAGTCGCCCGGCTCGAACTCGTCCGGAAGACCAGTGGCCCCGGCGACGTACATATTGCGGCCGGGCGAGTTGCCACCCCACTGTGGCCAGTCCGCAGCCAT
>Ga0066866_10000906_pt1 | contig 11924 bp, 12 predicted proteins | sample ETN01SmetaG_3_FD_66435 | JGI IMG/M metagenome (GOLD analysis project Ga0066866, IMG submission 66435) | Marine microbial and viral communities from oxygen minimum zone, Eastern Pacific Ocean - ETNP2014F12-01SV263 | ecosystem: Environmental > Aquatic > Marine > Oceanic ...
AGGTTTAATTGTTCAATTTTGAAACTTAACCTGTTTACATTTTGTTTTCTAGAAAGAATTAAACTCTTTGCATTTGAAACAGCTAACTCTATTTCATCTAAAGCACTGTCGGTGCTAGCTTTTTTCTTGATCATATTGCTAACTCTAGACATTTGTTTTTTTCTTATTTTGAATTGTATTTCAAGTTCCTTAAGTTGGGCTTCGTCAGAATTAATTTCAGATTGAATCTCATCTATTTGAGATTTATTTAAACTAAGTTGAATTTCCAAATCTTTTAATGCGACCAATTGGTTAAAGTTATCTAGTTTTGCTAAAACACTCCCTTTTTTAACAAACTTTCCAGATTTTAGATCATCAGAAATTTCAGAAACTTCGCCAAACATTGGAAAAGTTAGGTTAGCTTGTCTAGTTGAAAGTACTGAACCAAATGAAATATTTTCAGGTTTAAAGTCTTTAACTTTTATCTGCTGAGTATCTACAGTAAAACTTTTTTCTTCAACCGCTTCTACATTAACTTTAGGAGCAGTATTTTTTAACCATATATAACCTGATACACCTGCTCCAATTATTAAAATTGCAACAAAAAATTTAATAAAATTAATAAAAAATGATTTTATCATAAATTGAACTTTCTAAATTTTGACTTACAAAGAATGTTATATAAATATCGCATACATTTGTGATCTTTTTTACTAGATTGTTTTTCTTCGTCAGTTATTGAGTAAACGTTTTTGCTATTTTTGTTATAGATTTCCAGTCATTATTATTAATAGCTTCCTTTGGCAAAAGAAAAGACCCTCCAACAGAAATTACATTTGGTAGTTTAAGGTAATCTGATGCATTACTAAAATTTATGCCTCCTGTTGGGCAAAATTTAACATTATTGAACACTGAATTCATTTGTTTTACAAAATCAACACCCCCAATAGATGATGCTGGGAAACATTTTAATGTGAAATAACTCTTATTTATACATTTCATTACTTGAGAAGGATTTGAAATACCTGGCAAATAAGGTAAATCAGAAAGTTGATCTTTAGCTAATTCAATTAAATCTCTGTTATAGCCTGGAGAGACGCCAAAATGTGCCCCAATTGCGTAAGTTTCTACTAATTGTGATGAGTTAATAATGGTACCTATTCCAACTTTGATTTCAGGAAATTCATTCAAAACTTTCTCTGCCACTTTAAAAGCGGTTGGAGTTCTTAAAGTAATTTCAATTACAGACACTCCACCTTTTAAAAGTGCTTCTGATGCATTTAATGCAACTCTATAATCTTCAACTACCATCACAGGAATGATTTTTGACTTTGTTAAAATTTCATCAATCTTCGATAATTTTAGATTTATTTTTTTTTCATATTTTTTCATTTTTTTAATATTAATTAATAAAGAAAACTTATATAGATAAATAAAATTTAATATGAATTTAGTCTATATTTTTTTTTTAGTTCAATTTAATTAATAGGAAGAATAAAAATTGTTAAAAGCAATTATAACAATATGGCCTTTATTCCTTGGAATAGCATTGATTCAGTCTGGAAATGGTTTGCAAGCCTCATTACTTGGTGTGAGAGCTTCTTTAGAAGGATTTGGAACTTTAACAACTGGTATTGTCATCTCTGGATATTATTGGGGATTTCTTATTGGATCACAAATAGGGCCTAAGTTAGTTCAGCAAGTTGGTCACGTAAGGGTTTTTGGTGCTTTCTCTGCTATAGCAAGTTCTACTATTTTAATGCATTCGCTATTTCCCGATCCATTCGTATGGTTTTTTATGAGGGTTTTTACTGGTCTCTCTTTCTCAGGAATTTATTTGGTTGCCGAAAGTTGGTTAAATAATGCATCTGACAATAAAAATAGAGGTCAAATCTTATCTGTCTATATGATTGTCCAAATGGGAAGCTTGATTGTTGGTCAATTACTTTTAGGAATTTCAAGTCCAATGGAATTTCATCTTTTTCTTTTAACGTCAATCATTATTTCTGTAGCTGCAGCGCCTATTTTAATAACTGCTGCTAAAGTACCAGACTTTGAAGTTCTAGAAAATATGTCTCTATCAAAAATGTATATGATTTCTCCTCTAGCTGTTGTAGCGATAGTGTTGTTTGGAGTGACGAATGCAATGTTTTTTGGGATGTTTGCTGTCTGGACAACACAAGTAGGATTAAGTAGTCAAATGACTGGTATTTTATTTGGCTGCTGGACATTTGGAGCCGTTTTACTTCAATGGCCAATCGGCAAGCTATCAGATATTTTTGATAGAAGGCTAATAATAACAATTACTGCATTTTTTGCATGTGCGTTTGTAATAATTGCTGGAATTATTACTCCAAAGAATTTTTATTGGTTTATATTTTTTTTAATGCTTTACGGAGGAACTTGTAACCCTATGTATTCATTATGCATTAGTTATGCAAATGATTTTCTATCTCCTAAACAGATGACATCAGCAGCTGGCACCCTTATATTTGCCTCAGGTCTCGGAATGATAATCGGACCACCAATTGCGTCTTTTAGCATACGTTTCTTTGGATTAGATGGTTTTCTTCCTGTTATAGGATTTGTTCATTTCACTTTAGGAGCATACGCACTATGGAGAATGACACAAAGAGCTGCAATCCCTCAAGAGGGTCAAGGCCCTTTTATTGCTGTTCCAATCAAAAATACACAAATTTCAGTATCCTTAAATCCAGAAATAGATCAAAATAGTAACATAAATGAAAATAATGAATAATTTAACTTTTATTACTTTTTCTTTTTTAAATACATTGAATAATGGTATTATTGGTATATATATTATTTAAAGTAAATATTCATTACATCTCCAAACAAAGGTTTTCCAGTGAACAAATTAAAATTTAAATCAATTTTTATATCTGACGCACATTTAGGGAGTAAAGGCGCACAAGCAGATAAATTACTTGATTTCTTAAATAAATCTACTGCGGAAGCGATTTATCTTGTTGGCGATATAATTGACGGCTGGCAATTAAATAAAAAATGGCATTGGCCAGATAGTCATGCCAAAGTTGTAGACAAACTTATTAAACTTTCTGAAGAAGGCAAAAAGGTTGTTTATGTTTCTGGAAACCATGACGATTTTCTTAGAAAAATAGGCAATTTTAGTTTGGGCGGAATAAAATTTTGCTCTGAAATAACTCATAAAGCACTAAATAAAAAGAAGTATCTAGTTATCCATGGTGACCAGTATGATAATATTATTAATAACGCAAGGTGGTTAGCAATTATCGGTGATGTTTCCTATAACTTTACTTTAAAATTAAATAGGTACCTTAATAAGATACGAAATTATTTTGGTCTTGAATATTTTGCACTATCCGCATGGCTAAAAAGAAGAGTTAAATTAGCTGTGAACTTTGTCTCTGACTTTGAAAAAAGGATATCTGTGGCAGCTTCAAAAAGAAAAATGGATGGCGTTATTTGTGGACACATTCATCACGCTGAATCCAGAAAAATTGGGAAAATAGATTATTTAAATTGTGGGGATTGGGTTGAATCATGCACAGCATTAGTTGAAAATATTAATGGTGAAATGCAACTAGTAAACTGGTCATGTTCACAAAAAATAAAAGAGTTAATGGAATCAATTAATAAAAAACCACGCTTGATTAGTAACCAAATAGCTGCTTAAAATATTTATAGCACTCCAAATTCATTCAGTTCTGCCAATAATGATGCTGGGATTTCATTGTTATTCTGATCTTTAAATATGTCTTTGGGTACCATTTCTTGTTTCAAATATCTCCACCCTTGAAAAGGTCTATGGGGAATATTTACAACCTTAAATAGTTTGCTGTCAAAAATTATTTGACATGCACTTTTGCCATCCACTCTAATTACATCTTTAAATTCTATTATTCTTTGCCTGGCTACAAATTTATTTTTTACAATCCAATATAATGAACCATTTGGAATGATCTCTCCTGCTCTTTTAGGTTTAACCCTAGTAACATGGTATATTTGTCTATTATTGTTAATTTCATTATCCTGCCATTCTTTAAGCATTTCAAATGAGTTTACGCCAACACATAACTTTTTCAAATGAAGATTTTTAATATCTAGGTCTGGAACCATGCTTCAAGACCTAAAATACACAGCATATATTTGTTTGGTTCTCTCCAAATCAATAGAAATTGGAAAAGCAGTTTTCATTTTTTCAAATGCAGTTTTGAACATTATTTTTAAAAAACTAACCATCAATAAGTTTAAGTTTATATCAAAGAAGATTGAAATTTAAAATTTAATTTTAATTAGGAAAAAAAAGCTGTTGATTATTAATCGTGAATGAAGAGATATGCTTTTGCCCTTCTTGTGATAATATCCAATTAATAAATAATTCTGTTTCTTTAAACTTTACCGATGAACATATCCTAGGATTTACAGGAATTATACCATATTGGTTGAACAAATCTTTATCCCCTTCAAATAATATTTGGTGTTCTCTTTTATTTTTAAAAGCTAACCATGTTGCCCTATCACTTAAGACATATGCGTCCATCTGAACCGCAACGTTTAAAGTCGCACCCATACCAAGACCCAATTCTCTATACCAGCGTCCTTTAAATTTTTCTGGATCTAAATTTGCTTTTCCCCACAACCTGAGTTCAGCTTTATGCGTTCCACTTTCATCTCCCCTAGATGCAAAAATTGCAGTTGATTTATGAATTTTATTGAGTGCATCGATAACACTTTGGGAAATATTTATTTGAGCTGGGTCAGTTTTAGGACCAATAATAATAAAATCATTATACATTAAGTCCTTTCTATATAACCCATAACCGCTTTCAACAAACTTTTTTTCTGAAATTATAGAATGTACAATTAGCAAATCTCCATCACAATTTTGCGCATTCTTAATCGCTTGTCCGGTGCCAACTGCTACTACCCGAACTTCAATGTTTGATACATCAGAAAAAATAGGTAAAAGATAGTCATAAAAGCCAGAATTTTGTGTTGAGGTGGTTGACTGTAGGGTTATAAAATTCTTTGAATTCGCATCTTTTATAGCATTTATAAAAATTAAAGATAAAAGTAAAATCAAAGAATATTTTTTAATTGTATAAACAAATTCATTCATAATCGGTTCAAAAAAAATATATAAAAATTTGAGATTATATTTATTTATGTTATAGTCAACATATTATTTTTAATAATATTGTTGTATTAATTTAATGCCCAATACCTCTAAAAACCTTATAGACCCCTACGGGAGGTTGGTATCTTATCTTAGGATCTCTGTAACGGATAGATGTGATTTTAGATGTGTATATTGCATGTCTGAAAATATGACTTTTTTGCCTAAAAAAGACTTGTTAACTTTAGAAGAACTTGAATTAGTTTGCAAAACATTTATCTCAATGGGAGTAACTAAAATTCGACTCACTGGAGGAGAACCTCTTGTACGAAAAGGAATAATGCAATTAATTAACAACCTTGGCTTGGAAGTAGGCAATTCACTTGAAGAATTGACCATTACAACAAATGGTAGCCAACTATCAAAAATGGCACAACAACTTTTTGATGCAGGGGTTAGAAGACTAAATATATCACTCGACACTTTAAATTCTGAAAAATTTTCTAAAATAACTAGATGGGGAAGATTAGATCAAGTCATAAACGGATTGGAAGAAGCTAGAAAAGTAGGCCTTAAAATTAAAATTAACGCAGTCGCATTAAAAGATGTGAATGATGATGAATTAGCTGATATGCTGATTTGGTGTGGTCAGAAACGATTTGATATGACTATTATTGAAGTCATGCCAATGGGAGATATAGGGGGAGAGAGAAGACTCGATCAATACTTGCCGCTGTCCCTCGTTAGAACAAATCTCTCTAGAAAGTTTACTTTAACAGATATCCCAGAGAGATCAGCTGGCCCTGCTAGATATGTTAAAGTTTCAGAAACTGGAGGAAAATTAGGTTTTATTACACCTTTAACACATAATTTTTGTGAATCTTGCAACAGAGTTAGAATGACTTGTACAGGAGAATTATTTATGTGCCTTGGGCAAGATGATAATGCTGATTTAAGGACCGTTTTAAGAGAGCACGGGGAAGAAGCTTTAAAAACAGCTATTTATGAAGCTATTACTAGAAAACCTAAAGGGCATGACTTTATAATTGACAGGCGCTCTGGAACCAAATCAGTTGCAAGACATATGAATGTGACTGGTGGCTAAATTTTATGTTCTTTGGTTTTTTTCAAGCCATTTTAAAAAATCAGATGTGACTTTTTTTACCTCAATATCAGTATTACTAAACTTTTCAATTAGCTGAGACCCTAATTGTGTCAGCGTGGTTCCTCCTGAAGACCCACCACCTCTATTGGTTTTAAATAATGGATCTTTAAAACATCTTTGAAGAGTATCAAGAAGAAACCATGCCCTTTTATAATCAAGACCCATAATTTTTGCTGCAGATGAAATTGAACCTGTTTCACCAACAGTTTTTAGTAAATCTAGTTTACCCCCTCCTACCATATCTTCCCTTACATATACCTTTAGCCTTATCCCAGGTTTGTCAGTTTTTTTATTATTTATTTTCATTTCAATTGTTCTTTAACAAAGTTTTAATTAAATATGTATAAAGGAATATTTTTATGAACACATCTCTATTTTGTATAATTACTAAATATATTTATGTAATAATTATTTTATCCAGTATAAGTTTTTCTCAACAAGTCCTGGGGCAAGAGCCTTCTTGCAATGAAAAAAAAGAAGTTTGTGATTGGCTTAAAAAGGTTGTTGCCATTAAAACTCCAACAATGATTGCAAGTGGAATATTCCTATCAGATACTATTATAGTGACCAATAGGCACGTAGTGGAAGATAGTAAGGCTGTTTTAATTAGAATGCCAAACAATAAAATTTTAAAGGCTTTCACTATTCCTAACAGCCACACTGCAGATATAGCTTTTATTTCACTGACTAAAAATATAAAATCTATAAAATTTGACTTTGGTCATAGTAAGCCAAATAAAACAAGAATGATTGCTTTTGACATTGGAAGGAATGATATCAGAATTTTTCCTGAAGCTAATATTATTTCTTACCCAGATCCTAATAAACCCCAAGCTAGAATTCATTCTTCTGCCAGAAATTTGCCAGGAACCAGTGGAGGAGCTTTAATAGATAAAAACGGTAATTTAATTGGAATAATTGCCTCTGGAGGAGGTGAGTATAATGAAGCAGTCCCTGTAAATCTATTAAAAGATGTGTATGACCAAAATAATATTGAGAATGAAAAATTTTTTCAAACTGGAAAGGCTATTCGCTTATGTGCAGATGCACTTGAGGAAGCACGACAATATCAAAACATACCTGAAAAATCTCTGTTAAGAAAAATTCAAACAAATTGTGAACTATCTAACAACAAACTGTTGTTTGACATGGCTGGGCAAGCTTTTGGAAGGTTAGGTTTATTAAATGACTCTATTTATTTTTTAAAAAAGAGCTCCAAACTAGATCCCAAAAGCCCAACGAGCCTTCATTCATTAGCAATCACTCTTCACTTAAATAAATCATATGAAAAAGAAATTGAAATATTAAAAAAATTATTAGAATTCACGCCTGATGACCCTCAAGCTCTTCGACTAGCCGTTCAAGCTGCCGCTTTTTCTAAAAATAAAATTTTTGGTGAGTATGCTATTTCATTAATGGAAATACATAATCCAAGTGCAGTTTCTTTAGCCAGAGAATTTCTAGATAACGCGACTAATTAATCCAAAAGATAGTCATCAAGCGGATCCGGTATCCATCCATACCTAGAATACTCATTATTTTTAATTGCTCTTGAAATCAAAACTTTGCTTATATCTCTAATATTTGCACTTGGATTGTTTGATAAATATCGTACAGCCATGGCTACTATTCTAGGAACAGAAAAACTTGAACCTGATGCCTTGGTCTTGACTCCCCTGTGGTCAATTACTGGAACTTGTTCACCAGGAACTAAAAAATCCACTGATTTTTTACCATAATTTGAGCCTCTTGCAAGGTTTCCAAAAATATCAGATGACGTAACCACCAAAATATTATCTAGATTAAATGATGCGGGATAGACTTCATTTTCGTCAATGTTGATTCCATCATTGCCAGCTGAAACAAAAAATAAAATATTATTGTATTTAGTTGCAGCTTTCTTAAAACAAACCCAATCCCTTTCATTTTTTGAGCCCATAGACAAGTTAACAATTTTAATTTTGTTTAGAGCTATATGATCTATTAACTTCTCAAATTTACACATATTTGATCTTGGAAATCTATATATAACAATTTCAGATAATGGTGCTTCTCTTAATAGAATACTGGATACTGCTGTGCCATGATGGAAAGGAAAAAAAACAGATCGACTTACATCAACATCAAAAGGTAATAAATCATCGTCCTCAAAATCATAACCAGACAAAGTCTTGCTATTTTTTCTTGATAAGTTAGAGGTTATAAATTTAAGTGTATAATTTACCCCTGTATCAACTAACGCTACTTTTGTTCCTTTAAACGGTTGCACAACAGGCAGTGGAGGGTTGAAATATTCATGATCAATTATTGACTTCAAATCTTTGGAAAGATTTGCTATTGAATCAATTGCTCCTTTTTCATTTTTAATCAACAATCGCGACAGCCTAATTTTACATTCTTTATCAACGTTAACCATTAATTTAGGGCTATGATTACTTTCATAAAAAATGTATCGAACACCATTAATTTGATCTCCTCTTATTAATTTTTTAGCAGACATTTTAGAATGATTTTCTCGATGGTAATAATTAGTAGTATGTTTATTTAAGTCGATAATTTCCCATTCATCATTTAAAAATAAATCATCGAAATTTTTTAAAGAACTTGCACAATGATCATTTATAGAATTTCTTTCAAATTCAAAATCCATTTCAGTTGCCAATGATTCAAAAAATGCAAAAAAAACAAGGAATGAAAAAAATAAATAGTTTTTATATACAATCATTATTATTTAATTAAATGCTTAATAGTTTTAAGTAAAAGTTCTGCAGAAACTGCAAAATTTACTCCTACATTAGTATCGCTTTGTTTAGTAAATATTCCGCTCATTATTCCAACTAACTCTCCATCAGAGTTGACAACAGCTCCACCAGATGAACCTGGGTTTGCAGATGCATCTATTTGAATAAAGTCTTCAATTGGATTGAAACCAATTCCTGATTTTTTGTTTGAAGAAACTATGCCACAAGTTATGTGAAGATCGAGACCGAATGAATTACTTATTAAACAAACATCACTACCAATCCTTGGTCTACTTTTATTTATTATTATTTTTTTGCCTTTAATATTAGTTTTAAGTATTGCTAAATCAGTTCTGGGGTCATCAAAAATTACTTCTGATTTATATTTTTTACCATCAATATCTCTAATTAAAACTTCGGTTGCCCTGCTAACAACATGTGAGGCGGTTACGATAAGCCCTTTATTAGAAATTATTACGCCTGTTCCTTCTGGAGCAGTGCCTGCTGGTGCACCAAAACCAGGTTTTTGATATCCAGGCCAAGTTGGAAGTACGGAAACAACAGACGGTGAAGCTTCATCCCACGCTTTTGTAAAATCACAAAAGGCTGATTGAGGGTTTAAAAGTAACAAGGAAAAGATAATAGTAATAATTTTATTATTACAACAAAAAATGTTATATTTCATATACATCCCCCCTTAGGAGCATTAAATGAGTACTAATCCAGTATTTCATAATCTTTGGCCAACCACAATAATGTCAGTTATACTTCCTGGTGCTGATATGGCCAATCAAGTTTTATCAGAGTTTATTAATGAATTGGATGACGAACGAAGTAATTTAACAACCGAATATCTTAATCAAGAATTTCTAAAAATAGATCACCCTGTAATAAAGTGGCTAAGTGATTGCTTCAAAAGGGCTAGCATTGATTACGCTCAAAACTCTGGAATTGAGTATGAATTAGATTTTTCCATTCAAGGATGGCCCAATATAAATAGATTTGGTGACTATCACAACCTCCACAACCACCCACATTCGTGGCTAAGTGGAACTTATTATGTATCTGTCCCAAATGATGAAGCAAGTATAGGAAGTAGAAATGATTTAAACCCAAACGAAATAAGCTTTTTTGATCCTAGACCTCAAGCAAATATGATTTCAATTAGAAAAGATAAACAAGTAGACCCAGAATTTAGAATAAAACCCAAATCAGGTGAACTATTACTTTGGCCTGCATTTCTTCATCACCTTGTCCATCCAAACTTATGTCACGCTGAGAGAATATCTGTATCTTTCAATGTTGTTTTAAAATGGAAAGATGACTATTTACCAAAGTAAAATTACAGTCTAACTGAAGGCTCAGAAAGGGCTGCAGCTGCATCGACAGCCATTCCACCAAGAGCATAATAAGAGACAATTGCTATACCAATTGCTACTACTGAACTAAGAATTATAACTCTCATGTTATTCCCTATTATTTTAATTAATATTTAAATTGGTTTAACTTTTTATTTCAAACGAAAACTTTAGTTTACTGATTATTCAGTAGCTTCTTTTAAAAAATTGACTAAATCAACTCTATCAGCAGAACTCTTCATCCTTTGAATTGGCATTTTTGTACCTGGCAAAACCACATCAGGGCCCTCGGTAAATAATTGATGAATGGTTTTTTCATTCCACACAATTTTACTGTTAATCAATACATCAGAATATTTATAACCTTCTAAACTTCCTGCAATTCTTCCAAATAGTTTATGCAAGGTAGGGCCAGCTCTTCTTTTCCCATCTTGCTCTAGTGTATGGCAAACACTACACTTTCTTGCAAACTGTTTTTGTCCATTAGAAGCTAAATTACTTGGATTAAATCTTCTTGCCGGTCCTGGGGGAACAATAACAGGTTGAGGATAAGTAACAAGATCCCACTGGTTGATATAGTCATCTAAACCTCCAACAAAAAGCATGGTTGAATCAAGGTTTAATGCCAAAGCCCAAACAGGACCGTGTGCAGCCCTAAAATCTCTAATCAGTGAATTATCATTTAAATCAAACATTACCACTCTTCCTTCTGAATTTCCAAAGGCAATAATTGATTTGTCAGAATTTAAACACATAGTTAAAATTGGGATTCTTTCTTCACCAATATTTAAAATTTTCTTTTCGCTATTAAAATCAAAAAATATTATAGAACCATCTGTCGTCCCATATGAAATTATATTTTGATCTTCATTAAAATAGAAAACATTGACACCCCAACCATGTGAGATCAGCAAGCCTTTTGAAATATTCTTAAATATATCAAATTTTCTTATTGTTCCATCATAGCCAGATGAATATAGATACTTTCCATCATTAGAAAATTGCAAAGAATTAATTGGTCCTTTATGACCAGCTGTAGTTTTTAAAATTAACCCTTCTTGATCCATGTCCCAAATCATTATAGTTCCACCCCATCCAGCAGAAGCCATTAATTTTCCATCTTTTGAAAAAGCAATATCAGAGATTTTCCCTGTATGAGTGCCCAGCTCTTTTGCATTTAGTTTTATTGCAAGATTTTGTGCATCGTAAATTAATACTCTCATGTCATCGCCAGCAGTCACTAATGTTTTTTCATCAGGTGAAAATTTAGCTACATTAACTGCTGCTAAATGATCATTTAAGGAATTTATTTCCTTCATTTCATTTAATGACCAAATTATTGAAGTATAATCAAAACTAGTACTAACTAAAAATCCATTATTAGAAACAGTCAAACCCTTAACAGGACCGCCATGCCCAACAATTTTTTCTTGTGAGAACGTTAAAGAAGAATAAAATGTTAAAAAGATGATCGCAAAAGATATCTTAAAGTAGTAATTAAAAACTCCATAAAAGAATAATTTAATATTGCAAAGAAAATTACTCCGCTGGTTGCTTGACGC
>Ga0066866_10000918_pt1 | contig 11860 bp, 27 predicted proteins | sample ETN01SmetaG_3_FD_66435 | JGI IMG/M metagenome (GOLD analysis project Ga0066866, IMG submission 66435) | Marine microbial and viral communities from oxygen minimum zone, Eastern Pacific Ocean - ETNP2014F12-01SV263 | ecosystem: Environmental > Aquatic > Marine > Oceanic ...
TTATTCGTATTCTTTATTTTTCTTTGCTATTTTTTCTAATTCTTCAATATAATCTTTACCCTTCTTGGTGATTACTCTTTGGCAGTTATTCTCTCTCTCCATTAAACCGTTCTTCATGAGCATCTTCTCATAGTTCTGTACGGTTCCAAGAGTATCTCCCACGTTAGCACATACGAAGGATACGCTTACTGGGGAAGGGTGGTTCTCGTTGAGGACATTGAGTACGCCGATCTCACGCTCGTAAAGGCCAAGCGGATTGATGTTGTGAGCATACTTAAAATAGGCCCAAATATCCTTTGTAAGAACCTTGGTTCCTAGCATGTCGAGGTTGTCCTTAATATCGTCGGCCAAGGTGGTGGCAGTCCGAGCATTGCCACGGGACACCGCAGCGATATCATCTAGAACACCTTTCTCAAAATCATACCCATTTAAATTAAGAGTAGCAATACGTCCTAATTCATCCAATGTGTATTCTTGTAAGGTAATCTCAGTGAATCGAGACTTTAATGGATCAAATACCTTATCGTATTCGGTTGTTGCCATCATGAACGATTGGCGACAAAAATCAAATTCCATATCGAAATCCTCGTAAGAATACTCGGTACGCCGATCTTTATTCGGATTAAGTATAGTCAGTAAAGCGTTAGCGATACCTTTAGGCATCATGTGACACTCATCAAAGAATACCGTGCACTCTTGATCTACAACTTTTGGAATAAGAAACTCATTAACAAATTTAGATAAACTTTTGAGTTCCGAACAGTTTATAGTGATATAGCGTTTAGCCTTACCCTCTTCTTCACGAGATGCGAGCAGCCGCGCCATTGCGTTAGCAAGGTGGGTCTTACCCGCGCCCTTGGGTGCAGAGTAGAATAAGTGTGGGATTCGATTGTTCGCCTTGTAGTTTTGGGCGTAAAATCCGAGTTTTCGTTTTACGTTCTCTTGACCAATAACGTCAGGGAACATGCGGGTTGTGTTTACTGCTTTCATTGTTTATAGATTATATGATTTCTGGATTAAGTACAAGCTAAAAGTCAATTGCATCCATAGTTTTTTCTTCTGTGGGTATTGGCTTAGCCATACTTTCGGCGGTATTTTGTTTTATCTTTAGATCACGCCCACCTGTAAGGCCGAGCGCTTCTGCCCACTTCCTTGACACTACAACCTCAGCGTTGGGGTTCATGAGTTCTTGTATACGTGAGAGCTCTATAGCTACAAAGCTTGTGGAGCCCTTCTTTTTTCCTGAATTCTTGTTTCCAGCCATAACTCTATTAGACTCTATTTTTGGAACAAGGTCAATTAAATAAATGAAAATCTTTTAATGCGTATATATAAAAATCGTCCCCCGACCAGAAAGAGAAATCGGAGGACGACGTTCCTGAGTAAGGAACACGCAAGGTGATATATGAACGACAATGAATCCTTACGACATATAAGCGTACTAACTTAGCTATTTAATGTCAATTTTCTTTTGTTCTTTCTTTTTATCTATATTGATAACTAATAACCCATCGTTGTAGGAAGCTGTAATAGAATCTGTATCTGTTCCGTTCGGAAGTCTTACTGACTTCCTATATTTGCGTTCATCTTGTTCAGCCGCAACTTGTAGTAAATTCCCATCAATTGAGATGTCAATGTTATTTTTTTTAATACCCGCACAATTAAACTCGTATTTAGATACGGGGTCCCCGCCATTAATTTCATAATCAAATAACGGAAAATCATTAAACATATGATCAATTCTGTTTGTAATATAATTTGTCATGCTTGTAGTACAGCAAAAGGTATGCCAAGAATATATTTGGCCGAAATCCTACATTTAGCTAGATATTTGGCCGAAATTTGACATTTGGCAAAAAAAAGTGAGACACTTTACTCTTCGTCGCCCAACTGATCGTAACGTTTTGACTCAGCTAGCTTAGCTACTTCATGAGCAAAATCTTTCGCCCTTCGTCCAAGAGGTTCCTCCACTATGAGGTTTTGGCTAGACTTAGACATCTTATTCCAAAGCTCATCATAAACTTCTTTATATAGTCTAGTCATAGCCTGAACTTCTTTTAAATTTTTCTTTGCTTTTTTTGGTTTAATGCCTGTGTTCATCGTTCTACCTTTATATTTGATTTCTTAGAATAAGTCAACTAAAAAACCTATTAAAATTGTTTAAAATTAATATAAAATAATTAAAAACGTTTAAAAGCGATTAAAATTAATTAAAAGGCTTTAAAAATCATTAAAATAAATGGCCGCACACTCTATATTTGGCTTTATTTCTACATTTGGCAAAAATTAATCTTCTCTTTGGCGTAATATACTGTTCCAATCTGTTTCGCCGTACAGTTGACCCAATCTAAACAGCTTTAATGAACACATATCTCTTGGTATATATTTTTTTCTATTACGAATCAATAAATCATCTCCGATTACATCTCTTATCTCTTCCTCTGTTGCCTTTATGTCTAAGGCTATATAATCTTCAAGTTTCATTTCTAAGTTTTCTTTATTTATATACACTTATTAGCTTTTTTCGTGCCACTCTATTTATTGCTATTTATTTAAATGTAAAAGAATATAAATGCATTAATATTTGGATAAATAAAAGTCGCGCACCACCTGAGTAATATATTTTGATTTAAATATTTCGATTTATATTATGTATATTGTCTCTATTGTTTTGTTGTATGTGTTGTTGTTTATTAAATTAAAAAACCCCTGAAAAATCAAGGGTATTTAAACCGATTTAAATAAATGAAAGAGGTTAGTTATACCCCTTTCAACGGTACACTGACCTCGCCATTAAACTCCAAACAACAATTGCTAATATCATAAATGCCATATATCTAAAAGGGTTAAATTATTTATTGAATAGGCTCTTCTTTTTCTTCCTGTTCATTTATCTCTTCTTGGTTAAGGTTTAAGCCTGAAACGTTGATTTCTTGCTCTTCTTCGTTAAAAGGATTATCGGAGTCAGCATCTACTAAACCCCACTGATTACCCGCAGAATTACTTTTCCAAACTCGACCTTTGTCAGCAGAACCCATTAATCCACCCGCCGAACCGATCATGTCATTCATGAACCTCTCCGCTGCTTGAAAGCTTTGTAAGTAGTCTGATATATTTTTCTCCTCCACTCCGAGAGCTTGTTCTAGGGTAACTATTTGCCCATCCCAACCATGTCCTTGAGCATATTGTTGGACTTTCTCTCCTAACAACATAGGATCATCCACTTTAATATGTGACGACTTATCGTCTCCTCTTAAATCTATATTCATATTAGCAATCTTGCTCATCTTTATAGTCTTTAACTGTTATGCTTTTACGCGCAAACTTATCTTCTTCATATAATAGATTTTGCTCTACTTCTTTAGATGTTTGAGCGCATCCGTATAGGAATAAGGGAATTAATATTATTATGTACTTACTCATTTTCAGACTCCCAAGGATTATCTGGTTCTTTTAGTAAATCCATCATTTCTGATTCTAGCGGCTTATCAGGATTAATGTTAGGAACAAAAAAGCCATCCCGCTTACCTTTAACATGCATGGATACGGTAGACTCCCACATCTCAATCACCGCTGCATCTACAATTAGTCCGCCACAACAATGGCCTTCTTCTTCGTGTTCGTGAGCCATTTGTACGTCATGATCTTCAGCAAACCAATTGCATTTGCTTATGTCTACCTCTACCGCTTTTAGTAGATAATTATAGCAATGATGTCGCATTTTGATAACGTCTTGTACTGAATATTGATTATTTGTCATTTAAATTATTACTCCTTCTCCTTTACATGTTTTACACTCTGAATTAATCATCTGTGTACCCCATTCTGGATGCTTCGTACCGCAATCATCGCAACCGTGGGTGTCGTACCATATTTCATTAGCTTCGTCCTCGACCGCCTGTAAAGCGTCCCAAAAGTCTTGGATTTCGAACGGATAGCGTAAAGTGTGAGGGGTCGTACCCCAATCCACGCCTTCTACGATTGACCCCACTGTAACACCAATGGTCTCAGTGGGCCAAATATCCTTCTCCTCACCCTTTTTTAACCGTCCTAAAGCTAGGTTAATCTGGCTTTTGCTAAACGAATTAGGGCGAACATCATTTGCCCATTGCATAAACCCCAAATGGAGACCTCGCCAAAATTCCTCATCTAATTTTTCTACTTGTTTTTTTGTATCAGAATCAAGATTATTATATATTTTATTTAAATCATCTATAGCATCGTCGTACTGTTTTTGTAAATCAGACTTGCATCGAGAATCACCATCTACAATTTCTTCTGTAATCCAAGCACCGCAATCGGTAGACCTATATGTGATGCGTTTGACTTCGGCAAATGTTTCTTCGTTAAAAAGTCTAGCTTTAAGGAATTCTTTTAGATTATTTACCATCGCTTACCCTTCGTAGTAGTCTTTGAAGTGGGCGCGGAGGGCAGTAATCTTATCCTCTGCATCGGTTAGTTTAGTCACCTGTTTATCCATCTCCTCTACTATTTGTGGGTGCTCTCCAATGCCAGTAGGATTGTTGAAATAGATTTCCAATGTTGCGTATGCTTCCTGCGCTTCAGCGAGATATTTCATCTCCAAAGCTTTAAACAAATCGCGTTTGAGATTAGTATGCTCGACTCGTAAAGCAGATGCGTTTGAGGTATTATATTCCATATTTTCTAGATTAAAGGTTTTCTTCTGCCGAGTCAAACAATTCCTGCAATTCTTCTGCACATTTTTCGCTATAATCTCCTGTTATTTGCACCTTTAAGGTCTTGCCGTATGACGCTCCTAAAGTGAGTAATCCTACTATGCTTTTACCGTCAACTGTCTCCCCCTTCTCGTTAGAGACTAAAATATGGCAGTCATCAAACTGAGATACCGTTTTAACAAATAGGGTGCATGGCCTAGCATGGAACCCACGTTTCCATTTAACTTCGTATTTTCTGGTTGTTATTCCCATCGGCTTTATTCCTAATATAATTAAATCCATGCCCCAATGGCCAAGACCATTTTTCCGCAAAATATTTTATACATTCATTAAATCCATTCATCGATTCGTTTGAGGTTATAGCTTCAGAATCATGCCTTACCCAAATACCTGCCGTACCACATTTTAAACCATATCTAATAGTAGCATTAATACAAAAGTCAACATCGTATTTATGTAAACCGTTGTACGGTAATTCTTCATCAAATCTCAGCCCTTTTAGTTTTTTTAAGTTAAGAGCTAAGAAGCATCCGTCTAAAAAAATACATTGGTTAAAGTTGCCATATTTGTCGATCCACTCTTTATTAGTATGCTTTAAGCATCCAGAGCTCCAACCGTTTTGTTCGTGAATCCAAGATTTATAAGGGTTTGGTGGACATTCTCCTACTTGCCCCGTAACTCCAACTATATCAAATTGTAAAAAAGCTTTTTCTAGTTTCTCAAATATAAACTTATCTTCAATTCTTATATCGTCATGAGATATTATGAGGCAATCAGTGTTTTCATTTATATTATCTTCTATAGCCTTATTGTATATTTTGCAAAGATGGTCTTTGTTGTTGTATTTGACCGTGAGTATATCTTCGTAATCTTTCCAATCGTCGCGGATGACGCCTTCTGCTGTTGGTATAAAGATTCGGAACTTCATTTATTTTAATTTATTTTAATCATCTTCAGACTTTGGTTTTAATTTCTTCTTGTCTTTTTTCCAATGATTTTCTTCACCATGAGCCTTACATAGCTCATCCCACCAGTCATTTTCTTTTTTCTTTTTTTCTGGATTATTTGGATCGATTGAATTGTGCGCTCCGTAATGATTGTCGTTATTCATTTAATTGTCCCTCTCCTGTTTCTCCCGTTTCTCCTTCGTACCCTGCGGGTTCTACTTTTACCATACCCGCCTGTTCGGCTACAGCCTTTAAGACTTCCTCCCTGTGCTCTTGCTTCTCTTCATCGTTCAAAGCTAAATATCCACCCGTATTTTCTAGCCACAAAGCGTCAGCTAAAATAACTTTCCTCTGTTCGTCAAAAGGTGTTCCGCCTTCGGTGTCTTTGTTCATTTCGGCTTGAAAGCGAACGGTTTCAATGTATTGTGCAAATACCTTTTGGTTGATACCTGCGACAGTATCCATTATCTTGTAGGACAACTCTTTTCTCGCCGCCTCGGCTGATAAGTTGATTTGACTATCAGAATAGGACTCTAGAACTTTCTCCACCTGACTTCTCGCGTCATCGAAAGTGGAACAGTATTTTTTTTGTTCTTCCATGTTATATTATAGTTGTTTTTTTAATCACAAGCAAATTGAAGGCAAAGTATTATTATAATACCTATTATCTGTACGCCGCAACAAAAAATCAAAGCCATATTTTTGCCTTCACCCTTTTTATTTCCTTTCCAACTCATTTATTTAAATCATTTTCGAGTTGAGTATTTTGGAAAACTTGTGCTCCTCCATCGCTTGAGAGCTTAACATCGTCCTCGAAATGCTCTCTAGCAAGCTTTAGCACCTCCACTACGTATTTATCGTATGGACGTAGGCGGGTCTTGCAGAAATTAAAATAGAGGCCATCTTCGTCCATTTCTGACCAGACTCCTTTAGCTTGCTTGCGGTCAAAATAGAACGTCTCTCCACCGTCCATGTTAACACCGTTAAAGCGGACAAAATTCTTTCCTACCTTCGGTTTGACCTTGGGAGCATCGTATTCAAAGCATATGATACCAGAAGAGAAACCCTCCTCAACGATGCCTCTAACATCCTTCGCAAATGCGTCCCATTTATCTTGTGGAAGCTCCGATTTTTTATACCAATAATGTGTATAGCCCATAACTTATCCTTTTGATACTAATGGCCCTTTTAAATCAAGGACTCTGATTTCGCATCCAAGTCGATCAAACGCTAAAGCTTTTGCTCCAATTATCGACGTAGCCTGTACTGAGATTCTCTCTTCTCCACCAACACTTATTATATAAGTTTTTTCGCTGTGAACGGGTAGAATAGGCAAGGACGGTAATTCTGGTGTCTTAACCACAAAATCCTCTTCAAGAACGTCTAAAATTACTTTTTCGTGAACTTTGGGGTCAGTATCGTTGAATACTTTTTTGAGTTTTTTACCACCCATTCTCCCTCCAAGAAAACCCCTAGGCATATCTTCGACTCGCTTTGAGTTATGCGGTTGATTAGACGCGAGGTCGCAGTAAACTTTTAAAGTCTCTTCTGCATCTTCACGAACTAACCAAAGTTTGCCCCCTTTTGCTCTTGCGTTTAAACCTGTACCTTCCGACCTTTGTTTCCAGCCTTGAATATTATCTCGGTTATAGTGATGCCTGAGTCGGTCAGCTAATTGCTTCAATCCTTTATCCTCGTCAACTGTATCAAAAATAGGCGACCCATCTTTCCAAGTCGCATCCATCTTGAATAAGAGCCACATTTCCTTTGCAAGTTGATCAACGGGAACTTCGTGAACTTCCTCTTTATCGCCCCCCCGCATACGGTTTAGCGGAGAACTCATATCTTTTCCTAGGTCTACTAGCGCGTTAAGATACGCTTGTCTATTTCTTTGAGATTCTTCTGATATAATCATAGTTCGTATTTAATCATCCTTCTTGGAAAAAGTAAAGTAAAAAAATCATTTTATTTAAATCCTTTACCTCAGTAGCGTTACGAGCGATCCAAAGTTATCATCAAATACCTTTACGGCGTTTTCGTAATTGCTGCTTTTCATTTGTTCTACAATTTTACCCCCATCCAAATCCAACTGTTTCGCAAGGCGATGAGCGTAACCGATGAGCGCAAATACATTACCCTCTGGCCCCGTTAAATCGATCACAAGTTCTTGTGGATGGTCTTCTTTATTTTTAATCATTTATTTTAATATCCGTTGTAGCTGCAAGTAGTGCCGTACTTTTTGCGCTTCTCGTCAGCGAGTTCAGTCATCATTTTGTCGTAGCTTCTGTCTCTATTGAGGGTTTTGCCCCATGCTTCTAGTTCAGCTTTGTATAGCCTCTTGTATTCGTCGCCCCATGCTTCCCTTGAATGTGGAGCGCTTTCTTTTGGTACTCCGTAAATCATTTTATCCCTCTAATTTCTGTATGTGATAAGAACAATCTTCCAAGGTTCTTACCGTTTTTTCGATTAAGGTTTCTAGTTCGTCTTGAGATAAGACTTCTGGTTCGTCCAAGAAAGCTATCAACTCTTCATTTAACATGTTGATTTCTTTTTTGCTTGTTCTGTTCATTGCCATTTTAATCTACCTCCCAAAGTAATTTAGCGTCTAGGATTTCAATATCTTGGAAAGCGTAGTAGTCATACATATCATCCCAAGTCCTTTTAGTGGTTGTCTCGGTCCACGTTGATTTTTTACCTCTCCAGCTATCGCGGTTTCTGCGACATTTTACTTTGAACTTCTTATACATTATTCAATCTCCGTAATTTTGTACGAACCAATTAAGTCGCCGTCAAAGTTAGTTACTCCGATTCTTTTCCCAACAGGCCATCTGCCTTCTGGTCCTCCCCAGTACCGTATGTCCTGCACGATTTCTTCCAGATACCCTTTTCTTGACCAGAGGTCTTTTTTTTGTTCGCCGTTGATTTTGATTTCGATGTTCGTTGTCATATTGTTAGTATGTATAATTTCTGGAATAAGTACAAGCATTTAGTTTACCATTACTGGATCGAGTACCATGTCTAAACCTAATTGGATTTTTGGATTAGTATCTTCGTAATATGGCTGGCGAGTGTCTTGAACTGCTTCTTCAAGTGTGCCATACGGCCCTTGGTGGATAAATCGCCCTTTATCAGAGGTGATGAACCAGAGTTCTTGAACTTTGTGTGTGCCAGCTTTAAACAGGCGTTTTTGTATTTCGTATTTTTTCATTTATTTTAATTCTTTTAATTGTTCTTGTTGTTCTTGTTGTTCTTCTTTTCTATCTTCTTCGTCTAATATGTGGGCGGCTATAGCAAATTGAACAACCGCAGCAGCCATGTAAATTAATGATTCCATTATTTATCATCCTCCTGCATCATTGGATCAGATGCTTCGTCTAAATCCCAATTATCTAACGCAACCTGAACCCCCATTTCTACAGTATCGGTTGGATAAGTTTTAAAGTGTGTTGCTAAACTCCATGCAAACTCTGCTTCTAATCCCCAAGGCTTCGCTTTTTCAAGCCCTAGAGCAATGAGTTGAATGTCGTGTGGTCGTGCGCTATTTGGATTAGTTTTCATCGTTCTATTTTTTTATATTGGTTGTTTTCCATCTCAATTTGCATGTTCAGAATCTTGACGACTTCATCCATTGGAATGACTTTGCCCGTCTCAGGGTCTTCGACAGTACATTCCGCAATGCAGTCGCCGTTGACGCTAAAGGCCAGATGCGAAGGCCCCATCATGGTTGTCTCAATTTTGATTTCGTGGATTTTAGTTTGCTCGCTCATTTTATTATAATACTGACCTTCATCGTGTTTGTTTAGTGGATGATCAGGATCATCGTAAGAATTAGATGTCGCCTCAAGGAGTTTGGCTTGAGTATAGATGTGATCATCCATAATTAAGTTCGGATATTTTTCGACATATTTTTCGAAATCTTCTTTTTCGGTTTCGATAACAAAACTTACTAGGCGTTTCAATGCTCTTATTTGTTTTTTATTTAATTCCATATTATTAAAACTCCCATTCTACGATTACCCCTGCGTCTTTAGGGTCTTTAGTATCTTTGTAGGGCAAGTATTTTGGCGCGCTGCATCCCACAAATAATCCAATAATAATTAAAATAATGTATTTCATTTTTTTTCTCCCCTTTAGTCGTTATCAATAGCTACCTTTTTGGTCGCCTTACTACTATTGTCAGGAGGAGGGGGTATCGTAACCACTTGTGCGTCTTGACGTCTTTCGTCTTTCATATTATCGATATACTCATTTAGCTCGGATTGAGCTTCTCTTAGTTTTTCGGTGAATGGCGCAAGGTCGTCGTTATATTCGAGAACCAAGATATGGTTATCAAGCCTCATTTCGACCTCGATTAGTTCGGCCTTGGTTAGTCTGTTTGAATCGTTGTTCATGTTTCTATTAGACAGTAATTCTTAGAATAAGTCAACACTAATATATTCTTAAGGCAAATTTTCCAACATTTTATCTATTGATTTTCTGGTTGAAGCCTCTTCTCCAAAAACATCTTCCCAATCGACCCAAACCCATTCTCTCTTACCGCACTCCGCCTTGAATAGCTTTAACCATTGACTGCCTTCTGAGTTGGTAACGTAAAGAAAATCGCCTTGGCCAATTGGTCTTGCCCAAGGTCGAGAACAGGCTGGCTTTCTCCAAGAGTATCTAAAGGTCGCTTCTGCTGCCTTTTCATAATCTAAGTCTTGTTTGTAATAAGATTTATTTTTCCTATTTTCCCATTGAGTATACTCAGGGAATACTACCCATACGCTTGTTCCTAAATTTTTATCCATTATTTATCTTTCTTTTTCGTTGTTTGTATAAGTTTTTGTGCTGCAATGAATCGGATATAAAATCTCTGGAAGGTTTTGTCCTTACAAGCTTTACATTTGAAGCATAATTTAAAGTCTTTTTTATTACCTGTTACTTCGCTTGGTTTGATCTTTCCAGATATTAGCTTCTGTTTTATAACGCTCGCATTTTCTTCGCCGTAAATTGGCGCGAGCAAAAGCATTAAAATAAATAAATATTTCATTTTTTCTTCAATCCCATTCTTAATCTTTTGTCGGTAATTTGTTTTCGAGTTTTATTTGGTAACAAAGACTTAGATAATTCTATATCTGTCATTTTTTGGTGATTATCTTTGATAATTTTAACCTCATCATTACTCCAATCAACTAAAGCGACTCTTTTGATCAAACCGAGTTTTTGCCGTTGGTTTGCGATGGCTCCAATATTTCTTCGTGGCATAAGTTTTTGTATCTCCTCGTCGGATTTAGCTTCCCAATTATCCTTGATAATTTTAATCTCATCATTGCTCCAATTAGCAGCATTTCTGGCGCAGTCATTTTTCTCAAGATGTCTGCCTGTTTCTATCATCTTCGCCAAGGCTTCTTCTGCCTTTTTTAAAGTCGATCTTTTGTAGGATTTACTCTTCCCCTCAAGAATAATACTAAAATGATACATAGGATATTCAGCCCATCTCCCACTTTGTTTTTTTCGGTATGTGCCCGAGTTTATGATAGGCATTATAAATTCCGATTGGGGGTCCCAAACGAAACCCATTTCATTCAAAGCTTTTTCAGTCGATTCAAGGACCTTTCCATCTGTTGAAACTCTTTTTTTTCCCGCTTTAATATAGCGTTGATTCGACAAAAAGGTTTTCACGTCTTGAGGCATTTTGACTCTATCGCGAGAGCCTGATCTACCGTTCCCTAAACTGTTTCCGTTCTTTTTATAAAAAGCTCTAACTTTTTTGATCGCCTTCTCTTCGGATATGATCACTTCTGACAAGTTATTACCTTTGATGCTCTCTTTTTTCATCTCGGCTGTTTTAATTAGGCCGAGCTTTACCCTTCGAGCAGCAATTTTTTGCGCCGATATTCCTTTGAGCATCGTGAGCGATAACGTTTGATCAGTTTTTGTTGCGTAATTATCTTTGAGAATTTTTTCTTCTTCTTCAGTCCATTTGTGTATGCTGAAGGCGACCTTCGGCCATTCCTTCCCTAGCTTCTTGAGCAATTCATCCACAAAGTCAAATTTAGCTTTGCCATCAACAATCAAATCTTTTTCCCATTTTTCCCGTTTACTGCCCCATCTATTAAGTCGAGACTTACTTCTTGGACTGTTTGGATTATCCAAAACCTCTTGAATGGTGCGTTTGAAGTTTAATAGTCTCCAGTTTCCAACCCATTCTTTACCTAATAAATCGTCAAGCATTTT
>Ga0066866_10000919_pt1 | contig 11858 bp, 8 predicted proteins | sample ETN01SmetaG_3_FD_66435 | JGI IMG/M metagenome (GOLD analysis project Ga0066866, IMG submission 66435) | Marine microbial and viral communities from oxygen minimum zone, Eastern Pacific Ocean - ETNP2014F12-01SV263 | ecosystem: Environmental > Aquatic > Marine > Oceanic ...
GCACAACAAACGGTAAATTAGTGGGTGTACCAAATAGAATATTCGATGAAATTATGAGTCAATACATTACATTGAAGTCTGATATAAGTGGTGAAACAACACAAATACAAACAACTTTTTTAGGTTTAACACCACATAATAAAGAAAGGGAGTACATAAAGAAGGTTTTGTTAAACACACTAGAAGAAGAACTAACCAATATAACTAGTTTAGTTATGAGTTCATTAAATAGTTTAAGAATACTACAAAATAAATTATCTAATAAAATAGATAAACTAAACCTAATTACAATAAAATCACTTGACGGAAACTACCAAGCCAAAGAAGGAGGTATGGTAAAAGCTTACACATTAACAGGAACGACAGAGTTAACCAAATTAACAAACGATTATAATAGTAGTGCTGTAGCATTGAATAACTTTATTAGTAATAATATTGACGACGCTTTTACAAGAGCGTATCCAGCTGGTCAAGAATACCTATTTTTCCTAAATAGATTGTGTACAAATAATATTACAAAGTTTAAGTTTAATAAGAATTATAGCAAACAATTAGATGAATTAGTGAGATTCCGTAACGGTGATTTATTCAACCAATTAATCACTAAAGACGATAAAATGAATAAAGGTATTAGAACCAGAACACAAAGAAAATTTAAAGTTTTATTAGAAACACTAATAAAACCATGGATTGAGTACGACATTAACCTAAGGAATAGTAAGGTAGGTATAACTCTAGGTGTTGAACATGATACACTAACTAAAGAATTAACAAACTTTAAAAGTGTATATGACGTTGATTGTGGTGTAGACACAACACAAGTTAGTGAGGAGATTATTAGGGTAGAGTTAAAATCAAGAAATAATGGGGTTAGAGATAATAACTTTAACCATAAAAGAGTGGGTGATTTATATATTAGTTAATAATGAGTTATTATAATAGGTACGTTGAATATGTTGATAATGGTGATTATATTATGGTCCCACACATAAAGCTTGATGAAAAATCAAGTGACAGGGAAACAATATATAAATCTGGTAAAAGCAGGATGGATAAATTATCACAACAATATTATGATACACCATATTTTGGGTGGTTGATATTACAAGCAAACCCACAATTCGGAGGTCAAGAATGGGACATACCAGACGGCACAAGGATAAGAATACCATACCCATTAATGGTTTCACTAGGGGAATACAAATCTAAGGTGGACCAACACTTCCTCTACTATGGCAGATAAATTAAACAAAGGAAATATATGGACTGACAATGTTGGTAATAACTTAATTGTTGTTGACCCCAATAAGATTGTTGGTAGTGACGGTGGACCACAAGACAGACTTGTTAATACTGAGGACATGGTTATGTACGCTAATCTTGAAGCTAGGATATTTCCTAGGAGTAAGGTTATAGCTGGACTAACAGCTGGAGACAAAGTCTCTGTTGGTATTTTTGATGGTGAACTTAATTTTCTTAAACCAAGGAATTCTGATTTCTTAAACTCTGATTGGACAGAAGCATTTACCGACCCAGGAATTAATCAAAAAGTTATAGATAAGGACGGAATAAAGATTGAGAATGGTGTCGATTTTCAAGGGTTTGGGATTACGTCAATCAATGTTATACTAAACTCATCTTATATTCCACAAGTTACAATTAATTTCACCGATATTCGTGGTAAAACATTATTTGAACAAGCTAGAGGTAATACACCATATACAGCATTTTTTCATTTACCATACCCAACATTCTACCTAACACTAAAAGGTTATTACGGAAAAGCTGTTAGGTATCAACTAACAATGATAAACTTTACATCAAGATTTGACCCAACAAGTGGTGATTACCTAGTAACATGTATATTCAAAGGTAATCATATAGCAATGCTTAGAGACATAGTGTTACACCAAGCTCTTACAGCACCATATATGTATCCTATAAAACAAAATAGTGATGGTGACATTACAGAAACCAAAGGTAGGCAGAAATTAAGAGAGGTTTATAAGATTTATAAGGAGAAAGAGTTGATACCATCTACATTACCAGAATTAACTATGGTTGAGTTAATAAGCAAACTAAAGATACTTGAGAATGATATGGGTAGGCTATATGGTGAAGCGGACCTAACAATGACAACAGATAAGTTAGAATATGAGTCCGCTCTTAATGATTTAAGGGTTGATATATTGGGCAGCAAAGGTTGGGTTAATAAATATTTAGATAAGAGTGAGGGTGTTAAATTAGGCATTGAAATACCAGATAGAAACATACAAAGCCCTAGCGCTAAGACAGTAACAACAACAGTATACCCAATAAAAGGTATTGATTCATTCCCAACAGGAAGTACAGCTTCAGAGATTACTAAATTTCAGGACGAGATTAAGGAAAAAGCTGAAACCGCGTTAGCAACTATCATAAACACTTTTAGAGAAGAGGTTCGTAAAAATAAAACATTCGGACCTAACGGTATAGACTATGGCATAAAGAGCAAACTAGTTATAAACCTACTATTAAAAACACTGAAAAACTCAACAGTATACGAGGGTATAAGTCATGAAGGTGAACCCACACTAAACCCCAATTTAGCTCCATGGATTATGGTTAGTGACCACGAGAAAACAATTATGGGTAGCTGGATGAAAACAAAAGAATTATTCGACGGTCCAGATGGTATGGCTAAAAAGATGGCTAAGGATGTATCAGAAAGGTTAAATACAAAAATGGAAGGAATCATTGGATTTAAACCAACTATACGTAATGTCTTTGCTATATTAATGGCTGGAGCAGACACATTTTTAAGGTTGTTAGATGATGTGCACAAGAAAGCTATGTCTGTTAGTGATAACGAACTACGTAAAAAAACATCTAACGATTCATCAGTTGATGGTATGGTGTTTCCATGGCCACAATATTATAGGGTAGAAGAAGAGGATGAATGCACCACATCGTCAATTGTGACATATCCAGGAGCCAAGGGAGCTATAACAGAAACAGGAGCGACAGATAAAGAAGTATGGCCAGAAGTTGAATTTGTTGAAGAATACGCTATGAGTAGCATCTATAAATCAACAAAATTTAATCTGGACAATAATAATGAGGTTAAAGCGTTCACACCAACATCGGTTAAAGATTGGGGAGTATCATTACCAGCATTTGATAGTGTTGACTATGTTGAATTACTATGGGAATTAATAAGTAGAGCTCAAAACGCTATTAGATATGGTGGTTTATACACTAGGTTTAAAGGAGTTACCTCAAATTCAGCTAATGTCGGCTCAGTACATATGGAATTATCAAAATATGATTCTGAGAATTTACAAAATAGACTTGATGACTTTGAAGGGATGAAAGAGTTATTTAAGGATTTAAAAACTAAACAATCTGTTTTAGAATTACTATATAGTAGTGACCCGGATAATTATGTTGTTTTTGAAAAAGATGGGTTAGGTAGACCTATGACACAAACAACATATAAGTGGTCAGCAAGTTCATCTATAACACCAGTTAAAACAAAAGATTTTGAAGTATCAAACAAAGGTTTAATGGCTGGAAAAAACAGTTCTGGAGTCTTTGACCTAGTACCAACAATAATGGGGTACGCATCAGTATCCTCTAATGACTGGGTTAAGAATAATTACGCTAATGGGGACAATATATCAAGTAGTGAGTTTTATGACATCGGTAAGGCGTTATCATATGACATTAGTGATACTAATATAGTTAAAGACAAATACAATGTTATATACGCAACTAAGGATTGGGTTTCCAAACAGCCTTTTGGGGTTGTTAGTAGAGGCATTAGTGAACCAAACATTAACGACAGTAGTGACGAACACTATATGACATGTGTGGAAAATACACTAATAACCGAAGGTGTTTTAAGGATACCACCCACTACAACACCACCAGTTGGTAATACACCAGGAACAACAACACAAAACCAAGACAAGGTTATATCTATGTTGAATACACCGTATTTTATCAATTCGTTAATACGTGGTGTCGGTAATGAGATTGGTGCTGTTACCGAACCATATAAGGAGGCAGCCTACCTATTCCTTAATTCACTACCACTCCCAACCTTTAGAGAGAAGTGTTTAGTTTTTGAAGACACGGAATATGAGTTCGGTAGTTACATATCACAAATGTTCAACCAAGTGGGTGCTATACACGATATACCAGTATCACTAGCTCTTAAGATTGGGTCACTTTGGTGGAGATACAAATCTAATATAACAACACCAGGTAGTGATGTACTTAATACTGTGTGGTCAGATGTAGCGCCAGGCACTATATACGGGTCACCCTTAGCAACTAACTACACATACACTACAGACGCTGGTTCAGTTTTGAATTATAAATCAGAGCTTAGTAATACAATGATGGTGGGGGTTTACCCATCTTTAATAAATACAATACATTATATAGTATCTGGAACACAACCACCATTACCACCTGCCAACACAAATTTAACAACAGGGTTATTTGCTTCACAAACTAATATTAAGAAAAGCCCAATAACCATAAATGATAACGGTGTAGAAGTACAATTATTTACAGTATTCGTTAATAGTGTAGATATATTAACACCTTCATTACAAGCAAAGAAAAACGGAACACCAATAACTGGTAATTACCACATACTATACCCATCATCAGGAGCTCTAGCTGGAACAGATATAACATCTAACGGACCAGTAACAATGAGTGACGTTGGGATACATAATGGAGCTACAAGATTGATTTGGGGGTTATCAAACTATGGGTACTTTAAAGATAAACCCGCATATAAACCACCAACAAATTCATATATAAAAAAGATTGACACATCCAAGGAAGAACAATTTGATTGGGAACTCAACGAAACAAACTATTCAACGATAAATGAATTAAGAGGTGTATTTAATAATGAACAGTTAGAGTTTTTCGAGACACTATTTTTAAAATTCTCAACACCAAATGGAAGTGTTGACCTAGGAGGGTCAATGAAAAATCTAATAAAAGAATTTATAGTTGTTGAAGAAGAATGGTTAGAAAACCTTCATGTTATTGGCCCAGGAAGTGAGGGGGCCCTTAGAGCTGGACAATTACAGAAATTTATTTTCACAATCCATAAGTTTTTACAGAAGAAGATGTTATACATACACGAATCTACAACAGGTTTAGATTTGGTTAAAGGTAGCTCCACATCACTACAAAAAATAAAAGCATTATTAAACAACGATTCTTCATATAACTTTGGTACATATTTAAATGGTACAGATATTACAACAATCACAACAGCCTCACCTGAATATAAAAGTATGGCCTTACATGTTGGTGCTTACGATGTTGTTGATAGTAGTGAACTAGCCATATTAACTACTGTTGGAACAACAAACCCGATGTACAACTTTTTTCCAACCATGAGTCCTAACGGTATAGCTTGTAACACAACTAATATTGAGGAATTAGCACCGTTAATTCGTTTATATGTTAGTTACTGTATTAAGAACTCGGTTATACCAGCTGAAGATTATTTAAAAAACCATATAAAACCATTAATAGATGATATTGAAATGTCTGAAGCTAATTACATTAATAATGTATTAGGTAATCTTACTACAGATAGTAGTGATGAGGATGACCCAGATTTAGAAAAAGATATGAGTGACAGTAGGTCTAAGGTTACATCAGATGATTTAAAACTAGAACTGTACAATCAATTTAAAGTTATAAACGACAGGTGGGTTTCAGGATTAAGCTTGGAAAACGAAACACTATTCGATAGATTTTTATTTTTTGATAGAGCTAATAGGGATATAGGAGATAAAGCCTATATTAATATATGGGATATATTACAAATAGGTACACCGTTTGAATCTAATACTGGAGCATCACTAAAACAAGGAGTCTCAAGTTTCGTAAGTACTATATTAGCTAACAACTTCTTTAATTTCATACCACTACCAGCTTATATAAATTTCTACAATGTTGGTAACGATAACACACAAGTCCAAGGAAATACATTATTTGGAACACACAGACAGGTTGATTATGTAGAGTCTTCACCAGCTTTTCTATGTCAATATGTAGGTAAACCCTCAGAACAGGTTAATAGTAAAACAACTAATAATGGGTTTAAAGACGACGCTTCAAGTATAAATAACCCAGAGAAGAACATTCTTTTAGGTGGTGATTGTGGGGACAGAAAAAAATCAAGTAAAGTAGTAGGATTCAACGTAGATTTTGGAATAGAGAATCAAAATATATTTGAATCAGTAACGTTAGACCAGTCACAATTCCAAAACACATCTGAGAGTTACGCCATACTACAACAAATGGCAGACTCCGGTGGTCCAGGAGCCACTTCAATGGCATCATCATCACTATATAATATATATAATAGTAGGTCTTATACAGCTAAAGTAACATGTATGGGAAATATGATGATTCAACCAACACAATATTTTCAACTAAGGTATCTACCAATGTTTAATGGACCATATTTAATTATTAACGTAAACCACAACATAAACCCTAACAGTATAGAAACATCGTTCGAAGGGGTTAGAGTCCCAATTCCAAAATTACCAACAATAAGTGATATTACAGCTAGAGTTAATGAAAAATTGTTTTTAGAAGCTGAGAAGAGAGTTAAGAGTAAGAGAATTGCAATGGGGTACGACCCTAATGATATGACGCCAAAACAAAGCAAGTTAACACCTGAGGACAATAATTATGTTGACTTAGAGTTTATCCCAAAAGACAATGATGGTGTAGAATTCACCAACCCAATTGAGCCAGAATTGGTTGACGCTGTTGAATTTGATATTAAAAAACCACACCTAGGATTAGATTTAAAACCAAAAGTAGACCAAGTTGATGAGTCAATGGAACCTGATGGGTTGAAAATTAAACCAATACTTCATGGTAGGGTATTACACAAACTAAATGGTTGTCAACCACAACAAACAACAGATAACTGTGGTACGTATGGTAACTTCGTAAGAACTAAACTAGATATTAACGGCAGCACCGGCTCAACAGTGTATTATAAAGTACTGTATGGTAACTTAAGGACTGGTTCTATTAATGTAGGTGAGACCGTAACAGTTTCTGAAGCTTTTTATGATACTGAGGATATTGGTATAATGGGAAATAGCGGGATATCTTCAGGAACACATTTACATCTTGAGATTAAAAGAGGTGTTAAGACTACTAGTGGTAAGATTGTAGAACACATATTAAATCCACGTAATGTACTACCTATGTTTATTGATAATAACTAATTAACATTTTGTAGATATTTATATACAGAGAAAAACTATAAAATTATGATTACAGAAGATTTAAAACAGAAGTTAGGTAACTTTTTAGGTAAAAACACCAACAATATTGTTGAACACGGAACAAACCCAGAAGGACAAGAGGTTTGTGATTTAGACACAGGTGTGTGTTACACTATCAGGTCTAGAGACGGTTTAATCGAAAGAGTTGATAACACTATTAGAGTGAATAGACAAATAAATGTCGAATCACCAACAGGAAAAGTAAAAAGATTATTAAATGGGTAATATAGAGAAAGAGTTATTAGAAGAATTAAATCGATTTAAAGAAATTGGTCGTAATTCAGAAAATCTTGACGAACAATCTATGATGGTTGGCTTAGGTGGTGGTTCTGGGTTTGTAAAAAACCAAGGCGATTCCGAAAGACTAGAAATGTTTAATAAACGTCAAGAGCACTTAGAACAAGAAGAAGACCTAGAGGATGAGGAAGAAGAATTAGAGGTTGGTGATGAAGAAATGGGCGATGAAGAAATGGGTGATGACATGGGTATGGAAGATGACATGGACATGGAAGATGACATGGATATAGAAGAACCGGAATCAGACTCAACTGAATTAGACATTACAGATTTAGTAAATAAAGAAGAAGAGATTAGTAATGAACTTGAAGGACAGAAAGATATCTTATCTAAGAATACAGACAGTTTAAATGACTTAATGGGTAAATTAGGTGATTTAGAAAGTCATTTAAGTTCTATGGACGATATGGTAGATAAAATTTCAGACTTAGAAGATAAGATTGAAAAGTATAGACCAAGAACACCAGAAGAGAAGATGGAACTTAGAAAACATGATAGTGGTCCATTCGCTAATACATTAACAGACTTTTTCACCGATAAAGAAGAGGTGTTTGACAAAACCGGAAAGAAACAATATATTTTGAAAAAAGAAGATATTGAAAACTACGACGAAATAGACATCAAGGATAGTTTTAACGCGACAGAAGAAGAGTAAATTCCTACACACATATTGTTTGACTATTAGTAAATATGTTCTTATATTTAACGAGAGAGTATACATATTTAATAATTTAAAAAGAGAAAAAACATTATGAGTAGTTTAGACGCGGTACTGGCACAGTACGAAAAAAACAAGTCCGTAGGGACTTCAAAACCACAAATGACATCAGAAGAAAGGATGAAACAATACCTTTCAATCATGCTACCAAAAGGTACAAAATCTGGTGAAAAGAGAATCAGAATTGTTCCGACAACAGACGGTTCATCCCCCTTCAAAGAAGTATTCTTTCACAACATTCAAATCCAAGGTCGTTGGACTAAATTATATGACCCAGGAAAAGGCTCTGACGGTAAACCATCAGGTGACAGAAGTCCATTGAATGAGGTTGAAGAAGCTTTAAGATTAGCGGGAGACGCACAATCTAAAGAATTAGCACGTTCTTATCGTTCACAAAAATTCTATATCGTAAAAGTTGTAGATAGAGACAAGGAAGAAGACGGTGTTAAGTTCTGGAGATTTAAACATAATTGGAGAGGTGACGGACCTATCGATAAAATAATTCCAATTATGGCTAAGAAAGGTGACGTTACAGATAGGAATGAAGGTAGAGACCTTACATTAATGTTACAATCAGTTCCATTACCAGGAGGTAGGGGTGAATATACAACGGTATCAACAGTTATGTACGATGACCCAGCACCTATGCACACTGACGACGAGACTATGGATAAATGGGTTAACGACGAAAGAACTTGGAGAGACGTTTATTCACAAAAACCGGTTGAGTATTTAGAAGCTATAGCTAAAGGTTTAGACCCAGTTTGGGATTCTGAATTGAAAAAATACACATACGACGACCCTGACGCAGTTAAGAATACATCAGGAACTAAAGACGTATTCAACGACCCACAAGCTGGAAGTTCTACAGACACAGATTTACCATTTTAATATATAAACAATGGCATTGAAAAAAAGAACATTCTCAGACATCAAGAAGAAGTTTTCTAAGGGAGCAAAATTCAAACCAAATAGATTTTTTGATTTGGGTAAAGCTTTCTTGGATGCTACTGGGATTCCAGGACCAGCCATGGGACACTTACAAATGTTTTTAGGTCATTCTGATACTGGTAAGACAACAGCTCTTGTTAAAACAGCTGTTGACGCACAAAGTAAAGGTATATTACCAGTGATGATTATTACTGAACAGAAGTGGGATTTTGAACATGCAAAATTAATGGGGTTTGACTGTGAACAAGTGGTTGATGAAGAAACCGGTGAGTTAGATTGGGACGGATTTTTCTTATTTAATAATGATTTTGAATATATAGAACAAATTACAGACTATATTAATGAGTTAATGGACGCACAATTAAAAGGTGAATTAGATTATGATTTATTATTTTTGTGGGATTCTGTTGGTTCAGTACCATGTAAAATGACTTTTGACGGAAAGGGTGGTAAGATGCATAACGCCTCCACATTAGCAGATAAAATTGGTATGGGTATAAATCAAAGAATAGGGAAATCAAGAAGAGAAGACTCAAAACACACAAACACACTAGTCGTAGTTAATCAACCATGGGTGGAATTACCAGACAACCCGTTCGGACAACCAAAAATAAAAGCTAAGGGAGGAGAATCATTATGGTTAAACTCAACATTGGTATTTAGATTCGGTAATCAAAAAAATGCTGGAACAACAAATATTTCAGCTGTTAAGGATAAAAGAAAGGTAAAGTTTGCAACCAGAACCAAGATTACTATTATGAAGAACCATGTTAATGGTTTGGGTTATGAAGATGGTAAGATTTTAATCACACCACACGGATTTTTAAGTGGTAAAGAAAAATCAGAAGAAAAGACATCAATAGATAAATATAAAACAGAGTACGCTGAATATTGGTCAGCACAATTAGGAACCGGAGGGTTCGAAATAAAAGAAGAAAAAGAATAGAAATTATGAGTATAGCAAAAAATGGTGACAAAGTAAAAGTACACTACATTGGCACGTTAAAAGACGGTACAGAGTTTGACAACTCAAGAAATAGGGGTCAGGGTCTAGAATTTATATTAGGTGACGGAAAACTACTAAAAGGTTTTAATGATGTAGTAGAAGGACTTAAGATTGGAGAAACTAAAAAAGTTGACTTAGAAGCAAAGGAAGCCTACGGGGAATATATAGAAGACGCTGTTATAACAGTTAAGAAATCAGAATTCCCACCAGAGATGAAATTTGAACTAAAAGGGGTAGTCCAAGGGCAAGATGCACAAGGAAGACCAATCCAAGGACAAATTATTAAGATTGAAGAAGAGGAAGTCGAATTAAATATGAACCACCCATTGGCTGGTGAAGATTTAGCTTTCGAGATTGAGTTATTAGAAATAGTAACTGAGTAGTTAAAACGAGTGTTGAACCCTTAGAATAAAATGAATTGTCTACAACCTTATTAATTGATGGTAACTCTTTATTAAAGACCGGATTTCACGGTGTTAAAAATATGTATAATGGTGCAGACCACATTGGTGGACTGTACCATTTTTTAAATACACTAAGAAAACAAATAGATATTAACCTAGCTAATAAAGTTGTAGTATTCTGGGACGGTAAAAATAACTCAAAACCACGTAGAGATATATACCCAAACTATAAACTTAATAGGATTGGGAATACATCTACAGAGGAACAGGAATCATTCAATAAACAACAAAATAGGGTTAGACAATACCTGGAAGAACTATATGTTAGACAAGCACACTTTGATTATTGTGAAGGTGATGACTGTTTGGCAGAATATTGTAGAATATCTGACGATGAGGATATTATAGTATTTACATCAGACCGAGATATTTTACAATTAATATCCCCCAAAGTCTCGGTATACATTTTATCTTTACATAAGATTTTTAGAAATGGTGGACTAGTACCATTAAATAGGGTTGATATACCACATGAGAATGTTCGTGTAGTTAAAACCATATGTGGTGATTCATCAGATAATATTTTTGGTATCAAAAATGTTGGAGTTAAGTCCCTGGCAAATATTGCACCTAAGATACTAACAGAAGAGGTTATGGTTAATGACATCATTAATACCATAAAGTCCAAGGAAAAGACTAATAAGAGGGAAGAGAACATCTTAAAAGGTGTAACAAAGGAGGGTGAGTTTGGAATTGAGACCCTACAAAAAAACTATGAGGTTATTGGTATGGGTAGACAATTTTTAACTAATGAAGCGATAAAAGGTGTATTAGAATTGTCTAAAGAGACCATGGACCCAGAAGGAAGGCACTGGAAAAACGCCTTAAACTTGATGATGTCAGATGGATTACTTAGTATTTTACCCAAGACTAATGATACTTGGACTGAATTTGTAAGACCATTCCTAAGATTGAGTAGAATAGAAAACGATTTTTATAACAAGAACAAGAATTAAAAAATAAAAAAAATGAAAAAGAAGCAAGATAACATACAAAAATGTGAGTTCCTATTAAAATTGAACGACAATATTGTCTGCCAAAGATATTTCACAGTAAGAAGATTTAATGAATACGCGACTAACTCTATA
>Ga0066866_10000927_pt1 | contig 11819 bp, 6 predicted proteins | sample ETN01SmetaG_3_FD_66435 | JGI IMG/M metagenome (GOLD analysis project Ga0066866, IMG submission 66435) | Marine microbial and viral communities from oxygen minimum zone, Eastern Pacific Ocean - ETNP2014F12-01SV263 | ecosystem: Environmental > Aquatic > Marine > Oceanic ...
TGCAGCAATTACTGCTGTAGTAACTGCTGTAGGGTCGTTGTTGATGACGGTGCTGTGGACAACATCTCTGCCAATGACAGAGTCTTGCATATTGAGCGCTTGCTCACTAGGGGCAGGAGGTACAGGATCTGATGTAGGGGGGGCCGGAATCCATTCGCTGCCTGTCCATATGTACTTTCCATCAGGGCTGTAAGTGGGGCTATCCATGTATGCCCGAGACATATGTTGTACTTCTTCTTTTATTATGAGAAATGAGTCACAAAAATCAAAATCAACTATATTTGGAAAAAACACAAACGGATAAGCAGATAATCCGCGACTCCCTCTAAGCCCATATGACTAACTGGGATGTAGTAGTAATTGGCTCGGGAGCAGGTGGCCTCAGTGCTGCTGTCGCACTATCTAATGTTGGAAAGAAAGTCTTGGTTCTTGAGCAGCATTATCTCCCTGGGGGATGGACACATTCATTCTCACTTGAAGGTCACAAATTCAGCCCTGGAGTTCATTATATCGGACAGATGCAGAAAGGTGGAGCCGCACGAGAATTGTTTGAAGGATTGGGCGTGGGGGGTGAAATTGAATTCTGTGAACTTAATCCAGATGGTTATGACCACATTGTCTTCGAGGATGAAACATTTGACATCCCTCGTGGCCGTGAGAAATTCATCAGTCGCCTGATTGAAAGATTCCCCCATGAAAAGAAAGGAATTGAGCAATATTTCCGCCTAATGCAAAAAATGTATGATGGTCTTACCAAAGCGGGAGACATTAGTGGATTGCTGGATGGAATCAAACTAATTTACAAAGCACCAGTAGTAATTTTCAAAGGGTTAACGCCAGCGTCTAAAATTATTGATAAACATGTCAAGGATGTCAAACTCAAGGCAATTCTAGAGGCCCGTTCGGGCGACCACGGACTTACTCCTGCAAGAGTGCCATTCGCACAACATGTAGCTATTGACGGACATTATTGGGAAGGTGCTTGGTATCCTAAAGGTGGAGGGGGCGCTATCCCGAAAGCATTCATTTCTAGATTGAAGAAAAATGGAGGAGAAATTCGTGTCAAGAGTAAAGTTGAGGAAATAATACTCAAAGGAAGTGGGAAACAACGCCGAGCAATTGGAGTACGGTTGCACGATGGAGAGGAAATTCTTGCTAACACTGTTATCTCCAACGCTGATGCATGGGTCACCTACAATGACTTGATTGGCAAAGATAATCTCTCCAATAAACTCGCAAAGAGGATTTCTAATCTTGAGCCTTCAGTTAGTGCCTTGAGTCTCTACCTCGCAACCGACTTGGATATCGATGCATTGGGACTTGACTCTGGGAATTACTGGATCATGAACAATCCCAGTGTTGATGCAACATACCGCTTTGCAGAGAAAGATGAACTGGATGGAGAAGGGAAATTCCCCGGCTCTTTTCTTACCATCACCACAAAGAAAGATCCCAGTAAGATGAAGGATGGACTGCACACTATGGAGGCTTTCATCTTCGTATCCTATACTCCGTTTGAGCAGTGGGAAGGTAGTGAAACAAAGAATCGAAGCGATGAATATAATGAATTCAAAAAACGGCTCACTAATAGGATGTTGGACACCATTGAAGGGGTCGCACCCGGCCTTAGAGATCATCTTGTGGTTTGTGAGTTGGGCACCCCCTTGACCAATGTTCACTATCTCAATGCATATCGTGGGAATCTCTATGCCACGGCCAAATCTAAGCAGCAAGTTGGCCTTGGAGCGCTCCCCATAAATACTGAGATTTCAGACTTGTATCATTGTGGGCAATCTACTGTAGCACATGGAGTCCTTGGAGTGATTGCAACAGGGTTAATGGCAGCCTCTAAGATAAGTGGTAAGCCCATGGATGAATTACTCAAATATGGTGACGCGGGAGAAATTCAACTACATTCTCCTACTGATGAATAACACTGGGAATAGACACATCAGGCGTGAATTTCAGTTTGCTGGCTCCCATGCCTCACCATTCCAGCGGAGAAGTACTCCATCTGGCTGGCGATGCCATGTGACTCCATTTTCATCCACCCATTGTTCTGGGTCAGCATCAGGTGTAGCAAGTGACTCAGTGGCCACTAACGATTCATTAGCAGTTTGTAAGCCAAGTTCAGTAGCTGCTTGAGCAGGCATTGCCATCTCAGTAAGTGATACAGCAGGCTGCATTGTCAACCCACCTGCGAATTGCTCTTCCTCATCGCCACTTCTCATTCGGAGAACAACTACTGCTCCAGCAACTATCGAGAATAACACAAACATTCCGACTAGTGCTACTACCATAGGTGGGAATCCACCTTCATCCACGTTATCGGATGCGGCCTGTTTTGTAGCATCATTAGGATATGCATCATTCAAGTCTGAGACTCCATCTTGGTCTGAATCAATGCAACCCACACGATCAGTGGTTGAAGAACCACCCTCATTGATGCAATCATCTTCAGAATCCATGTAGCCATCTCCGTCACTATCCCATTCAGAATCGGAGCAACCCAAGTTGTTTGCATTTTCATTTGTGGGAGTTGTTGGGCATTGGTCAAGTGAATCATTTACACCATCATTGTCAGAATCACGTTGAGTGTCAGCACAACCAAATAAATCAACAGTCACACCGTTATCAGTCTCTGGACATGTATCATCAGCATCAGAAACAGTATCGCCATCAGTATCTCTCTGTGAAGCAGAACAACCGTCTGTGTTGACTTGTTGACCGGTTATGGTATCTGGACAGACATCGTAGAAATCCTTGACAGTATCACTATCTGAATCTCTTTGATGGTCAGAGCAACCATCAATATCGATTGTCAAGTAATCAACGGTATTTGGACAGATATCTGCATTATCTTTCACTCCATCGCTATCACTATCATCTAGACAACCATCTTGATTATCATCAAATCCTGTTGCATTCTCATACGGGCAAGAGTCAATATTATCTTTGATATTGTCACCATCGGTATCGTCAATACACCCATCGCCATCATTGTCGAATCCAGTTGCATTAACATAACGGCAATCATCCACATCATCAGGGACCAAATCACCATCACTATCATCAATACAGCCATCTAAATCACCATCAAAACCACTGGCATTGGTAGTTGGGCATTGGTCCACATCGTCCTTGACAAGGTCGCCATCACTATCATCTATACAGCCATCATGATCAGCATCAAAGCCAGTTGAATCCTCATTCACACAATCATCATCGGGGTCATCATAACCATCGCCATCGGTATCATCAATACACCCATCACCATCATTATCCCAGCCACTAGCATTGATGTGCAGACAATCATCAACAGCATCCATTACCCCATCGCCATCACTATCTCTCTCAGTTGCAGAACAACCTGTGGAGTCAACTGTTTCACCAGCTGGAGTATCAGGGCACTGATCGGGGTTGTTACCTTGTGGATTATCACCGTAACCATCTCCATCGCGGTCTGCCCATTGAGTTGAGTCAGTTGGGAAGGAGTCGGGATTGTTTCCTTGTGGGTTATCCCCATATCCATCACCGTCACCATCAGAGTGTTGAGTCGCATCTGAGGGGAAAGCGTCTGGGTTATTCCCGCTAGGGTTGTCACCGTAACCATCTCCATCGGCATCAGCCCACTGTGTACTGTCCGTAGGGAATGCGTCTGCGTTAGTTCCGCTTGGATTATCACCATAGCCATCACCATCACCATCAGACCATTGTGTTCCATCTTGTGGGAAAGCATCGGGGTTGGTGCCATTTGGATTGTCTCCCCAGCCATCACCATCTCCATCAGACCACTGGGTTGGGTCTGTTGGGAAAGCATCGCCATTTGTGCCACTAGAATTGTCGCCATAGCCATCGCCGTCACTATCCCACCATTGGGATGGATCATTAGGCCACAAATCGCCTCCAGTCACATTGGAATTGTCACCATAACCATCTCCATCGCTGTCCGACCATTGAGTAGGATCCGATGGGAAAGCATCACCATTAGTGCCACTAGGGTTGTCACCATAGCCATCACCGTCACTATCCCACCATTGGGATGAGTCATTAGGCCAAAGGTCACCACCGGTTACATTGGAGTTATCTCCATAGCCGTCTCCATCACTATCAGACCACTGACTTGAATCTGTTGGGAAAGCATCAGCATTAGTTCCGTTTGGATTGTCACCATAGCCATCACCATCACCATCAGACCACTGAGTACTATCATTGGGGAATGCATCGGGATTGTTCCCACTAGCATTATCTCCGTAGCCATCTCCATCAGAATCCTGCCACTGTGTACCGTCGAATGGGAATGGATCAAGAGCATCATTCACACCGTCATTATCAGTATCTCTTTGGCTTGCAGCACAACCATTCAAGTCAACAGTTGAATTAGCTGGAGTATTGGGGCAGAGGTCGTTCATGTTCCAAACACCATCGTTGTCATCATCATGCACAATTAAGAAACAATTTGATGTTGAATTAGCCGTAGGTAGTGATACAGAGTCAAGTATTGCTCCACTTGCATCCCATAATGTACCCACCATGCAATAGTAACCACTAGTTGAAGGAGTAGTATAATCCCAATTCCAAGATTCAGTAGAATTTGAAGCAGTGAAATTTGTTACTGAAGAAATTGATGTGGTGTTGTTTGTACTGTACTCAACAATACCTACCTGAACTTGGTAATTATTTCCTACAGTCAAATTACTGGTGTCGAAGTAAATAGGGTTAGTAGTAGAGTTAGAGTTTGCAACATAACCGGTAAATTCCAACGATGGCCAGGTGGGGTCGAAGCAATCTTCATGACCGCCAATTACACTACCGTTGAAAGATAATTCAACATAGAAACAATGTTCTAATCCACTATTTGGCTGATTCCAAGTTGCTGTTGAGGACCAATTGGAGCTACTAGCAGTAAAACTACCATTGCCTGTTTGTGAGAAATTAGATGCACCGGAAATATACAATCCCCACTCATAAGTATAGTAAGAGCCTGATGTGATATTTTGGGCATCCAATGACGCCGAGGTGTCTGAAGTCACACTTGCTTCCATCATCTCGTGATATAGGCAGTCCATACTATCTGCAACATAAATCCCATTGGAACTCTGAGACATATCATACAATTCGCCATAAAGGCAGAACAAATTCTCCTCAGCCAAAGTAATGTAGGCTGGGGACATATGATTTGAGCCATTAGAAGTCCAAGAATCAGTATAGGAGGCTACTGAAGTAAAATTAGAACCATTCGGGACTAATAAGTGAACATCCAAATCATATGATATTCCGCTTGTAAGATTTAATGATGTTAATTCGCCGTAAGTTGCGTTGTAAAAGACTACGCTGACGTCACCCGATGCATTAGATGATTGCCCACCTTCCAAAGTGATGCCATAGGAGTTTGTATCGCCCAAATAACCCAATACAACCCCGTAAAATGTCCCAGTACTATTGGCCGTCCATGAAGTTGATTCATCGTCTGTAGATGAAGCAGATGCAGACAAAATATTGAGATTTGCGTCTGTAAAGTAAATATCAAGATCACCATTGGAATGTGTAAATGTAGTATTCATCCAATAAGTTAATCCATTAGTCATACTAACTGCAAAAACATCCCAATCTGTTGTATTATGAATCGATAAAGAACCTGGAGAAAATGGTAATGTGATAGAGGTTGCATTTCCTACGTCATCATTAATTTCATATTGGTCCGCAGTTAATCCTCCAGAACTACCTCCAACATTATAAAATGAAATCGTCATATTGTAGTAACTGAATCCACTAAAGGCTTCGATAAGGAGATAGACATACTGGCCACTAACATTTGTCCCAGATGAGTTGACAACTTCGGGATTTGAATACCAAGAATAGTCAATATAAGTGGTGACATTTTGATCCACCAAGTAAAGATCTAGATCATTAGTGCCATTAGTTACTCCATTGAAGGACATACTTGTGGTAATGCCCTTCCCAGTTGGAACAAATACAAGATACCAATCTTGAAGATCAGTTTGGTCTACATATCCACCGTAAGTTGAGCCAGATGTAACTGTCAAATTATATGCTGCTGTAGCATTATCTCCCGCATCTCCACCTGAGCCAGCATCGTTTTGAGAACCATTACCTCCAGTCCCACCTCCGCCACCACCGATATAGAATGTACCAATTGAGGCATTAACTAGAACAGATGTTAGATTGCTGTCATAAAGTTCAGCATCAACTGAGTAATTTCCACTTGTAGATGGCGTAGCCCATGATGATGGGACAGTCATTGAAGATGTAGTTGGAGAGATTAATCCATAGTCATAATCAGTTAGTGTACCTGAAGAATCACTAATCCAAACCCACCAATAGTAAGAGTCGCTTGTATCTAGATTACCTAAACTCAAAGTCGCACTGCTATTTGTCAAAGCACTTCCGGATATTGTCTCATTTCCTGTAATTGCTGTAGCATTTGGAATACCTGCAGAAAGTGCTCCAAAAAGCATTAAGCAAGCCAATAAAAGGCTACGGTTTCTATTCCCATTCACTTGATAATTAGTGCGGTACATGACTTTCGGGATGCGTGGCGGCTACTTGAACCCATGCCCATACGCTCATCTCGCCCCTAGGGGCGATGATATTCATCTGCGCCAACATGTAATAATAAATATGACAACTATTGACAATGAAAGAAAATAGGCAATTGGTGGCGCCGTGTGCAGGGTTTGAACCTGCGACCTGCGGATTAACAGTCCGCCGCTCCACCAGCTAAGCTAACACGGCAACAGGGCCGCCCACCGACCACTCCTTCATGAATGAATCGGGCAGTAGTGGCTATTTTTATTCCCACTCAATCGTGCCCGGAGGTTTGTGAGTGACATCGTAAACTACACGATTTACATCTCCTTTCAAAGTATTAGTGACGCGGATACTAATTTTTTCTAGCACATCATGGGGGACGAGTGAGTAACGGGCACTCATACCATCAAGACTCGCCACTGCACGGATAACCACCGTTTCCCCATGTACTCGGACATCACCGTGAACACCAACAGAACGGACAGGCAGAAGTGCAGCAAAATATTGCCATGGTAATTCCATCAATCCAGCCTCAGCGGCGGCTTCCAATTCTTCCTCAACAATTGCGCAAGCCTCACGACAAACTTCGACTCTCTCAGGAGTTAACTCACCGAGAACACGAACTGCTAGACCTGGGCCAGGAAATGGCTGTCTTTCAGAAGAAGGGATGCCTAATTCTCTAGCCATTTCACGGACTTCATCCTTGTAGCAATCACGTAGCGGTTCAACGATTTCAAGATCAACATCATCTGGCAGACCCCCCACATTATGATGTGATTTAATGACATCTCTCACTCCACCCCCAGACTCAATCCAGTCTGGTGCTATGGTTCCTTGAACGAGATATTTGGCCCCTACTTTTTTCTGCTCTTCTTCAAAAATTCGAATGAATAATTCGCCGATGATTTTTCGCTTTCTTTCAGGATCAGTTACACCTTTCAATGCTTCAAAATACCTATCTGCTGCAAAGACTGTTGTGAGATTCAAGCCTAGTTCTTGTAGAACCCTTTGAACATCCTCAGTCTCGTTTTTTCTCATTAATCCTGTATCCACATATACACAATGCAGAAGGTCTCCAACCGCTGTATTAGCTAAAGTCGCAGCAACTGATGAATCAATTCCCCCTGAACAAGCAATTATTGCAACATCATCGATAGAATTCTTGAGTTTTTCAATCGCCTCATCAATCAGGTTAGTTGTGCCAATCATTGCAATCACTCTCTCAACGATTCATCATCTGCAATTACCTTGGCTGTTCTATCTTTACGCCAAGTAGAGAGTTCTATGGCTAATTTATCATCTCCAAGTGCAAGCATCTGAATTGCTAAAACTGCAGCATTGTCCCCTCTGTCAACGCCTACTGTTGCCACGGGCATACCTGGCGGCATCTGAACTATTGAAAGAAGGCTATCAAGTGGAACTTTTCCTCCGACAGGTACTCCAATTACAGGCAGAGTGGTCATTGAAGCGATGACTCCTGGCAATGCTGCCGCCATACCAGCCATCCCGATGAAAATCTTGCAACCATCTTCAATTGCCCTATCAATTATCTCCTCGAGATATTTTGGTGCGCGGTGGGCACTAGCAACCCGAACTTCGAAGGCCATATTGAACTCTTCAAGAAGCGCCGTGCACTTGTTGGATATTGGCAAGTCAGACTTACTACCGAGTATAATACAGATGTCCATTGTTCTTGGCGACTCGCGGGTGGTTCAAATGGATACCGATTTTAGCAAGCGATTCAATTAAATTACAACTAGGTGGTAAACGACCTATCACTTCACCAATTCCACACTCATCAAAAGACCATATCCAAAACCCAGGTGAAAGACGATCTCCGCCGCTAATAACCAGCCATTCCTGTCTAATTCTAAGCCAATTGCGATACCTGACAATGAATGGCGCCATACTAGCAGGTAAATCTGAGACATTAAGCAAGCCTGGCTTGACAACTCTTTCTGGCAACAAACCATTCCTTAGCCTCTTTGAGTAACTTCGAATCACAGCTCTTGCTCTAGCCTCTTGCCTAGAAGTCCAATTGCCTGCTAGCCACGCATCAAGAAAACTATTGGCAAGTCCAACACAACCTTGTGAAGAGGCTGCTACAAATCCCCTTACACACAATGGGCCACTAAGAGGATTGTCTGCACATAATACCTCAGTCAATCTCAATATTTGCGCCTGTATTGGCATACTCAAATGGGAAATTTCCATTATTTTAGGGATATCTACAACTGGATCAGAGCCTGAAACCCAAAATGGTTCAATTCTAGGATTCGATATTGATTCTATTTTCAATCTCAATATACCTGAAGCGTCTAATCTGATTTCACGAAAAGACATACACTAGCCTAAAATTCAGAGTTCTTTGTCATTCCTCTTCTTGTAAGATAAATTTTTCAGACCATTCACTAGATGGGAGGGTAATTGGTGGCTTTACTAGAACTTCTCTAATTCCTTCGAGACGAGGGCCGCAATGACCCAACCCGAAGTGCTTAATCGAACCAATTTTCTCAGTATCTACAAATGGATCAAACAAGAGGCTGGACTGATGTCTGATGTGCAAAGCAATGAATTTTTCACTACCTCTTTTCACACCATGTAACTCAGCTCTGCTACCATCACTCAAGTCTTTGAAGGCTAATCTACCAGTGGAAAAGTGTTTACGAACAACTACCCAATCATCTGAAACTAGAGAATCACTGTAGAGTAATCCCCCTAGAGGATTCAACCATCTACTAGATGGTGGCATTAGAGCGGTACCTGCCCGGAAAGTCAAGTGGGCCCAAAGCATTAGAAAAAGAGTGTATGAAAACCAGCCAATACGTGCATCTATCAAAATATGTCCAATAAATGTGACTCCGCCGATAATTGTGAAGCCAATGGTCTTGGCCAAATTGGGTAAACCATCGCCAAGCCACAACCATCTCATCATTAGCAACCCGTCGCCATCTGGCATTGAGGATGCAATTCGAAATGGTGGAATCATGAGGAGAATAAAAGCGCCAAAGAAAAGGCATGAGGCCACCATTTGGTCGTCTGGAGTATTGCCTGGAAAAATAAGTGGGAATGATGAAGCAATGAACAATGCCAATGACCACGAAGGTGCAAAAACAAATCTTGGAGCCATAGGCTGTAATCTTTGACGCCGCCACCCATCCCATGCCTCATCGGGTTCAATTTCGATGGATACCCATTCCGATTGAGATTTGCCTTCTGCGCGTTGCCACCATTGAGGGTCGCCCGAGAGCCAATACTGGTCTAGGGACGCCTCCATGCTACTCGCCAAGTGTCACTACCTAATGCAGTTGTCCAAATAACACTTAGCAAATTTGGCAATTCAAAGCAAATCGCCAATCAAATCACCAATAGTGAACTCGTCACTATTCGCTTTCTCTTCTGTTGGGTCATACCCTATGTCGCCAAGAGGTTCCAAAGCACCTTCAGAAGCAGAAGTGGGTGTAGCGTCGCCGGGACTTAGATCCAAGTCACTGACATCAAGTGATGATGGAGGAGCCATTGACATGTCCATTGAATGAACTTCAGCGTAAGGAGTATTTTCTGTACTCTTTACTCGCCCCTTACGTCCTTTCTTTGCCGCTTTATTGACTTCATCCCCCCAGCCATCATCGTTCTGCCAATTTGATGTGGCTTTCATTCGGTCACGCCGGCGCCCACGCAAAGCAGATACACCCAAAGATATTATCAGAAGCCAAAGTACAGCCATCAAACCAAGCAATATATTACTGGTTGCAAATTCAAAAACTGCGTCAGAACTAGATGCACTTCCTGCCTTAAGCAATAATTCCTTTTCCATCATATTGTTAGATTCATCAGATTCTATTACTTCATTCTCAGCATCAACTGATATGACGACAAAATCAACTGGCTCTGTCAATCTAATAGCAACCACATGAGTAGTAGGGACGCCATCAACAGCAGCCTCAACAAATGAGATTCGCTGTTCAGCAATAGCATCGTTTCGATCACAACCAGCAACTTCTGCCCGCTCAATCCTCATATCACATACTCTCAAAAGTATATTTTCAGCAGGTACATTGCCCACATTCTGTATCTTGACTTGTAATTTTACATCACCTTCATCCAATTCTTCAGTGACCTCATTTACAAACACATCAGGAACCAATACATTTAGATTTACTATTTGCTCATTTGAATCGGGGTTCAACCATTTCTCATCGGCATCAATATCACCGCCTTCATTGGCATAGCCACTATCTGAACGAAGTCTGACACCAAAGTAATCATTAGACCAACCTGGATAACTGTACATACTCATTCGTAGTATGACTGGCACACTTTCACCCGGTTCGAGAAGAGGTAGCCTTAGACGACCCTGAGAATCTGGCTCAATTTCAGTAAACAATGCAAGAGGTGTTCCCGCATTCTCAACCACATACCATGTTGTTTCTACACCGGTTAATCCATCTATTCTAGGCATGACAGAAAGTGCCCCCCCTACCCCTGTAGTATGGTTTTCAAGCCATGGTGATTCAGCAAGGTTACCAACATTCAAAGCATTGAAAGAAACATCAAAAACGTCTCCAGGCCTCAAATCAAAATCAAAAGTTGAGCCCTCGCTGGGAGATAAAATCAAATTCACCCTAGGAAGGACCTCAATGAATCCTAACACTTCTGCACGTAAACTATCTTCACCTACAACTGAATGTAATTCGATTACAACATCAGTATCTCCTGCTAGAGCATTTAATGGAACCATGACAAGGGCAACCATGGACAATTCAGCACCGACTTCAAGGCCATTTGGAGTATCACTCACCCACTCAATAGACCATTCGTCATAATATGGCTCATCTGCCATTTTCGGCTGAAAAGTTTGAGGGATGTTACCATCATTCTCAACCAACAATGTGACTTCGAATGCTTGTCCCGGTTCAATTTCACTAGGTGAATTCTGCCATGTTGCTTTCAAAGAAGGGAAAGGTAGGACAACAACCTGCATGGAGACTTCATCAAATACTTGGGAATCAACAAATAGTTCAGCTCGTAACGTGACCTCCTGTACTTCTGATGCCAACGCATTGTATGGCGAACATAATTCCACGAAGATATTTCTTGATAAGCCTGCTGTGAAGAACCTTCTAGCAGTTGGCTCAACTGTGTTACCCCCTGGGAGGGCAGAGTAGTCAATGTTGATGATCCAATGAGTCTCACGCCACGCCTCCAAAGAAACTGATTCTGGCCTATTGGGGGGACCTTGTTCAAGAGTGATAATGACATCATCA